>Ga0316217_10006514_pt1 | contig 11517 bp, 11 predicted proteins | sample 1anoAmetaG_FD_203633 | JGI IMG/M metagenome (GOLD analysis project Ga0316217, IMG submission 203633) | Freshwater microbial communities from Trout Bog Lake, Wisconsin, USA - 1anoA | ecosystem: Environmental > Aquatic > Freshwater > Lake > Hypolimnion/Profundal zone | place: USA: Wisconsin... | reverse complement strand
AACTCTGCTCTCTATACAGCTGTTATATGAGAATTTGCACAAGTTCATAAATTAGAAAATATTATTCAGCTACCAACATAAGTTCTAAATTTAGGTTGCTTTCTACTTGATAATTTTTTATTGTTCGCCACATTTCTTTTGAAGTTTTTAGTTTTCTTCAGAAAGTCTTTTGTTAGCTTTTGATAGGTAGCAATTGAGCTATATGATATAGTCTACTTTCTATTCAAGCTCGGTTATTTGTTTAGCTGCTTTTTGCTTGTGTATTTAAGCAACCTACCTTTGCAATTGTCTTTGGTGGTAAAGGAGTTGCTTATTAGTCTTTTCCGCCTTTATTGATCGGATATTATCTAACTATTCGTAAACATTGTGGAAATAATCTAGCTATAGGTTTCTCTATCTCTGTTAGTAGATTTCTGATGGAAATTTCATTCCTGTATCTTAGTATTTATAGAACGATTATCTATGAGATGGTGATCTTGTTTTCCCTTGTTAGTTGATTTACGTCATCTCGCGGCTAAGTTTCCTGATTGTAATATTGGCTTATTACAGCTCAAGCCATAGTTTATCGTTATGAATCTACTACTACCTTAGTTTTTTTTTGAGATGCATCATCTAAATGTTTCTAAGCTAAAGCTACTATAATAAGATGCTGTTCTTCTTTTACTATAATGCAGCGTCCAAGATGTATTTATTCTTTACTTCGAGAGAACTGTTTGAAGATGGATTCTAACTATTTTCTTAAGAAGCAGGCAGATACTAACCTTTGGAATCACGGTAAGCATCAGCTCGATCAAGAATAAACTCACTTTTGAGTAATGACTTCTTTTGTTATATTTTCCTCACTTCATTGTCGACTGTTTTTTGGTTGCTAGTTTCACAAGTTTGCTTCAATGATTACTCTTTGATTTGAGGTTGCGACATTTATTTTTTAGCAGAACATCGCCAGCCAAATTTAAGGCTGATGTATCGGTAAATATATAGAATTCGACATAAAACTTTGATTTGGCGCACTTTACACAAACCACTAATACAGCTATAGAACATATGGCTGAATATAAGCCAAACAAAAGTGAATGAGTAGTTATTTTCACAAGCATACTTAATAATTTTAAACATTCTGTTTGAGTTCTAGTGATCGGATCGATGAAATAATTTTCACATGAGTATTCTCCAATCGTACATGGTTTCTAACTTTCAGCAGTCCAAAAACCATCCCGTCTCCAACTGCGACGAAATGCTCCACAAAATTGACATCAAGGACATTTCCAACATCAGCCATAATCATCACATCATTTACGAGTCATTTAACTACTCTCACCTCGAGCAAAAACTCACAACGACTGCAAAAACACTGCTCTACTTGTTTTCTCCAGAAATCGACCTGCTATAAAGCCTGGAGAACAAGGTGTAGCATTACGACAAATTCCAGCGAACCAAGCTGATCCTGAAATAGCTAATAAACTCCGTGCAGCACTACCGATTCGATCGAGATATCGACATGATGAAAACTTAGGAGGAGATCAGTAAGATATCGAATGAGTTCGAACACCTCAAGAACATGGCTGAGCATCTGCAGAAAGAAGGCCATGAGAAGGACAAGCAGATAGAGAGTCTAAAGATGAGTATCATCAAGTTGACCAAGGCTTATTAGTAGGTCAGGCAGTGCTATGAAGAGGAGTTGCTGGAACTGAAGTTCTCATGCGAGGAATTGAAAGTGAAGCTCAAAAATTAGGTCAGAGACACAGGGGAGCTATCTCGGTCGAAGAAATATGACAACGACTACAGCATCAATTTGAAGATTCCCAAGAAGGAGAGGAAGAGAAAATAAAGCCATAAGTATACAGATAGGAACATGTATGTCCGATTCAGTGCATCTCATCTTCAGTAGAGCGAAAATGTGCTCACTTCTATGACGAAGGGAGAGTAGTCGATCTATCCTAACTTAGATATCAACAACTCCTTACACGTTGTAAATCTGCATCAGCTGCAGCTCGAAAAGGAGACTCTGGAGACCAAACTATACGCGATTGAGTAAGAGTTCAAGAAACTGGGTGAACTGTACGTAAAGCAGACGGATGAGCTGAATTCTAAAAACGAGGAGTTGTAGATGCATAATTCTAATTGCTTGTAATAGCTAAAGGCGCGGGATGAAAAGATTGCCGAAAAGAATAAGTTAATAAATGAATTGCTGGAGATCATATAACATAATTCATGATTTAACTACTTCCCCCTTTGACATAACAAATTTCAACTAGATGTAATAAAGCATGGTCAATTGGCTAAAGAGGAAATTGAATTTTATGGATTTATGAGTTTCCAGAAGTATAGCTTTTGTTAAGTAAGTAGATAAGTATAAAATGCCTGAAAGTAAACAAAAAAAGTTAGAAAATAAAAATATTGAGATAGTTTTGAGGCAAAGCAAGTCTAGAATCAAAAAGGGCTTATCAGAATTAATGATCAGTATTATATAGAGGAATTCATAGATCAATAAGGCGGATAGAAGCCCGTTCCCATTCCCATGCCCATGCCTCCCATGCCCATCCCCATACCCCCCATGCCCATCATTTGATTGCCCATATTCATCTCCATCACTCCCCTATTCATTTGGTTGTAGCCCATATTAGTCTCCATCATGCCCCGCTGCATCTGCATGTTACCCATCTGCATCTCCCTCTGCCCCATCATCATGTCCCTGGCTCCCATTGCGTAGTTACCGTTGCGCATCTCCATCATGCCTTTCTGCATCTGCATCTGGCCCACCTGTCGCTCCCATTGGCCCATGTTCATATCCATGGCACCCATTTGCTGCTCCATTCTGCCCACGTTCATGTCCATGGCGCCTTGGTACTCCATTCCCATTCCCATTCCCATTCCCATTCCCATTCCCATTCCCATTCCCATTCCCATTGGGGTCATGGGGTTCATACCGAAGCCGAAGTTGTTTGGGTACATGTTTGAATTATTTTATTGATGAATAGAGAGTGATATGTTCATTTAGCAAAGATATTTTTGTTAGCCTCAAGCATGGAAATCATTATTTCAGGATTTAGATCATTCCAGAGTCTGGTAAGCCAACAAATTATGACTATAACATGGTAAGGTGCAATCTAATTTAGGTACTTTCAAAGTAAACCTCTATTCATTTTAGGTTTCTTAAAGTAAGTATAGCTAGAAGTAGCATCCATAATCAGTAAGTAATACAATATTTAAGATACAACCCCACTCATACTATATTATTAATGCGAATAACAATCTTAGCTTTGCTCATATTTGCTCCAACCGTTATAGCTATTACCAAAGCAGTTTAGTCTCCAAAAGTATCAAGTTTTTGCTGGAAACATCACTACTTCAGAGGTGTTGGCAGCCTACCCAATCAATGTGCAGACAAGGAGCTTATAGGATTGGATTGCTTCAAAAAATGCCCAGACAAATACAAAAGGGTTTCGAAGGATTGCCACCAAGTTTGCCCACCAGGATTCACAGAAAAAGGAATATACTGCGTCCTGAAAGAATATGACCGAAGTCCTGGATTCGATTGGAAAGGAGGAGATGGCTATGGTCTTTCTAGAAGAGTTGAGAGATGCGAAAGTGTGCATGGAAAAGGAAACTGCTAAATCTACTAATATGTAGCATACCCAAAATGTAAAACTGGGTATACTTTGAAAGGATGCTGCTTCTGTATACCTTTAGAGCCCTAATGCACAAAGCTAGGCTTACATGGGACCATGGATAGTTCTTGTATCAAGAAAGTTATTGTGGGAAAGCCCTAGCCAGCTAATTGCGTTTCTGGTACCGAATAATATGCTGGATTCTGTTATAATCCTTGCAGAACAAACTACTAAGGAGTTGGGCCTATTTGTTGGTCCAAAACAATAGCAAACAGAGTGAGTTGTGGAATAGCTGAAGCACAAAACTACAAAGAATGTGCTGATATAAAGTTAGGGATAATTGCAACTATTAGTCAAATGGCATTCAATATTGCTCATCAAGGCAGTCCACCTAATATATCCTCAATAGCAAATTAAGGTAGATTAGCTGTTGAGAAATTAAAGAAAAGCTTTTCTGTTCTGATAAAAGCTATAGAAAGTAGTAGGAAATAGTTTGGCAAACTTGTGGAGGTGAGCAAAATTGTAAAACAGTCAAAAGATAAGGTTAGCTAAGAGATATAATCTTCCATCCAATCTGCAGATTCTATCGATAAGCTTCTAACGATTGATATCAAAAAAGCATCTACAAAATAAATTGTAGGCGTAGCTTCTCAGATAGCAGCTCTGACTAGTCCATCAGGCATTGCAGGTAATTGGGAAAAGAGTAATTACCCAAAGTGCTGAAACCTTTAAATGATATTCACCGACATCTTACCTTGTTTATAGCTATAGTTAGTTGCTTCGTTTCGCGGCTTTATAATAGGGTAGGAGCTTGATTGTGAATAACTTGTCTTTTTATTTCGATGTAAATCTTTTCCCAATCCGATCCGGTTTAGAGTTACTCACCTTGAGAGTGAAAGATTTATCTCTTCCAGAAGTTGCTATGATATCTTTTATTGGCATTTTTATAAAGATTTTGTAAAGAGCGACGAAAATATTTATTTTTAGTAGAATTTTGAGAATTAGCTTTATTTAAGGCGGATCATAATTTTTTGGTTTTAGCTAAGAACTTGTCTTAAAATTAAGAGTAACTACCTCCTAATATCACCTATAATAATATAAGTAGAGTGAAGCAAAGAGATGTGCAAAAGCCCAAGAATAGCCTGCTTTGTCTTGCTCAATCTTTTTGCAAGTGTTCTGATGCTGGCTATCATCGTCAAACAGTACTCGCTCATCTACAACTACCAAGAAGAACTCGGCTAAGTCAGGAATAATGATATCGAAGGTCAGAACTGCTCTAAGATATGTGGGAAGGATTATAGCTAAGAAATCAGCTCTGTAGAGTGCTGTAGGGCGGGTTAAGGCTAAGCAAATTGCAAAATGAAGGCCGAGTGCGCTAGCGATTTCATTGCGGCTAAGCAGGAATAAATAAACGTTTAAAATAAAAAATTGAATTACTATTTCGGTCTTGAAATCCTTTTTTCTGCCATGACTATCATCTTCATTTGCCGGATCTGTACCAAAGCACCCACTCGACGCAGACAAAATTAGCTCTAGCGCAGAGCAGCCATAGCCAGACTAATCCTGCATCTCAATATCTGGCAAGATACCAATAGACAGGTCCGGTCTTCAATGCGGAGGTCTTTGCTCAGCGAATCTTACATATCTGACGATAAGGGTGAGATTTGTGCGGTCTGCCTAGACTCTTTCCAGGAGGAAGAGGTTGTGAAACTGGCGTGCCGACATACGTTCCATCGTAAGTGCGTTGAGGAATGGATCCAGTATAATACCACATGTCCGATATGCAGGGCTCAGCAGTGATCGCCAGTTGATTTATTTGTAGTTGTTTGCTGTTAGCAGTGGCTTTAGTCTGCACAAATAACAGATTGGTTGTGCGATAGAGCGTTATATTGTTTATTCAATGTGCTGCCAAAGTACGTTCGCGGTGATCCACTTGTTTGTGATTGTGGGCATCGCAATATTCATCTTCCAAGCTTAGGCTGCAAAATAACAATACTAGAGAGAGATCGAGAATGTTCGGAACCAGGGGGTATCCCAATACACATGTTTTTAGCTGTGCAGTCATTACTCCTGGTAGCAAGGGGACATATGCTGCAGTTCATTCCATTCTTCAAGCTGCCAACAGAAATCAACCTGCTTTAGCTAATACTTGCGGGAAAAGGAGGATGAACTCTCAACTATCAGTACTAGATATGTGTATTAAATCATCGCGGAAAGCTTCTTGAGCTTGATCTTTGTTGTGAGATGCTGCACTAGCAAGCGCAGGCAGAGGAACGTTGAGCACTAAAATCGGATGAGAGGGGAGGCCATCATGGCGAGGTTGCTATTGCTGGCTGTCAGAGTGGAAAGAGAAGATCGCCTCAGATTAATGATGGAAGAGAGGAATAAAAGTCTACTGACTTAGTCATTTATCGCTGAGTAAAAGAGTGAAAGTTGTGCGGTTTGCCTAGACTCATTTTAATAATAAAGAGTGGTCAAGCTGAACTGCGATCATATATTCCATCGAAAATGCATATAGGAGTGGATCATCAAGAGCGCAACCTGCCCAGTATGCAGGGCGCAACAATGAAAAATGATCAAAATTTATAAACGTATTTTACAACAATCGCAGCTTTAGCTTACAAATTTGAACTATGCTAAATCTCTGACCATTCATGTTCTTTTTTGCCCGAATAACCTTAATGATTGGGTTGGTTGCTTCGTAAGATTGACAAAAAGTATATACTGTCAATATTATATCTAAAGCGATCTTTTAGAAGCATTGGAATGAGTAAATACAGACAGTTGCTTTTTGTAATTTGCTGGGTATTAATCTGCAACTTGGCCATCATATTCGGCTCCATGGCCCTCATACAGCTCAAAAATATCGCCACTTTACAGCAAAAAATAGCAACACTTCAAAAAATACCAGAAAGTAGCATCAAATGCAAAGACTATTGCGGATAAGACATTATAGAGATAGGTGACATGTGCTGTAATGGGATGCTGAATAGATGCAGGCGCAAAAACATCTGTATATAGGATAACGTTTCTCAGATAAATGACCAGATCCATAGCCTTGATCAACTTTTTTATTACTATGTCACTGCCATGCTTATAGCTTTCGGTCTTATTTTGCTGCTGGCATGCCTTTTCTGTAAAATGATAAGGCGTGAAAGAGCTACCAATGGACTTCTGTCCGATAGTGACCTACAGCAGTCTAGTTTATCAAGCAACCGAGTTGAACTGAATGAATGTTTGCTGCTGTAAAAGGATGTAACTTGCAGTATCTGCTTGTAGATTCTGGAAGAATAGAGGGTTGTGCAGCTGAGCTGCAGACACATGTTCCATAGAAGGTGTATTTAGCGTTGGATATCGTTGAAGAATAACTGTCCAACATGTAGAAGCCCACATCTTTGATAATCTAAATACTTTCATCTAAATAGATTTGCGTAAAGATTTGAGTTGTGTATTAGATCAGTTTCGTTGATTGTTGTAGCTTTATGAATAAATTTTTGAAATGTCTTTCATTTAGGGGTTTAGCATTTTTTATCTTCTTTGAAAATTGAATAATTTCTGTAATATACGGTCAGTCGTCCTAGAAGTTTGACAACCACATATCGTTACAAGCAAAATCAAATAGAGTAAGTTAGACTATAAGCTCAAGTACATTAGATTTTGTAACCAGAAAGCAGTCAATTTTTTATGATTTCTAAAGAAGATAGGCTATTTCCACAAGTATGACATATCGTCATGATGCACTTTTTTATGATATCCCAAATAATTCAAAAAATTTGATACCTACTCAAGATTATTTTTGCTGAGGCCGTATTTTTTATTATCAAAAGTTGAGATTAACGAATAGGTGATGAATACCGATGATTTTTGAAAGCAAAGTATGGGTTAGTTACTTTAACTAAATATATTACATTGTATGGAAGTCCATCAGGATTTCACAACATCAGGTCCTCAAAAAATATCATTTATGACGCAATCACGACTCATAGATAGCTTCAACCAATAAAAAATCCCAGATTTTTACCAGAATCTCTTCATTAGCTACATCAAGAATGTGGAACCGATGGAGGCTGAAATCTGCATGCGAGAAGAAATACAGTCCTTGTCAAATTCTACTACATACATCCAGTCGTACCTAAAACACAGTGCAGAGAAAGAGAAGTATGAAAGTTTCGCAAGACTGCTGATGGGCTATAACAAATAGTCTTAGTAAACCTAGGACCAAAGGTTGTTAAAACTATGCTAAGTAGTACTTTACCTTCGAGATGTCAACTACAAATGTAGCTACTTTCTGCTCAAAATAAGAATGAAATATGAGGAAAACGTTCATATTAATCAATCAACTGAAAAATATTACTACAACAGTTTTGCGATTAAGCTGGACTCATTCAGGAAGGAACTATTGAAGAGTTTGTTGAGCAAATTTGTCTAATTCAAACCTGAATATGATCCTTTTTTTATGAACATCAAGCTCAAGGACTCCCATAAAGATAGAAGATGTAATGAGGCCATTCAAATGTTGATGTAATTTACGGTTGAAGACTCTTACAAATATTTGAAAATAAAAAAAGTTCTAAACGACTGGATCTACATGCATTCTAAAACAAAAATGATAGATAAAACTTTGGACAGAATTGATTTGCCTGGATTGAAGCAAAGTTAGCAATATGTTGAGTACGATCGTTTGAAAGAAGAGTTGCTGAGGGAAAAGCTGAGAGATAGAGTTGCTCAGAAGACACGTCCTCAGATCAAGAGAAACAATATGAGTTTGAATAATATGTAGAGAGAGATATTTAATAATAAGAACATCAGTACGGATGTTGAGAAAACACATAAAAAGATTGAGAGTATTAGAGGATAATTAGATATTGTGTCATTGGAAAAGATTGATTATTAGATTCGAGAGAAGCTGAAACACCAAAGAAGGATGGAATACTTGAACTAAAATATTTATGAAATGTTGGACCATAATGCTGAGAGTCCTTAAACTTCATCAAAATTTAAGCTAAGAGTTAAATCCTAGGCTTTTGATTATGGAACAGAGTCATCTCCATTCGTTGGAAGAATAAAAAGATTGAAATCGTTAACCAAACCTATCTAAAGTAGTCCAATCACGTTTGAAAGCAAAAGGTCTTAAACTTTACCCATTTTGAACAAGTAAGACAGAATAACATACAAAGCTCCAGATTTTGTGATTAAAAACAAATCATCAAATCAATGTTTGTACCCCATACGGTACTATGACAAATCGAGTAATCATAAAGAATAGAGACCAGGGCATAAAAATAGCTAAAGGATTAAACTACAAAAACTAAGTGCTTTTGAGATTAGTATCATTCCTGAAAACCATCATTCAAAAAAGCAAGAAATGAATAGAAATGTGCCAAGCAACCTTTTGAATTCTAATTAAGCTGCTTAGAATACAGTAACTTCCAAATCTTAAGAATAACGGTCTAGACTTCAATCTACAATTATCAATCCAAAAATTTTTTCAACTTTGAAGTCACCTGAGTCAATTGACTTGAAACAAGCCAACAAAAGAGAGTAAACTAAATTAGAAGTTAAAACTAGCAAATAAAACAATGTGAAGAATGAATATTTGAGCTCATCCAAAAATCAAAACTAGTAAAAAAAAGAATTTTTAGCTTAGTCACCTATTTTGATTGATAACAAAATTTCACAAAGTCAAGACAAAAAATAGTAAAAGTTACAATCAACAATCAACCAAAAACAGCCAGATAAATTCTCTAAGCCAGTTTAGCCTTAGAAAAAAGAGATTCATTAAAAGACAGTTGTTCTGTAAAATAAATAATCTTTAAGGAGCAGTAAGATTCCATAAAAGCCCATGTAAATGAAAAACACAACTAATAATGAATCATATGATGAAAGCAAAAAGCAGACTAATTTGAATACATCAAATTAACCAAGCTAAATAATCCTAAACTAAAATAAACTAAAAAATAATGATAATGAAGGAAGTAAACAAATAAAAAAGTAAAATGCTATCGACAAACAATAAAAACCAGTTTCTGGCAAAAATTTAGTACAAAATAATAACGAATAAACGAACAAGACTATTAAATAAAGTAATTTTTTAGCAAAAGACAAGTTTGTTAATGAAGAATAAAGATTGCCAAACAAAAGATAGGCATAAACAAAGAATTCGATCAAAATATATCAAAAAAAGGATTAGCCAACTAAATCTATAACTAAGTCTAAACCAGTTTAAGAAAAAACTTAGAATAAGTAAAAATAAGTGAGTTAGATTAAGTTAAAAAACCCCCAAAATACAGTTCTAAAGTAATCATAGATAAAAAATGTTAGCTAACAATCCAAATAGGTAAGACAAAAAACTTAGGAAAAAAAGGAAATCAAAATGAAAGTTGGAAAGTTTACACTGTAAACTTTCAGATAATATCTAAAGAATTACAAAATCCACAGAGACCAACAGAAGAACTATGACATTTAACAGCTCTCAAAAGAAATGCAAGTGCAGCAAACGTATGTGACTGAATTTTCAATGAATGGCTAGCCTTGTGCACTGGCGATCATCTATTTAACATCAAATAGTAAGCTTGTCCTAAGATTGTGGGCACTGTAGAAAAGCCAGGATATAAACCTATCACTGCCTTTGTTTAAAAAGTTCATCGACTTTGTTTAAAAACTCAGCACTGACAATTTTCTGTACTACAAACGCGTTGAGTTGCCGTAGCTGGCAAGTATGGGATTTGTTAATAAGAAAGATGATATTTTTGAAAGGAAGAGGACAACTGAGCCAAGGTAGATCAGGCAGTAGTTTTAGCAATGTTTTGCGGTGCAATGTAGCCAAATTAAATTTGTTCATAAACAGAAGGAAGAGATACTTGTGTCTGCGGAAATCTAGAACTTTACTCTTGAAAATTCCTTAATATCTTCGTATTTGTTTACAATGGTAGACGAATAGATTCCTCAAAAGGTAAAGGCTTTAATAAAAGTCACTAAAAATATAGCCAGTTTCAAAATTTTAAACACCATTCTCTAATAATAGGATTGCGATAGCTATTAATCCAACTCTAAAATAATTGTTGAAAATATAAATTTATCACTTTTCAACTTTCTATCTGATTTTCGTGATATTTTCGTTGCCTCCGAAGGATTTATAAAGTTTTATGGCAACTTAGTAAAGTAAGCTGAAGACAAAATCATTTGCAGCATAAGACTGTCCAAAAACAATGGCAGAATCTGTTTTGCTAAAGGTTACAAAACCGCAAAAGAAGTTGCAAATGAACTTAGATAATAAATGCCCAAAAAAGCATAGTTTTGGGTGCCAATGTTCAACAAAAAACTTTACGGCCGTTTCAAAAATTACAAGCCAGCAAATGAGGACTGCTATGCGAACTGGGATATCACTATCAGCTGGCAGGATGAAATGCAAGGTGCTTTGAAATATCTCTAAAGATAAGGAATCAATTTCGGCGAATCTACATTTTTCGTATCTATCTAACTTGAAGGCAACCAATTATATATCTTTGAAGTGAATTAGAATGATTATATATTTTGATTGCCTCGTACATTTCTATTAAAGCTTCATGATTTGAGTATATTACAAAATAGTTTTATAAAAGCTTCGTCTTTCTGGAGCATTTTATCTCTAAATTATTCACTATTTTTCTGGTTTGCTACTAATTCTGTATTTTCATTAGTTTATGGCTCAAAGTTCTCAAGATCAAACAAAAACAAAGTTTTGAGATTTAAGTTACAAATGGTTATAACCCTTGTCTTTTTTGAAACTAGATTTTTGACCTAGAGTTAAGCAATTTTTTGATACTTTTAATGTTACCAGGAAAAATATATTAATAGTTTGTTACTTCGTCTTATGTGAGTTTTTGAGCAAATTTGATTAAGAATACATAAATTAGTTTATTAAACTGTT
>Ga0316217_10006512_pt1 | contig 11525 bp, 15 predicted proteins | sample 1anoAmetaG_FD_203633 | JGI IMG/M metagenome (GOLD analysis project Ga0316217, IMG submission 203633) | Freshwater microbial communities from Trout Bog Lake, Wisconsin, USA - 1anoA | ecosystem: Environmental > Aquatic > Freshwater > Lake > Hypolimnion/Profundal zone | place: USA: Wisconsin... | reverse complement strand
CAGTCTACCCCACTAGTATCATCCCCAAGATTGCCATCGCTGAGTTCACCAGACAAGACAAGGTCTTGAGCGAAGTCATCACCCAAGTCAAGCAATCCAGCATCACCTATGCCAACGTCCTGCCCACCCTCACCGAGGTACAGCAGTTGTCACCGACCATCAAGAAGTACACCCTCACCATGGAAACCACCACGACCAAGGACCAAATCGTTGTGCTCTACAACACCGTCACTCAACAGACACAGACCATCTCCAGCCAGCCCATCCCAGACGTCATCGACCAAACCTACGTCCAGCAGCAAACCCTCTCCACTGGCTAAATCGTATACACCTCCAACAACGTCACCACTCTCACTGCCCAGTTCGTTGACGCCCAGTACGTCTTCACCACAGTCCAACAAACCGTCCCAGGAGTCACTGTCAACAACGTAGTAGTGAGCGTAGTGCCTCGCGCTTCAGTCAACAGCTATGTGGTTGAAACCATCCAAGGAACACAAAAGGTCGTTGTGTAGGTAAACTACGACATCGCAAGCAACACAACCTACGTCACCAACTATCAGACCACCCCAGTGCCTGTCGCCGTGCCAGTGGCCCCAGTCTATGTGCCTCAAGTGCTCACCCTGCCCACCAAAGTTGCCTACCTCTAGCTGCTACAAACCAGCCAATACAGTGTAGTCCAAAGTGCAGTCAACGTGCTTTCTTCCCAGACTGCCACCTACGCCCTCTACAACTAGACTGTCTTGGTAGTCCAAGTCCCCAACAACACCAACCAATATGTCAAGATCATCCAGAACTTCAATGATGTCACACCCCAAATCATCGATGTCACACCAGCCCCAACTTCTTCAGGCGAAGGCTCAGCCCCAGCAGCAGGATAAGGATCCGCAGGATAAGGAGCTGCAGGATAAGGAGCTGCAGGTGAAGGAGCTGCAGGTGAAGGAGCTGCAGGATAAGGAGCTGCAGGATAAGGAGCTGCCCCAGCAGGTGAAGGAGGTGCTCCAGCAGGATAAGGAAGTGGACCCGCACCCGTACCCTCAGCACCCACAGCAGAATCAGGAGCCGGACAACAAACCTCAATCAAAATTGACCAATACGGCAACGAAGTTACGGAATCAAGTGACAAAAACTTTATCGTCTCACTGCCTTTGGCCAGCACAGTTCTCCAAACCATCGTCAGCCAATTCCCAGACTCCAAGGACTATTCCATCAAATACATCAAATAAGTGAAGTACGGAGGCGTCATTGAAGTGACCACTAAGCTATAAAGCACTGAACCCACCAAACTCGACCTCAAATCAATCGTTTTCTACAACACAACTACCAAAGTCGCCCAAGTTGTCTCAGTTGAGCCCATCAACATTCTCTCCAACACTCTACCCCAAACCTCCACTGCAGTCTATCCTTCCGTAGTTGTTTCAGAAGCAGCAGTCAATGTGCTAGCTAAGACAGACGTTGGATTCAAGTCAGTGCTAACTGTTCTTCAGAGCACTTCCCGAGAATACACATCTGCAGTGACTCTGAGCACCCAAGTGCAAAACGTCAGTGACACTATCACCAAATACAACGTGGTTGTAGAAGTTTCAGGCAGAAAAGAAGAAAAGGTTTACACCTTCAACAGCGAGACCAAGAAAGTGGATCTCTTCGCTTCAGTGGTTGTCCCAGCAGTTATCCAGCCAGTTCTCTTGGTCGAAAACGTTGTCAACAATGTCAAGACCGTGATCAGCAACAACATCGAGAAGCTAAGCATCACTTACCCTGAAACCGCCACCGTTTTCGCCGTCCTCAAAAAGGAAAACCCCACTGTGACCATTGACACTATCATCGTGACTCCTCAGTCCAACAGTTCCTCAGTCACAATAGTTTCTCCTTCCCCCAGCGGCAAAGAGTTCGTTGTCAACACATATGTATACAGCGAATAAACCGTGACCAAAGTGAGCCAGTAGACAATCAAAGTGACCGATGTGAGCAGGCCTCAGCCCATCTCAACTGTAGTGGTCTCACCAACTGTAGTCACTACTATCCCTTCCATCCAAAACGAACTCATCAAGATTTTCAAGATTGATGCAACCCAGCCTTTCCCCATTGATAAGATTGAGCAAGTCACTGTCACCAGCAACGCCAACGTACAAATCTACTACGTCAAAACCGTTGACAGCAACAACCAGTCAGTCAGAGCTGAAATCACATACAACCCCTCCACAGGCCAGTCCACAGTCGTTGACCTCTCCTTCCCCTCTACTCTGCCTATCCAAAGGAACATCACAGTGGTGAAGGGAGTGTCCGGAGTTACTGAGACCATCATAGTGAACTCTCCAACCATCACTCAGGGCAAAGAGTACCAGCAGATCAGCGATTTCATCAACCGCAACCACCCCAACGACAACATCCAGGCCTCCATTCCTGTGCTCTCTGCCACTGAAAAGTATCAGAGGTCAGTCGTCAGGACACTCGTCTTCAAGCAAGAGAATTCTACCATTCAAGCCTCTTTCCTCCTCGACCAACGTTCGCAGAGCATCGCTGAGTTATCCTACAACGTCGTGCCAGGCCCCTTGGTCAACGAGTTCGCGCTTCTCATCAAGAAAGAAACCTCTACATTCCCAGCAGACAGAGTCGTCGAAGTGCTCACCACCAACACAGCCGTTATCAAGACCTTGACCTCCATCACCAAAGTAGACTCAACTCTCTCTGCAGCCACTCCTACTTTTGTCGAAATTGAGAACTACATCACCTCTTCAGTAGTCACAGTAGTCTTCGAAACCGCTCAGGCCAACTCCAGAATCCTGACCATTTTCAACAAAACCACTGGCGAAGCAAAGGTCATTGACTACAGCAAAATCCAAAAGAAGATCGAAGAGTCCCGCATCATTGAGACCATCAACCAATACGGCCAGAAGTCGATCTCCACCAACAACCTCACTGCTATCCTCTCCAACAAAGAGTACTCAGGCGTCATCAGCGTCGCAGAGGAGCTAGTCCCAGCTATCAAAGGTTTGACTGTCAGAGGAGTCGAGACCACCGTCAAGAGCACTGGAACCGAGTACAAGATTGTAGTCGTTGGCAATGGAGTCGTCAGCCAGGTCAACGTCTTCAGCGACAAAACCACAGGAACAGTCACTCTCATCTCCAGCGGTCAGACCTCAGTCGGATAGACCATCACAGCCATCGTCCAATCCCAGACTGCCCAGAAAAAGACCACCCTGAGCGTCCAAGCCCTCGAGAGCACAGAAATCACAACTCTCCAGCAAACTGTGATCAGCTCGAGCCCTCAGACTTTCGACAACAACTCGCAGGTGCTGTCAGGCTCAGTGACTGACTAGGGCTTCGTCCTCAACTACGAGCTCACCCTAACCACCACCGACCACGCCACCAAAATAGTCAAGATCACCAAGGAAAAGACCTCCAACAAGATCATCGTCAACGACATCAAGACCACAGTGGTGCAAGAAGTCAAGGTCAAGCCCATCACCAGCTCTGTCCAGACCGACACCTACGGCAACGTCCAGTACGTCACCAACAGCTACGTCGAGATCAGCCAGTCCGTCGAGATCCAGACCGTCATCAGCAAGGTCTACAAAACCAAGCCACAACTCTCCACCCTCCGACCAATCTCCACCAAGACAGTCACCTACGGAGACATCATCGAGACAGTAGTCGTCTTCGGAGGCTCCAACAAACCCGGAGTCCAAGTGGTCTCCCTCTACAACAAAGTCACCCAGGAAGTCACAGTCATCGACTCCAAAGTCCTCATCGCCAACATCAAGACGCTCAACGCTGAGATCCTGCCAGTCACTGAGGTACAGACCATCCCGATTGTTGCTCTGCCAGTGGCGATCCGCAAGTTCCCAGAACTGAAGGTGCTGGTGAGCACTGTGGAGCGAACAGGAAAGCTGAGCGTGCTGACTGTCTAGAACCTGGAGTAGGTCAAGAAATACACAGTGGTCTTGTAGGTTCCAACTGGAAAGGTCCAGCAAATCTTCCTCTACGACAAGTCCACCACCGCACTCACACTTATCCAGAGCGTAGACATCCCCGCAGTCATTGATGTCTTGCTCTACAAAACCACCACCAACCAACTCGGAGAAGTCGTCACCACTTCCAACAACCTCACCCAGATCGTCACCAACATCCCCGAAGTCAACTCCGCCGTCCTCGAAATCACGGCCAAGTACAACATCGAAGCCTCCAGCGTGACTCTGGTTGAGTCCAAGGGCAAGACTACCAAAGAAATCAAGATCGTGAGCCAAACCACTGACCAAACCACTGGGCAAGTCTCAAGCATTGCTTTCACTGTGTTGGTTACGGGCAGCCAGACTACCATCATCGACGTGCAAACCCCTCAGAAGCCAGAGGTAACTATCCCAAGTGGAGTGAACATCTACCACCCTCTTGCACCTTCTGCCGTGTTGACTGTAGAGTAGAACAAGGTGATTCTGGATACGTTGTTCAGCAACCCTCTGCTCAAGCAGAACTTCCCCACTCAAGACATTCTCGCCATCAAGGATATCAGCACCAACTTCGTGACCAGCTACGAAGTCACACTCACCAACACCAAAGGCCAGAACGCCACTGTCACCTTGGTCCAGCCTGATGTCACCCAGCCCTTGACCATCGTCAACCTCGTCACTCAGGGCTCACTCACCACCGTCCAGCAACAGACTACTGCTGTCACCACGACCACCGTCAACGCAGTCACCGGCAACACCGTCTTCACAACCAACGACCTGACCGTGCTCAGTTCCAACGTGGCCATCCTGCAGCTCAGCCACACCGTGGTTGCCAAACTGCCCAACCTCATCGGCTACACCGTCAGGCAAGTCACCACCACCACCTACAACCAGATCTCCGAGAGTGAGCTAGTCTTCGTGAGCGCAGCCGAGCAGCCCGTGCAAGTGACCACTCTGCTCAACACCAGTACCAACCAGGTGCAGATCATCGACTACCACTCCACAGCCCAGACCACCGTCTCAGTCTCAGTGCAGACCATCCCCGCTTCCGCCATCTCAGTGGCCGTGAAGAAGTGGCCAGAGGTCAAGACCATCCTCGCCAACATCCAGACCAGCTTCCCCTCCGCCACTGTCGAAACCATCATCGTCAAGGATTTCGCGGATGTCAAGATCTACACTCCAGTCTTCAGCGTGCCCACAGTCACCGACTCCAAGACCCAGCTCGTCTTCGTCTACAACGAGACAACCAGCGTGTTGACCTCTGTGGACCAAGTCACCGTGCCCAAAGTGGTTGTGCCCACAGTCACCGAGATCAAGGTGGACTCCTTCGGCCAGACCGTCACCAAGACCAACGACATCATCGCCATCTCAGTCAGCAACCCCTCAGTGCCCCTGGTCTTCCAGGAAATCCAGGCCACCTACGGCATCAACATCACCGCCTCCACCCAATCCATCGAGATCACTCAGCAACCCTACGCCACTCAGTACAAGCTGGTCACCGAAGTCAACGGCAAACTCGCAGAGGTCATTGTGATCAGCCAGAACAACCAGATCAAGGTGCTCGGACTCGACCTCCTGCCCGCCACCCCTGCCCAGCCCACCACCCAGCCCACCACCAGCGGCGAGGGAGCAGCCCAGCCCACCACGCCCGGAGAAACCCCAGCCTAGCCCGTCCCCATCAAGAGCGAGATCGGCGCACTACTCATCTCAGTCATCGAGGAGTCAAGCATCACCTCCATTCAGAGCAGCCAGGTCGTGGCCATCTCTTCCACTGACAATTTCATCAGCACTGTCTACACCGTCACCACCCAAGGCAGCACCGGGCAGCTCCAGAATGTCACCATCTCGGTCGCACCCGGCCAGCAGCCCGCCATCCTCTACATCTCTCCCGTCGAGTCCCCAGTCCAAACTGTGCAGGCCACCCAGACCGTGACCACCATCGAGGTCAACCAAGTCACCGGCGAGACAACCACAGTCACCAACAACCTCCAGCAAGTCACCCTCATTGCCGCCGTGATCACCCCTCAGATCCTAGTCTCAGTCCCTCTCGTAGCCACCTACGAAGCCGTCTCAGTCAAGACCACTGTCTCAGGCTAGGCAACCTGGACCACTCTCGTCTTCACCGAGGACAAGCCAGTCACTGAAGTCAGAGATGTGCTGCAGGTCACCACCGTCACCAACACCACCGACAGCACCCTCACTGTGGTCGAGACCAAGAACTGGACTGTGGCCGTCAACATCTCCGCCCTCCCCCAGACCAACGTCTACAGCATCCCCTCCGTCGCCATCAACACCGCCACCAAGAAACTCACCGAGGTCTCACTGGTCGTCAACGAAATCGTCAAAACCTACAAGAAGGAACAGATCTAGTCCATCGAGATGTAGGTCTTCGGCCAGTCCCAGAAGATCTCCACAGTGGTGGTTGTGGGCACCGACAAGACTACCCTCTCCTACCTCTACAACAAGACCACCAACGAGGTCACACTCATCGAGTCTGCCCCCATCCCCGCTGTGCTCTAGACCCTGGTGTTCAAGCAGGAGACTAACCAGTACGGATAGACCACCACCATTACCAACAATGTCACCCAGATCATCACAGTCATCCCCACCGTCCAACCTGCCATCAACTTCATCTACACCAAGTATCCTGTCACCAACGTCCAGCAGCCCGAGTCCATCACCGTCGTTGAGTACTCCAGCGAGTACACTGTCACCCTCACCACCTCGGTCGACTCCACCTCCCTCTCAGTGGTAGTCTCAGTCGACAAGACCACCCAGCAGGTGACCTTGATTTCCACCTACACCCAGAACGACTTGCTCGTGGTCCAAGCCACCCAGCCCACCACAACCACTACCACCCAAACTACCCAGTCCACTCAGACCACCTCCGAAACTGTGCCCTTGACCTCGGTCGAAGTGACCAGCGTGGTGCAGTTCATCGAGAGCAGTCCCGACGTGCCCGTCACCGGCATCAAGACCATCCTCAGCGCAGAAAAGACCACCACCCTCTTCGGCAACCAAGTGGTCACCATTGGGGCCATCACTAACAAGAACGTCAAGATCGAAGTCGAGGCCAGCTTCAACCCAGTCACTGGAACAGTCACCCTCAACGACTTCCTCGTGGTCGAGCAGGCCCAGACCCCAACCAACACCACCACTGAGTTCACAGTGGACCTCATCACTGGCGCCAAGATCACCTAAACCAACAACCCCGCCGTCATCGCCTCCTCCTCCATCCTCACCGCCATCGCCGCAGAAGTGGTCTCAATCCCATTCCTCTCCAACAGCGTCATCGTGTCCTCCTCCTCAGCTGAGTACACCGAAAGCGTGAAGGTCGTGTCCATCTTCGTGAACCAGGCCACCAGCCAACCCACCCAGGTGGTCGCCATCTTCGACAAGGCCACCCAGGACGTGCAGGTCATCGACACCAGGAACACCACCACCCTCACCACCGAAGTCAAGAAGGACGTCTACACTGCCGCAGAAGTCACCTCCATCCAGACCACACTCCCTCAGATCGCCACCGTCCTGCTCCAGATCCAGACTGAGTACCCCAGGTTAGTGGGACTCACCCCCTCCACCCTCGTCGTCGAGTCACTCACCCAAGTGCAAGTGGTCACCGCCATCTTCGAGATCAGCCCCACCCTCAATACCCAGGTGGTCACCCTCTACAACACCACCAGCGGCAACACCACCGTGGTCGAGAGCAGTCCCGTCGAGTCCAACATCGTGCCCTTCTACTACGAGTAGACCCAGAACCCACTCGGCAACCAGATCATCCTCTCCAACAGCTTCACCGAAGTCACCCAGAGAGTCGACAACGCCACCATCATCACCCAGTACCTCACCCAAAGCACCGACATCACCCCCGCACAGATAGAGACCGTACAGGTTGTCCTCTCCGGCACCTTCCAGGAGTACACCATTCTCGCACAAACACCCCAGGGAGTCGTCCAGACCCAGTATCTCGTCAACCTCGAGACCAAGGTAGTCACACCCCTCGACAACCAGACCATCACAAGCTAGGTTCCAGTGTTCACTCCCAAGAAGCCAGTGGTGATCGAGCTGACAGTGCACAGCGTGGAGGTGCAGCCAATCATCAACCAGATCATCCAAAACCCAGACATTAAGCTCAACAGCGTGGACGCAATCATCTCAGTGACCAAAGAGCAGTCTTCCATCCTGTCCAAGTACGAAATCGAGTACGCCACCACTGACAACAACGTCAGCAAACTCGTGGTCACCACCCAGAACACCGACAGCAAGATCGTCTTCATCGATGAACGCCCCATCACTGTCGACTTCGTGGCCAACCAGACCACCGTCGTCCAGCAGACCATCGACGAAATCACCAAGGCCCCCATCACCCTCTACCCCTCACTCCAGACCTTCACCCTCGACACCAGTTCCCAGGAAATCACCACCTACATCGCCAAGAACATCCCCGAAAGCGTCAACTACACCATCGAGTCAGTGCGAGTGTAGACCCTCGGAAACATCGCCCAGTACGAGGTCCTGCTGAAAGGCAGCTCCACCGCCCCCCTCCAGCTCACCATCGCCAAGGACACCATCAACAACAACATCATCGTCCTCGAGAACAGGAAGGTCACCGAGAAGATCGAGAAGAGCGCAATCGAGAGCTCAGTGGAGTCACCGGTGAAGTTGGAAGTGTCGGACATCGAGAAGGAGAACATCAAGGTGCTGAGCAAGTTGGGCCTGGTCAAGGACATCAAGGAGTACTTCTAGGTGAAGGTGGAGCAGGTCAACAGCAACGACCAGTTCATCCAGTCCATCAACTCCGTCAAGACCGCCTACAGCTCCATCCTCAACAACGCAGTCATCATCAAGGTCCTCGAGAAGAAGTCCCTCGAAAACGACAGCTTCAAGGTCTTCTTCAAGGCCAAAGACCAGATCTACGAGGCCAGCATCCAGCTCAACACCATCAACGGAGAAACCAAACTCACAGAGTTCATCAAGGTGGGCACCCAGAGCTACACCAAGTCATAGGTCAACGTCTACTCCGACCTCTGCTACGGCTACCAGCCCATCGACGACCTGTCCCTCGACAGCAACCTCGACTTCATCTCCAACTACCTCAAGCAGAAGTACGACAGCCTCAAGGACTCCAGCCTCATCGAGGCCCAGCAGATCATCCTCTCCAACGGCAGGATCAACTACAAGATCTACTTCAAGAAGGACTCAGCCACCATCAAGTACATCGTCTACTACGAACCCGAGTACAAGCGCGTCTTGGAAATCAAGGGCGCCACCTTCAGCATCGGAGACCAGTACCAGTTCGTCCCCAAGGACCAGCAGATCAACGACCCCTACTTCAGAAAACTCGACACCTACGTCAGGCAGAACAACGACCTCCTCGGCGCAGCCTCCATCCTCTACACTGAGTCCAAAGACGACGGCCAGGCCGTCCAGTTCCGCACAGTCTACTTCTCTCAGGGCAAGTCCTTCCACTCAACCGCCTCCATCGACAAGGAGAGCCAAAGCGTCAACGAGGGCACCCTCAGCGAGATCATCGAAGTGCCTCTCGATAAGACCTCGGAAGGCAGCGAGTGCAACAACAGGCAGACCAAACTCGACACCAACGACCTCAGCGCCAACGGCTACTACACCGCAGCCGCCGCCTACGTCGAGCAGAAGTACGCCGACTAACTCAACAGTGCCCAGCTGCTCGGAGCAGGAGAGGAGTCCAGGTTCAACACCTACGTCTACGTCTTCTACTACCTGCTGGAGCAGAAGAAGATCATCACGGTGAGCGTGGAGTTCAACCCTTTCAGCCAGCAGGTCAACGTGCTGTCGCCTCCCGAAATCATCAGCCTCCAGGATGACTACTACCCCATCCGCTCCGACAAGAAGCTCACGCTGGTCAGAAACTGGCTCAAGGAAAGCAACCCCGACCTCTCCAACAGCGTGCTCGTGGCCAGCCTCGCCAAGAAGTTCTACTTCGGCACACTCTACAAACTCGTCTTCAAGGTGGGCACCAAGTACATCGTCTACGTCGTCTACATGGACTGCGCCACCAAGGAAATGAAGATCTACGACAAGCAAGAACTTGACAGCTACAACAGCAGCACCGGCAGCTCAACCGTCACCATCAGCTCATCTTCCACCACAACCACCACCGAAACCACCACATCACGCATCACCAAACTCAAAGGATTCCCACGTCCCTCATCCAACTGAAAGTGATATTAATTCATCATAGTTATCATACTCCTGCCATCGTTTCATAACATACTCTTGTCATCATTTCATATCATACTCTTGTCATCATTTCATATCATACTCCTGCCATCATTTCATATCATACTCCTGCCATCATTTCATAACATACTCTTGCCATCATTTCATAACATACTCTTGCCATCATTTCAGCTTTCTTACCATATCATATCATCCTACAATCTTATCGCATCTTACCCATCATACCACATCTTAAACATCATACCACATCCCTCTCTTAAACACAATCCCTTATTCTTGTCATAATCATTAATCCAGATTACTCTTAACAATCATGATGATTCTTACGAATCACGTGGTTATCTTCATACTCCAAACAAACAGATTGGACCAACTTCACATAAGCAAGTTCCAACTTCAACAAAGACAGTTCCAACTTCAACAAATACCAGACCTAGATAGAGTCCATTCCACTAGGCTTGGGATGTATAAAACAAGCTCTAAATATTTACGTAGATATCACAACCTGCATATTTGTATCAAATCTGTCAGCCACTTATTGCTTTTCATTTTCTCTAAAGCCTTCTCTTTCTGCCTTGCCTGAGTTGCCCTCAGCTCATACTCTACTCAACTACGATCTCAGTGATCCTCGGCCTTGGGATATCTTTCGGGCTGACATTTGTTTTAGACCAACCAACCCAAATGATAGCCGCTGCTATTTAGAGATTTAGCGAGCGAACTAGCTCACAAATCGTTGTAGCTACTTTTGATCTCGTTATTCTTCTTTCCGGTTGAGTCTGCTCAACTCTAAGTGATGATGATTTTATGTGGGTTGTTGTATTTTGCAGGATGGGTGCCAGATCTGGCTTGGTTATGACTTGCTCTTTATTTTTAATGCTTTTTAGATCAAAATTGGTTTTTTCTAGGCGTATAATTCACTTTTAATGGTCGGTTTTGTTGGCCTTTACTGACGCATTTTGACTCAAATTTTAGAAAAGATAGGAGTTTTTGTGAGCACTATTCTAAAAATTGTTAAGAGGCCCAGCTTGAAGAGCAGATTTGTCAACAGGGGATGCATCACAGTCTATATGTCGATTTTATAAAGCTAATAATATAGATATTAAATCACAAAACTAAGTCACAAAAGACAAACCAAAAATGCAAAAAGGGTATCATTATTTGGATTATAATGGTCAAAGAATTAAAAGATAATAATGTGTGGGAACAGATGAAAAAATGCGAAAGAAAATAGATTAAGGGAGAGTGGAGAAAAAAAGTAGTAAAGAAGGAATAAAAAAGACGAAATACTTAAGAAAAAAAATGACAGCGAGATCAAAAAAATCAAAATTTTTCTCCTAGATTGTGTCCAGCATTTTGTATAAA
>Ga0316217_10006511_pt1 | contig 11527 bp, 6 predicted proteins | sample 1anoAmetaG_FD_203633 | JGI IMG/M metagenome (GOLD analysis project Ga0316217, IMG submission 203633) | Freshwater microbial communities from Trout Bog Lake, Wisconsin, USA - 1anoA | ecosystem: Environmental > Aquatic > Freshwater > Lake > Hypolimnion/Profundal zone | place: USA: Wisconsin... | reverse complement strand
CAATATTGAGATTGTTTACCAAAAGTTCGATGCGAATCATTCTGGACAACTTGAGGGCAACGAATTTTATAATGCTTACAGTGAGTTATGCTTGAGAATGGGCCTTGCTCCTCCTCAAAGTTATCAATAAGTGTTCAATGCAGCTCAGGCTTGTGATTCCAACAATGACGGAAGAGTCAGCAAAAACGAAATGTTCATGCTTTTCAAGAGAATCCAAGGTATCCAAGGTGGAGGACAGGGACTGGGCATTAATGGAGTTGGTGTCAACATTAACTTGGGTGGTGGCTGGTGATAGCATTGCATTTGAATAAGTTAGTTTGTATTTATTTCATCTTATCATTCTTTTTTGAGTTCATTACGGCCAAACCTTTGATCTTATTTAGATATGTGATCTCAAAAAGCTGAAATTTTAGTAACCATTAGTAAGTCACATCTGAGAGTATTCCTCAATAAAAGTGCTAATTCTAAAAGAAAACGTACTTCAGAATTAGTAGCTCATAGATTTACTATTTGTTTGAATTTGAAACGAAAGATATATTGATTTAGTAGTATGTGGAACCAAGGGCCAGGTAAAATTGTATATATCAAGGCTTTAACACAGGATTCGGCTTCAATGGTGGTCTGGGAGGAGGCAACGGTTGCGGCTTTAATAGATGGGGAAACTCTGGCTTTAATTATCAAACCATGAACGGTTACAGCTTTGTGGACTATTCTGGAGGATGGGATGCCAACATCCACGACCAAATGCTGAAGAATAACATCGACTTCGTTTACCAAAAATATGATTCCAACTTTTCAGGCCAGCTTGAAGGGAACGAGTTCTTTTATGCCTATAGTGAGTTATGTTTGAGAATGGGTCTATGTCCTCCTCAAAACTATCAAGACGTTTGGAACGCAGTTATGGCTGGCGATTCTAACATGAATGGAAGGATCAGCAAAATGGAGATGTTTATGCTTTTTAAGAGGATACAAGGAATAAACGTTGGCATGAATCAAGGCTTCGGTGTGAATCAAGGTTTTGGGGTGAATCAAGGTTTTGGTGTGAATCCAGGCGTGAACTTCGGAATAAACTTGGGAGGAGGTGGCTTTAACAATGGATGGGGGGCAGGCTGGTGAATGATTTCATTTAGTCTCATGTGATTATTACTTAAGTTAAACTAGCATAAAATCAACAAAAGAATAATTATGTAGATAATGGGACTTAGAAAAGTTTGGGGTTATCTTCGTCTGTCACCAAGTCAATCATTCGGATCACTCTTATGTTCGATTGCCCTTAGCTTTTCTTTCTTTATTTGCGTTTTATTTTCTTGGTCTTCTAGATGTGCCTGTTTGAAGTATTCTCAGATTAAACTGAGTCTTTTTCTTAAAAATTATCTAGAGGAGGCTTTTCTTCAGGCTTTGGTTCTTACTTGACCTATTGAAGAGGTTGAACCAACTTTATTCTTCTTATAACGATGTTTTACCATATTTTTCTTTACAGTGCTTTATGTCTGGCTGTTCGCTGATTCCCCATTACGAATTTGATAATTTAGGGGTCACTTGCATTGGAACAATTAAGCTCGTCTTTTTTGCTGCTTTATTCTTTGATTGAAGAAATTTAATCTCCATTCTCGTCCAGAAACAAGCATTCATCTTGCATTTCAATAGTCATCCCTCCTGGAATTTAGTTCGTGGCTAATTCATATTAGTTGAGGTCTTATTTCTAATATTTCGATTGTTGTGCGGTTTCCAAGTTTTCTCGATTGATAGGCCGTTTGGTGATTGGCGGTTTTCTGATAGCTTTTTTCTTCCGCAAGCATCTGGAACTGATGTTTGAGGAGCTTGACTATGGACAACCAGCAAAGTCAAGCCTTTTGTTTTTTCTCGTCTTTTGTTTCATTCTTAACGAAGCAGATGCATTTAATTATTTTTGCCTTTTGCCTTTGGAGAGGACAAAATCTAAAAGTTTATTGACAACTTTGGATGTAAAAGCTGCAATTCTTTAGAGGATTTTCATGCTGAGATTTATTGATGAGTTAGTTTTGAATAATAATTATAGCCATATCAATCAATTAACAATCAAATAGCCAATATCTATAAAAGGTCTAACCATTTCTTCTCACAGAACTATTCTACCGTTTTCTTTAAGTTAAAAGATTTTGAAGAACTGCCGTGACTATTTTAGTTATCTTTTCATCCGAGAGGTTCTGATTATTAATCTCAATAAAAGGCAAGTAATAACTTATTCATGATGAGTGAAATGACATATAAAACTTTTGTATCTCGGCTTATTGGGCGTAGTCTCGCAATCAATCATTATCAACAAACTGAATAGACTACAATACTATTTGTAACGGTAAAAATAATCTTAATAAAGATGAGTCTTAGCATCATTTCTGGCTCATTGGACTGAAGTCCCAGTACTCTTTTTTAGCGGGAACTACCATAAACTCCATATTAGCAAGAAGATCTTTCACTGTCTCATTGGAGTTACTCTCATCTTCCATAGTTGCTATTTTCCTCTTGTTCCTGATTGCCGTTTTTTCTCTCTGTAGTTCCCAGTCTTTTTTTTCTGGATTCTTGAGATTTGATATTTTGTTTCGGTTCGCTTTTTTCTTCTTTGTAAGCTGGCTTTACCTTGATTCGCATTCTATCTAAATTAGTTAAGGCTTTTTCCTTCTGAAGCTTCTTTTTTTGAAGGACACCGACCCTTGTTCTGACCATACATCCATATCACTCACTTCACCGATTTCCGCTGAAAATGAGCTCTTGAGCTATGATACAGGACTTTGCATTATTATCGACACACAAGAATTATTGGGCATTTCCCCACTACTCACAGATTGAGAATCCGAGAAAGTAATTCTTGAGCGATCAGTAATAAAACCCATGTTTAGAATGTTGTTAGATAATTCCTCTTCTGACAATAGCTCAATACTCACAGATTGTTGGTCATTTGACACCTTTCTTTTGAGGGTGGTTCGATCTTAAATATCATTTTGAGCATTAAAGTTGTTTTTTTCAGCAACTGTGGTCTTAAATTCTTATTTCGCTGGATCATGCACTTAAGATGCCAATGCTGAAGGGTTCAAAGCTGTTATGTGAGACAACATTCTTAATATATAAGCTATTATTTATAAATAACAAGAGTGACTCTTTATTAACAGTATTAAATATCAACTAAAAGAGTTTGCTATTAGCTTATCCTCATTTAACCATATTTATATAAAAGCACTCTTCTAGCGAGGTTGTAACTATTTCTCTGAGCTGTTAGATTCTTCATCCTGTTCCGCAGACACTAAATCCTTCTTTTTGAGCAGTTTTAACAGCTGCGTTCATAAAATTTTAGTGATAGATGATAGAGCTGTTAAAGATCTCACATTTGAGTAATCTACAAGCCTTTATAATAAAGTCCTGCTCTAAATTAGATCATATTAAATAATGAATACAAGTACAAGTATGGTAGTTGCTGGCATTCCCATTTCCAAAGAGGGCCTCAACTATCTCGTCCCAACTCCTTGGTAACCCGAGACTCATTTAGGTGGAATTAGTTTTGTCTACTCAATAAGTCTACTAATGAACCTACTACATTACAGATTCCTTTCCTCCATGTTGTTGACTATGTGTACTCGATTCGATATTCAGGGATGGCTTTCTGCTGGATTTCAAAGACCATTTGCTGGAAGAAATCGAAGTTAAGTCGAATTATCTCAAATTCCATCGACTGCAGATCAACTTAGAAGTTCATAAAAATCTATCATGGACGCCCATCAACCCGATTTTATGGAAATACATCAGTAAAAAGAATAAAGATAATAATGGCGTGATCACTATCATAGAGAAAAACAAAAACTTGGATTTCTTGGATACTAAGCAAATACAAATTGTTTACTGTTCCAAAGCTAAGAGTGAAGCATTTGTAGGTTACGTTCCCAAGAGTGTTAACCTAGCACTCACAGTAAGGTAGATAGGCTATTAAATGGGTTTTGTTGAAGTTTTCAACAGTAAAGTTGCCTTCCTGGACAGAAACCCTTAAAAAAGCTTCCTTTTTCATGAAATGGAACAATACACGGTTTAGAATGCTCCTGGGTCTTCTTTTATGGCATTCAATTTGTAGAAAGTAGAAGAGTAGAAAGCAGATGAAAACATGGTATTGGAAAGATTACTAAATTAGTCAAACGAGGCTGTTGTTGGAGACCTCAACACTATGTAAGACGATAGTGACAATTTATTGAACCAGCAGATACACAATAGAACAATCTCTACAGGGGCTGAAACACCCTATTCATTCGTTTTATCTTAAGGATTTGATTTAGGTACTTTTCGCGTTATTTAGATCGAGAATACCGCGTAAAAGAGCTTTTTGGGACAAAAGAGCCAGAGGAAATCTAATAAATGAGGGCTCTAGCCGCAAACAAGATAAACAACGAAAAATAGCTTGTAGTTATACCAAGGGAAGGTGAGTAAAAGATCCAGTGCTATCTGGATAAGTTAGCGGATTAGCTAATTTAGGGATTCATGAAAAAGAAGGTTTATAAAGAGAAGTAGGTTGAGGAGGGGAGTATTGATTGAATATTAGGCAGCGAGAATGATAACCAATATACCTTTTGTAGTAGCTTAACTTCGAAAATTTGATAAATAGTTTTCTTCTGTAGCCTTTAAAAGATCCTACAATATTTTGCAGCTATCTTCTGTAAAGTGTCAATATTCAATAGTTTCAAGTGCTTATAATTTTATTGAGCGAGTCAATTCACGTTTTCGTTTTTTACTCTTAAGTTAAAGAAAAACTCCCGATTTAGCCAAACTGCGATAAAAGTTGGGTCATATTTGGGAGTTAAAAGTTTGATTTGAACTAGTTTTTTCTGATCTTTCTTCGATTTTTAGCATCTAATCATCATTATAATTGTTTTCACAATAAACAAAAATAGCGATGGGCTGTGCTTCCGATAGCGTCAAGAGGTAAACCAAGGATATTCATCCGCCAACCCAAGCTAACTAAAAAAGGGGTATTGTCTCTGTCAATGCAACCTAAACCACGATAAAGTCACTGCCTAGCTAAAAATAGGCGATTGGCCAGTAAACGAATCTAAGAAACTATTCCTCCCAGATTGCTCAAAACGCGGCAGCTAAGGGGAGAAATAATGATAAATCTGTGGAGTAAATAATAAAAAAGTAAGTCTACTGATACAAAGATATAAAATTCCAGTAAAATAGAGCATGTACAAAACGAATTCGATTCATGCATTCAAATACCAGTCTCAAATCACCTATAATCCTCCCGCAGAGCCTCCCTTCGCAGCAAAGAAAGAGTTCTTTTTGGATACGTCATACAACCTACCTTTCAGTCAAGAGATAACAAAGCTAACGAAGCTTAGACTCTCCAAATAATGATCTCCATTTTTACCATTTATTTGCTATTAAGATTACTTTATGTTGTTAGGGATATTTGATTTACTGGAATCCAATAAGACTAGTAAACCAGACAAGAATAGATATGAACAATTTCAGAAATGATAGAAGTGCCGAACTGTCCCTATTTCTATGGGTTTGAACAAATTAAATTGGAGGCTCAGTTTATCTTGTGGAAGAATAATACACGGAGCTTACGAGTAGGCCCTATATCAACAAAAACTGCAAGATTTCAGCCCAACCCAAATATTTTGCCTTTGTTTCAAGCGATCTTTGTTTAGACCCCATAACAATCAGCAAAAGTAAAAGAGAACTAATAAAAGCTAGGCTTTTTGAGGCTGCTGTTACTTAATATTAAGATTTGTAATAGCTTTAATTAAAAGTGGGCTCAATAAAATAGACAAATCAAATCATTTGTTCTTTTTCAATTTAGATGTTTCGTCTCTGCAGCATTTCCATGTTAAGCAGATTGCGGGCAACTTCAGGAAACTTGACTGCTATCTGGCGGTTCAAGGCTTCATGATTCAGCATACGCTTTTCGGACGCGGTAAGGTCGAGGGCTTCTTCAAGAAAAGTGTTGGCAAGTTCAACCAAGATCCTCTTGGTAACCTTATCCAAGTAGCAAGGCTTCTCTGTAAGAGTTGTTTTCAAGAGTTCCTCTATGTCTTCATCTTTGAATGCATTTTTTCCAGCTTATCCGGGCAAATTTGAATAGCTCATTTGATATTTATAATTCTATAAAATGGAGCCAATTTAAAACACTAAATCAATCTGTGAGATTTTGGCTTTAAACCATTTTGATAAGCTGTGCTTAGAAAGCTATTTGTTGACATCTCATTTTGAATGATGCTTTAAGAACCTTTGAAATTCTTTAGATTCTTATTCGACTAATCTTGATGATAGAAAAAGGTATTTGAAATTTAGCTTAGTTTGAACCCTTGAGAAGTAAAGGAGTTAACTTAAAAATAAGATTGACGAATTGATCAAGCTGTGGCAGTTTAAGCGGGCTTTGGAGTTTCTACAGGCTGTTATTACTTTCTTTCTCTTCTTTATCCCCTTGGTCCACCTCTTCCTCCGCGTCTCTCTCCCTCGGGTCTGTCCTTGGGATCTCTTTCTCTTCTGATTTTTCTGCCTTTATCCTCAGTGAAGTGCTCGTATTGCCTAGTGTCGTTTTTTCTAAATAACAAAAGCAAAACTTCCAAGTAAGAGGGACAACCTCTTCGGTGAGATTAAGGTAATCAGAAAGATACTTTTTACCTTGCTCATTGATAAAGTAGTAGAAATATTGCCAGCTGAACACAAGTTCGACGTGTCCTCTATCTTTGAGTGATCTCAGAAGGAGGCGTGCGTGGATGTTGGGGACATTGGTGCCTTTGTGGAGTTGGGTGGTGTAATCCTTGTGAATGACGATGACTCCTTCCTGCAAGAGATATCTATAGACTGCCTTTTTCTCAGCTTTTTGGACTTGAACCATTGATGGCTAATATATTAAAAAATAATATTTAATTAATATTCTCAACACTGAGCATAACTACCAATTTAGAGCTCTTTTACAACACATCAAGAGTTTCAAAATATTCCGACCATTCAAAGTGTGAACAGTTGAGATGGCAGGTCATAAATAGGCATTTATCACCCTTTAAGTGGGTTGCTTTGGTTGATTAGAGTTAGAATAGGTAAAATGATAATTATATTAAGAAGATCAGCTGTTATTCTCTTCTTAGATTGTTTGGAAAGACTGCAGAATGTTTTAGGCTAATTAGATAAATTCCTTTATTTCCCGGTATTATTTCTATTTCTTGATTGAGTTCTTTCCATAAACGAAATCTGATTCTCGATGACTTGCTATGGTCGAAGCAGATTTCAGCTGCTCATTGTTCATAAGGTTCATAGAACTCTACTAGATTGCAATACTAACATCTAAATCTATGGTATTTTGATCTCTTTCCATTTCCACCTCCCTCTCTGTTCTAATCTGGTTTTTGGACAAGATTTGGTGCTTGCTTCTGAGTTGAGGAGTTGATTGTGCTTTGGTTTCGTCGAGACTAATCCAATAAGGAGCAAGATGGCAGACATATTTGTTGAAGTAGCAATTGTAGTAAACACAAAGCATCGCTTCATTTAAGTACTCTATGACTTCTATATTTTAGTTTTTGAAATCTTCAGTTATCTTCATTTTCAGTGTTCTGTAGACATAGGCTAGATCTTTCGCCATGATTAAATTGAACTCTACCAAAAAGTTATGCTGCTTGAATAGATATCTTCCGAGAGTAAACAAGATGTTCGTAAAGCAAAGGGCTGACTTTAGCAAATTAATCAAGAGAAAACAATGACATTAGGGGTCAACTTCTTTTAACTCAAACCTATTTCTCTTCAAAATGTATGCTCTGTAAGGTTTTATCATCTTTTGGAGCAAAGTTGTTTCAAAGACATCGCTGGACTCAGAAAGTGGTTTTATTAATTGGAGCAACTATTCAATCTAAGTTTAATTGGTTCTCGATTGGTAGAAGACTAAATTATGCATGAGAATGAGCCATTTGATACATTCCATGGTTTTCAGACTACTAGAAATATAGGGCTCAATTATTTCCTTGGGCTTAGAGCGCACTAACTTAGTAATATCAGGTATTATGTCTCTGGAGAAGCGAGTTTATTTGATAAGGACTGCTATTTTCTACTTAGCTAGGGAGGTTTTTTAATTCTTTCTTAACATTTCTATGGAATTTAAATAATATAATTCAGTAATTTTCCCTTGAATACTAAGCTTCAGGTTTTAGAATAAATTGTGAAGTAAAAATTCGCAAATACCGCTGCTTTTCTTATTAGAAAAATAGCATATCTTTCTATATATTATATCGTAAGCTCCTCATATCCATTCTTAATTCTTTTTCATTACTTATTTTACATGAAGAAAGCATCTAACTACGCCTTCCTTGGCAAAAGATAGGGATAGAAATAAATCAAGTCTGTTCCAGCCAATATGCTCTATGGAGCTTCGAATCCTAAGGTCGAAGCAGATTTGAATGTTTTCGTGCTGACTTTTGACGGCATGAAAGAAGCGTAAAAAAATTTGTCCGGAGGCGACCCTTATTCTTGCAAAAAATGTGGAGCGATCTTAAATAAATTTTCAGTGGTGAAACCTGCAAGTGCGGTGAAGTAAAAGAATTCCGAGATGAAACCCAATTAAAGTTTGTGGGAATGCGAGTTTTGCAACTACCCCAACATTCTACTGATTGAAAAAGAGGAAATTCCTGTAAAAGATGACGTTGTTTATATGCTGGAAAGTGCATTGGAGCAAGGACAAACGGAAAATGATTAAACTCTCATCTTTTGTATCGATATCTCAGGAAGTATGAACTCAACAAGCTAGATTGAGGGCAAAGTTGACCTCAAGTTTGGTATCTCTAACGAAGAACTTGAAATGCTCAAGCAATTTATGGAGCCTGGAGATTAAGCTCAGCTAAACTTTTTACCTGGAGCTCAAAATAAAAATAAAACTTTTATCTCAAGAAAGCAATGTGTCTTGAGTGCCATTTAGTCTCAAATCCACGAGCTAAAGAAAGTTGATCCCCTTAAAAAAGTTGGATTTGTCTTATTTAATGACTAAGTGACTGTCGTAGGAGACGGAAAGGCTGAAAATGTGCATATTGTCGGTGATAAGCTTCAAAATGTTGGAAGCATCGTTAACGCTTTAAGTGCTTTCAAGCTTACAACTCCATTAGGCGAAAACTATGAGCTATTATTGAATAAATTGACTAAAGCTGAGGCCAAAGGTCAAACAGCTCTCGGTCCTGCCTTAGTTGCAGCAATTTAAGTCGCATCTAAAGGTAGCAAAGGTTCCACTGTGTTTTTATGTACTGATGGGCTGGCAAATATTGGTGTTGGAGCTCTTGAATTTGCAGATGAGTCAAAATAAAAATTTTACTAAGAGATAGCAAATGCAGCAAAAAGCAAAAATGTTGGAGTGAATGTTATTACTATCAAAGGATAAAGCTCAAAATTAGCAGTATTAAGCAAGGTGGTTTAGGCTACAAATGGTAACATAAAAGTTGTAAATCCTGAGAAACTTTCCTAGGACTTTGCAAATATTCTGAAGGATGAGGTGGTTGGGTTAAATGTTGAAGCAAAGATAATGCTTCACAAAGCCTTGGTCTTCAGAAACTAAGATTTGAATTTGCTTAAAGATAACAAAACTATCTTAGTGAAGCCTTTCGCTAATGCAACTGTTAAGACGAAGATTTCGTTTTAGTATGAGCTAAGAGAGACGGAAGACCTTAAATTTTTAGAGATCAACCTTTAAAATTTGAAAAAAGTACCTTTCCAAGCCCAAATTGTTTACACAAGCCCAAAAGGCGGTAAATTCCTAAGAGTCATAAGTTCCTAATCTGAAACAACCACTGAAAGAAAAGTTATGTAAAAATAGGCAAATATCAACGTGGTCCATCAAAGGATAGCTTCAAACACTGCTGCAATGTTTTCTAGAGGTCAAATTACCTAATCAAGCTCTTATAATAACGCATGGGCAGACTATGTAAATAACAATTTCCAATAAACAAAGTACAAAGCTCAGCAGGAAGTTTTCAACTCAAAGAATACAAGAATGAATGAAGCCATTTCCAACAAAATGAAAAAATTCTAAAAGAAATAAGAGGTGATGCCGATGAAATAGAAGGTGTAATTACATTAAGCACCAAGTACTATTAAGTAAGAAGAAGAGGAAGAAAAACCAGGGTTTTTCGCAAGTTTGTTCAGCAATAAGAAAAAATAAGCTCCAAAACAAAAAATGATGCAGAAAAAGAGTGTTGCTGCCAAGTAAATGAAAAAAGAATAAAAATCTTTTGATTCTGATGAAGACGAGATGGAAATCAAAAACCATATGATGGGAAAGAACGATGACTACCTATGATCTTGCTTAATAGATTTGAAACCTATGATTTATTACAAATTAATTGAACTGATATCACCTTGATTTGACTACTCCTGGGCGGCAAACTAGACGACCTGTTACTAGATTAAACTAAGCTATGAGGAAGTGCGCATATTAAGACTTCCTTAGCTATATTGGCCTTTGAAAAGGAATGGTCAGTCTCACATAATACTACTTACTCTAGTCATCATAGAGTAATGAACTGAATTGATCAATATTTGCTGCTAAATATGGCCCGAAGATGAACTTTCTGTCAATAACTTGTGTCTATTAGATTTGATTAATGTTTACCACATATACTTCTGAGGATTATTAGGGCTCTTATTATTTCTCTTGACCCAGTTGTCCTCCCAAAACAAGAGCTAGGTTTTTGTATGATTTTTTTAAAAACTTCATGAAGGGCAGTTCTGTTAATATATAGTTGTTCCTGGAAAAATTGGTTCTACTCATTAGATTTTAATGAATTAATGGATTGGAGTGAAGATTTTTATCGTAAAGTATCGTCCTTACTCCAGGGGGCTACCAGGCGAACCAATTTGCTTTGAAAAATGTTAAATCTTTCGTTCTGCCACCTAGACTAAAAAATCTATATTTCCTTTCTTTAGAGGTCTATCTTTAAGTGCTTATTTGGTTTGGCTTCGAAGCTATCAAGTATGCACTTTTAACAATTGAAAACTTCGATTTTGTAGACTCTGATTTGCTGTAAGAAAAGAGATCTGGGCCTAATGAGTTTTCAGTACTAAAAAGATGATGATTCTTCTAAACCTGAGCTGTAAAGCTAAGTTTATCATTCTCCTTCCTCCACTTACAATCAAAAAAGCAGCTGATATAGTCCAGAGAATCATTTTTTGCAAAGTCATATCCTCCAATCGCAAATACTGAGTTGTTCTCTTCGTCAGCTATCAGAGAACCATGTATTCTTGGTGATTAGTCGCTCCATGTTGCTTGGTGAATCAAAAATAACTCATTATCCGAGAGTCTAAGGTGGAAGCTAATATTGGAGACGAAGTATTCGGTTGTGTGTCTAGTTGGCACAGAAAAGACAAAAGTGTTACATTTGCCAAGATAGGTAATCTTTGTATAGTTCAAATAAGTAAATCTATTGCATAGCTAAGTGTGATTCTATCTCAGGATTCTTGCTTTGATGGGTTATTGAATCCCTTTGACAAATAAAAGTATGTATAGCTAAGTTGTCTTCTAATGCGGTTGTGG
>Ga0316217_10006510_pt1 | contig 11529 bp, 9 predicted proteins | sample 1anoAmetaG_FD_203633 | JGI IMG/M metagenome (GOLD analysis project Ga0316217, IMG submission 203633) | Freshwater microbial communities from Trout Bog Lake, Wisconsin, USA - 1anoA | ecosystem: Environmental > Aquatic > Freshwater > Lake > Hypolimnion/Profundal zone | place: USA: Wisconsin... | reverse complement strand
GGCCCTAGACAGGGCACGAACTCCAAGCCTTTTGTGTCAGCATGGAGGTTATTTTGGGCCGGAGGGCGCGGCCTTGGGTCGGAATGGTGGTCTTAGGGCCTAATAATACGGCGGCCTGCCATAATTTTAATTATATAATAGTTAGGATTAACGGAATGGCTGAAGAACTAGAGCCGCATATTTTGCGAAAATTCTAAATACTGCAGAAGTTAGGGAAGGGTGCGTATGGGGTGGTTTGGAAGGCCATCGATAAACAAACAAAAGGCGTAGTGGCTCTCAAAAAGGTTTTCGACGCCTTCCAAAATGCTACCGATGCGCAAAGAACCTATCGGGAGGTACATTTTCACTAAGTTAGGTGATATTCCTGCAATAGCTGAATGGACATCCGAACATCGTATCTCTGCAGAACATCCTAAAAGCCTAGAACAACAAAGATATATATCTCGTCTTCGATTTCATGGAGACTGACCTGCATGCCGTCATCCGGGCCAATATTATGGAAAACGTGCATAAAAAGTATGTCATGTATCAGTAACCTTCCACCTATTTAGAGTGCTCAAGGCTATCAAGTATATGCATTCGGGTGAGCTCATCCATCGCGATTTGAAGCCTTCCAACATTCTCTTGGACTCCGACTGTCTGGCCAAATTGGCAGATTTCGGCCTGGCGCGTTCGATTGCGACTGTCAATCAGTCCGTTTCAGAACCAATTATGACCGAATACGTCGCTACTCGATGGTACAGAGCTCCATAGATCCTCCTAGGCTCATCGAAGTACACAAAAGCAGTTGATATGTGGTCTGTGGGCTGCATTCTGGGCGAAATCTATTTCGGAAAGGCAATTTTCCCAGGAAACTCAACGTTGAATCAAGTATAGCGCATTTTATAGCTCCTGGGCAAACCTACAAAAGAGGACATCGAATCAATCTAATCTCTAATGGCTCAAGAGTGCATAAACCAAATAAGCAACTTAAAGAAAAGATCTTTCGCTTCATTCTTTCCACAAATGGACTAGCAAGCTTTGGATCTGGTGCGTAGGATGCTGGTCTTCAACCCTAAGAATCGGTTAACGGTGGAAGAAGCACTGAGGCATCCGTATTTGAAAGATTTTCATAATCCGCAGGAGGAGATAGAGTATAATGGAGTCATTTAAATTTCTATTGACTAGAACACCAAATATTCGATCAAGGAGTATCGGTAAGCTTTGTATAAGGAGATTTCCAAGAAGAAGACCAAAAGTCAAGCAGAGGAGAGCCAAGTTTTGACGATCAGCAGCAATAATGCAGGTAATGTCACTGCTGCTATGCAACAGCGTAAGCGCGAAGAATAAAAAAAGGGAGAGCTGAGGAAGCAAGAATAATTGAAGAAACAAGAGTAGCTCAGAAAGCAATAAGAGTACAAAAAGCAGCAGTAAGAGCTGAGAAGAATCGAAGAACTGCGCCAAAATAGAAGAGACTCATACAAAAGAAGAGACGGCCAGTCGAAAGAAAACAATAGCAACTACTACCATCACAGCCGATAGCAGCACAGCAAAGAGAAGGGCTGGATAAAGCCAACCACCAAACCACAGACCGCGAACGAAGCAAATAAGTCTTACTACGGGGAGAAGGACGGAAAGTACCTAGAGAGAACTTACACTGCGAGCAGCAATGTAGGCAGGAGGAAGGTGTGAGCTGTTAGTAAGTTTGATTTATATTAACAGTTCTCTTATTTTGCAGAATAATCATCTTATCTATAGTAGACACATCCTTCAACCATAGGGCTATGATGATATTCAACCATCAAAATTGAAACAATCTCATTATGCTTTGGCGGGATGATTAGTAGCTCAGGTGTTATCAAAACAGGATTACTACGTTATATCCTATTATTAGGCTGTAGGTTTTGTTGGGCAATAGTAATCATCGTATTTGATTCAAATATTTTGTAAATTCAAATCGATGTAACTATCAGGTACCAAACTTTCGAGGAAGAATAAAGTCTGGATGGAAGAATGCAAAGCTCTCATCAAAGAGCTGTCTTCGTCATTAGCAGCTAAAATCGCAGAGAACTAGGATCTTCTAGCTTCCATCAAAGAGCTGGAAAGTCAAGTCAGCGCTCAGGACTAAAGAATAAGGCAGAGTAAGTAAAAAATAGTGCATGTTGAGCAGGAAAACAGTAGCTTAAAACTAGCACTTGAGTAAATTAAAGTTCGTTTCTAAAGCTAAAAGGACAAACTGAAGTCATAAATCAAAAGTAAAATGGAGTAGATCTCGAAAATATAGCTCAGAAATCATGAGCTTTTGGCCAGAAACAGCCAACTTTAGATCAAGTCCAACCTACTAGAAAAGACCAATAACTAACTCGAAGCCAAAAATAGTCAACTACAAATGAACTCTCACCAACTAGAGAAGAGGTACAAGTAGTTAGAGATAAGGAGTGGGTAGCTAGAGATCAGAAATAGGTAATTATAGATGAAGAGCAAAGAGGTTGAGAGAAAAAATAGGTAGATTTAGGTCAAAAACAAAGAGATTTAGAATAGAACCCAAGAGACATAGCTTAAAACCAAGTAGGCCCAAGTAAAAATAGCTTAAAAGTAAAGAAAGAGCTACTAGCAAGAAAAGGCTTTAGCCAGTTCAAAAAATCTATTAGCCGCAGCTCAAAACCATATCGATTTTCTGAAGCAATAAGTCGAGATCCTAAGGGCAAAAACCATAGACCAGTAGAAATCTCACTAAAAATAGCTCTAGGGTTTAAGAGACCTCAACGTTGATATCGCCCAAAAACTATCTCTCATCGAAAAAGATTACTCCACCATCATCAAATGCAATGACTCAGCTATAACTACCTACGAATCACCTCAAGCCAGGCCAGAGTGGAAGAAAGATAAAAACAAAAGAGAAAGACAAGCATATAAATAGAGACAGTACGACATTCGAAAAAAGGAAGAGGCAAACCCTTAGATGGAGCAGGAGCTCATAAGAATAAAACGATCAATCAGCGATCAGTATGGAAAATTAAGTGACACAAGAGACAAACTGATGAAGGAGAGGGTCAGCAAGACCCTAGTCAACATCTAGTCTCTGCTGGGCTAGATGTCCGAAAAAGTAAACGACGAATCATCCTCCTACGACTGATCCTCTTTGGCCTGATGACATCTTAGGTATATATCACTGTTCATACCCTAAACTATCTTACCTAACAACTTTATTTTCGCATTAGATAATAAGCAGCCAGAGCAATGATAGTAGCAGTTTTGCGACATAGGCCGAAGAACTAGTTTCTCTTGTTTACGGAAGCATAATCTCGTAGGTGATCGGCACGAGTTAGAATATGACTGAAACTAACTTCCGCCTTGAAAAAATGTAAGAATGTGGCGATGCAGAGGCCAGCGTATTGGCAATAAGATAGTGGATGAATACATGAAAGAGGTGGGCAAACCTTGCACGAAACTCATTGAACTTGTTTAAAGATTCGCGAATGTTTGTTTAGCATAACGCAGAACGGAGTACGGCGGTATTTGGGCGCAAGTGAGTGTAGATACGAAGAGTACAAACTCACGGAAAAAGGGTTTAGCTTCAATTTGAAGATCATAAACAACCCTTTGCTCAAAAATTTGGAGGTAACGGGTGAGCTAAAGAATGGAGGGTTGAAATATCAGTCGATAATTCAAGGGGCCATAAAAGGGGCATTCTAGGTGATTAAGTTCAAAACTGAAGTCATTTTAACTTACGAGAGCATTAAGAGTGACAAAAATGAGACGATTTACTTCATAGACGCAGTTAAAATGTGATATTCTTGTGCCCTCTAATACGATAACCACAAACCGATTGAGAAGATACCCTCAGACTATCACTCGTCCCATCTTATATGACTGGCCTTTGACTAACCACTAAGGTTCATTTATCTATGACTTTTACCAGCTAGTTATAAAGTTTATAAGCCATGCTTAAAAAGGTATAGAAGATAGGATTGGAAACTATTGCCAGCAAATCGGCCATCAAGCAAATTAGAGCTAGCCTATAGAGATGGTCCAAATTTCCCTAAAACCAGATCGAGATCATCTTCCCCAAGAAGGCGAGCGTGGCTATCCATAAAATGAAGGCAGGGTAGGACCACAAAATAGAACATATTGTGGTTGACAAAGACTTCCATTTCATCTATGTTTATGATTATTGTGTGCCCATCCTCAAAACGATCCACTCCTACCCAGACATCTACCCAAGATTCATCGCAGACTAGGGCGCTCTCAGATTCATCTTGAACGGAGCTCACGTGATGGCTGCAGGGTTGGTGAATTAGCAGGCACATACGGAAGAAGTAGAGGAAGGAGCGGTTGTCAATGTTTATGTTTATGGGATCTAGCATTGCGTGGTAATGGTGACTCTAGATAGGCAGTTGGGATTGCTAGGAAGTCGAGCAAAGATATTAGATGGGCGAAAGGGGTTGCGGTGGAGGTAATTCATTATATCGGCGATGCGTTTTGGAAGCTGCTCTATAAGTGTTGATCCCTATGGACACAGATTTTCAACGAATAGTATATTCAAGTTATGAATTAATGAATCTTTAATGAAGAACTGTGGCAGAATACTATCTAATTCACAAATCAATTGATCAATTGCCAACATACTTTAGCTCCACTTTTTATCATGGGTACTTGAAGGGTGGCATAGTAGATGACCTTTGCAAAGATGCTATTGTTTCGATTCGAATGGTTTGTTTGCACATTCCAACGAGTAGACCACTCTTTCCAAACAATCTGCGATCGGCCTTGAGGATTACAATTATTTCAGATTCTGATTTTATCTTGTCGGAGCCAGAGTTTATAATTATCAGATTGGCCAGCAATGCCTTTTGGAGATTGGCTCACAATTTACTTATCTCACTATTACTTTTGATTACTCCAGGCCAAAGTTCCAAATTTATTTAACTCAGATAACATCAAAATTAATTCTTAAGCTTTATTTAAATTCAAAACAAATCATTGCATATTATCAATGACATCCTTCAACGTTTAGAGCGAATTTTTAGATCTTAAAAAGACTTACCAGCACTTTGAATACGCTGATGTAACTGGAGAGGCCTCCCTAGCAAAGTAGAATGGCTCCTCCCAGCAGGAAATCTACTAAGGCATGACTCAAAATACCTACCTCTTCGTGCAGTAGAAGCAAACCCTGATCAAAGATACCTAGAATATCAGCAACTACTTCACCCACAAAAACTGCGCCCCTCTCTCCAATATCAATGAGAAGGCATTCAAGGAGTTCCCCTTTGACAAGGTGAGAGACAGGATTTGTTTCATCTTTCAGAAATATCAGGAGCAGCCTACCCTCTTAGATTCTTTGCTGTAGCCTTTAGTACAGCCCATAATGAACGCCATCAAGGCATACCTTTATCTCCTGATGAAGGGGAAAAATGAGGAAAACAAGGAGCGCGAAGAGATGCACTCTCTACTGCAAATCATATACCAGTTGACCAAGGTCAGAGGATAGAAGTATGTGATCCAGTATTTCCCGCATGAAGTCAAAGATCTCTACCCCGCGATCACATACCTCGTAAAGTAAAGACAAAACACTTCATATTGGTTCCCACAGTACGTGATTCTGCTTTGGCTGGGGGTAATCGTCCTGGTCCCCTTTAATCTGGACATCATCGATTCGGGCATAATTAGTCTAACTGGCTAAAACGGAGAAGTGGTGACCTAGATCGTCGATGTGATGCTCGAAGTGGGCAAATACTATCTGAGATCACTCACCAAGTTGAGAGAGGCCTCGGCTCTCTATATAAGTAAGTTGTTCACACGTCCAGACATTCAGAGAAGAGGGCTGTTGCATAAATACATACACTATGCTTTGGACAGACTGAAAACGATCAGTCAGAATCCTTTGTAGAATTTCGTTGTTTGTGGATTATATGAGTCCCTTTGCAACATTTTCAAATTGGTACAGAGAAGTTAGTTGCTGCCGATGATTCCGGATGTCCTCACACAACTTAGCTGCTAAAACTAGGCCAAAAACTCAACGAGGAAGGAGATTGCTATGAAACTGCTGACTAGGTTAGGGCTCACTTATCTCAAACCTAGAGTTGCAGTTTGGGCATTCAGGAAGAAAAAGCAATCACTGGTCAGCAACCTGGCAGGTTCAGTTAAAACTAAGCTGATGACGAATACTCATCTCGCAGTTGAGGCCAAATCGAAGGGATAAGGACATTTCTTTGCTAGTGGGGCTGAAGATGATACTTCATACTATAGTGACGTCAACAAAGTCAAGCTAGAGGAAATCATTGATATGCTCATTCAAGGGTTGAGCTAAAAATAAACGACGGTTAGGGAGGAAGCTTCCAAGGGTCTTGGAGCCATTGCTGGCAGACTGAGCGAGGACATGGTTTTGGACATCTTAGACTTTATCCTCTCTTTAACGCCCACACCCCAAACACAACACGCTGTGTGCTTAACGATTGCATAGCTAATCCGAAGAAACCTCCTATCTCCATAAAAAGTCACCTCACTCTACAACTTCATGTCTGAAGCTTTACTCTACGAAAAGGAAGAAGGAGGCTATTCTGTCGGACAGGCCGTAAGAGATGCAGCCTGCTACATGACTTGGTCGGTGGCTAGAGCCTATGAGCAAGGAGGATATTAACTGGGAGTCAGTCTTATCATTGCAGCTTGTTTTGATAGATAAGTTGGATGCAGGCGAGCTGCCAGTGCTGCCTATCAGTAATTGGTCGGTAGAGTCGGTAATGTACCACATGGGATATAAGTACTTACCGAGGCAGACTACTTCACTCTGGGTCCTCAGAAAAATGCGTACCTAAACGTTGCCATCTTTATTGCATCTTATGAGTAATATTTCCGACCTTTTGTTGAGCATCTTTGCCACCAAAAACTCCGCCATTGGGATCTTGATCTCAAAAGAATCGCCGCATGTTCTCTAAGTCTCATGGTTCCTCTTAATCCTGCGTTCATTGGTAAAGAAATCATTCCGGCATTGCTGCGTTATTTGGATTCTGATGTGATGGGGGTAAAACTGGGTGCTTTGCTTGGACTGTCTGAGATACTACTAGGGTTGAAAGGACTTTCTCATCAGCATATAATGCACAATGAGATGAAAGATTCAGTCTTTTTGAAATCGATGACCCAAAACGAAAAGAAGCTGTTGAAAGCAGGAGAATATATGTAGAATTTCCGCAGTCAGTACTAAATCAACCGCTTTAAAGACAATCTCCAATTCGCCGATGAGACCACTCTAAGGGCAGTTATAGATAACATCAGAAAGAAGATAAAAGAAGGTAAACTTTTCAAAGGAAAAGCTGGTTAAAACTTTAGGATTTATACCTGTAGACTTCTTTAATCTTTTGCTATCTGCAAAGTTCCCATGAATCTTGAGGATATCCAAATTTTTAAGGTACTTTATTGCAAACTTAGTAATTCATCTAGTAAAATGTTAAGAACCCTCAGGAGCCCATTCTTTTTGCGGCGGTAAAGTGTTTAAAACCGTTTTTAACCACTTATCACTCGATAGAAGACATTAAATTTGTAAACAACCTCATTTACAACGCCAAGAATTCACAAAGCTACTCACGATGCTATACCCTGACACTATCCAAACTGAGCAAAGAGATATACCTCCACCACGTAGCTCCTTTTTAATTAAGTTTTAGCCAATATTGGAAGTAATCGAGTTCAACTGCCGCATCACTAAAGAAAACAATGACCCTTAGAAAAGAAAATTCGCAATACAAAGCATCAAGAATTTAGTTGAGGAAGTTGGCTTTGAGACTGAGAAATTGAGTGAGAAGGTTATTACTCAGATATTTGAAATACTTTCAAGGACTATTTAGGATTACACTATGGATAAAAGAGGAGATATTGGCTCTATAGTGAGAGAGGAGTCGATGGCAGCAATGCTACACATTATAAGGGTATTTTGCGAGTCTGAGAACCCGAAATCCTTGATAGGAGATCACCACGTAACCAAAATGGTAGGACTATTGTTGCAACAACTCAATTAAAAGATCGACCGAATCCGCCTCTTAGCAGGCTCCATTCTCCAAAATTTCTTCGACCTCTATTCCAAACGATTCAACATTCCTCATGCGCAAACCCTTTTCAATGTATTTGGGCAGGAGAATATAAAAAAGCTTGTGAAGTAGGCGGATAGTAAAATCGACAACAATCTATAGACGGAGGTGATAAAGATGTAGATGAAGATCCAGTAGACTGTTCTTAGTGCGGATCTTGAAAGAAATCTGATCTTTCTTTGGAATTTGCCTCACAATGTCTATCCAATAACTGTTCCTCTACTCAGGTTACCGTAATATCGTAGGTACATTTTGAAGGGACTGTGCACAAGTACTGGCGGTATTTCTTAATCCATTATTAAACATTCTTTGCAATAGTTGGGCAACTTTTTGGCGGATGTTAGCAAAAACGGTGAGGAGGAGCAACTAAAAGGTCTAATTTAGACTGTCCTCGATTTACTCAAAGCTCATTATAAAGACTAACGTATTGTTGTCCCGCTATACAAAACACTGGACTTTTTGCTCTAAAGAGAAGAGCTAACACACTGGGAGGGATTCAAAAAGTATGATACCCAGCTTTACTATCTCATTGAAAAATAGCTAAACAAAACCAAAAGTATCATAAAAGTGAGTGCTGCAACTGGTCTGTTTGTGAGCTTACTCTCCCTCAACAACTAATAAACAAAAGCTGGAGTGCTGAATAGCATTGTTAAAATTCTGGTCTCAGATTTGCCCAAAGCACGTAAAGTTTTAGCAGATAAACTCCTTCTGTTTTTAATGTCCCAAGAAACTTTCTAAATCTTCACTGAATAGCAAACCGAGTTCCTGATTCTTTTGCTCTCAGACAACGATTTCCTAGACGAGAAGCTGTAAGTAACACGAATCCAAAGCGAACTGGACAGCATTTTGGCCAACAGTTGAATGATGTAAATAAAGCTAACAACATTGAATATAGTCAGCATTATGGATGATTGGACTAAATAGATGAGACACAGATTCATTTCTTGCTGTTCTGCCAGCCCTTCATATCATTATCGAATTGCTACTGCAGTTTTTTCGATTGCCTCTACATTCTCACCATTGAGGCTTATAGTCTATATTCTTTTTCGTTTTAGATTGGGAACATGCTGTAGTTGGCGAAGTTTATGTTGTTGATGCGGGTTGCGAACTGGAAGTCTAGGGTTGATAGCCCTTTCAGGGTTATTGAGTAGAGTTACAGAGTCAACAACTCTCCGTTTTATAGTTCTATATATCCTCCATTTTACTGTAGGTGGGGCATTGCTTGTATTAGTTTGCGTCGATTTTGATGACCTCCTCCAAGTACTTCAGAGCTAAGGGGTAGTCTTCGACATAAAAGTGGCGGACAAGTTTATGCCCATCTTCTCGTAACTTCCATCCCTTTAGAAATTAGCTAAGCTGGCTGTAGATGTTATTGACTCTTTATAGAGGCAAGGGTTTGCCGTTCTGGTTGTACCTGCAGCACTTCTGTCCATATTTTTCTGAGATTTGCCGATCAAAAAAGCAAAACCTGGCGGCCAACTTCAGATTTCTGAACATAATTAAATTAACACCTAAAGTTGGTGCACTCCAGTTTTATTCTCTAAATCGCCAATATCGTGAATTCTATTCATATTGTCGGTGATATCGATTGCAGCCTGCTTGAATCTTGGATGAGCGAATCATGGGAAGCAATGGTCTGAGACTCATTTTAGGGTGAAATTGGTCAAAGATGCATGATATTGGGAAAAAAGACAGGAAAGGTAAAAAAGGGACTTGACGTTTATCTTTTCCGGCGGATAAATACTCGCTTCCGTATATAGATTTACTTGATAATTTTCGCGCTATAAATGCGAGGAGAGGAGAGGGGAGGATATAATCAGAACCATATTGATGTGTGATTCGCATATTGACTCTGCCCAATGGTACTTCCTAGTATATTTAGTTACAAGACCCTCGAAGTCGATGAACTTATGTATCTGGAAGTAGACTCTGAACTGTTGCTTTCTCATATCTCCTATATGTAGCAACCTGAAAGTCCAAGGCTTAATGTCAACGCGGTTGAGGCCAAGATCAAGGAACTCACTAAAACTGCAGAGCCGCCCATCATCAAGAAATCCAAACCTTACTGCGGCTGTGGGCAGTATTACTCTTGTACCTCTTCCCTTTATCTTCACATAAGATCCAAGCATGGCGGGATCGCTCCTCCAGGTACAATCGGCGGTCCGAAAGGGATCGTGAAGAAGCCGAATCAAGATGCTAAGTAGCAAATAAAGATGGAGTAGAGTGAGCAAGCGCGATATAATACCTTTAGCAATGTCAAGACTTTGCCGACTCAGCCTCAAAACAGCGCGCCTGCTCTTCCGCCTGAGAAAATTCAAAATGCACCGGCCAACCAAGTAAGAAGAGACGATCAGAGTTCTAATACAAAGAATTGTAAAATATGTGGGAAGGGTTATTCTTGCAACTCTTCGTTGAACTTGCATATGAAGAGAAAGCATCAGGTTAGAAGGCTCTAAAATGGGAGGCTGGAAGTTGAGGCGAGACCTGAAGATAAGCAGCAGAAGAGCTTCTAATGCAAAATATGTGGACTCAGCTATGGCTCCAAATCGGCTCTAGGTCTGCACTACAACAACAAGCACAACTCTCAATCAGGAAATAACTAGTTCCAATTCAGTGATGGCAATTCTCACAAGTGTGGCTGTGGGCTGGTATACCAGTCAAGATCTGCGTTGAACATGCATGTGAAGAAGAAACATCAAGGAGCCTATCCTTAGGGAACTTCATAGAAGCCTAATTTGAGAGCGAAGGGGAGGAGTTCCTAAAACTATGTCTTTCAAGCTTAAGAAGAAGATAAGCACAGCATTTATGATTCGGAGGAAGAGGGAAAGTCCAACCATTATTAAAAGATGTCGCCTTTGATTATGCCTACTGAGAGGATATTTCGTTGCGGCTGTGGTCGCAATTATTCCTGCTCCTCTTCCCTCAACTTGCATATCAAGAAGAATCACAATTGGACAGTGCCCAAGGGTACTATAGGCGGACCAAGAGGTATGCGCAACGAAGAAGAGAAACGAAATCTGGATTAGAGCCAAAAGAATTCGAGTGATAGTGGGAATAAGGAGGGGAAAGTAAAGTAAGATCTATTTTGCGGTGAGTGTAATGCGGACATAACCAACTTTTCCCATTTCTAGTGCCGAAAATGTGAGAAGCATGAGATATGTTCGAGTTGCTTTTGGGCCAAGGATAATTTCGGCGGCTAACACGAATGGGTTGTTACTGACCCTAATGACAAACAATGATAGTTATGAGATCTATTGCTTTATTTGTAGCGGCTTAATAACCTACTCCTTAAAGTTGCTGATGATGTTTACCCTTGAAAGTTGCTGGAAGATGTTTACCCTGAAAGTTGCTGATGATGTTTAGTTCTGAATAGATGGGCATTATTTAAGGAGTCTTGTTTTAATATTTCGTAATAAAATGATGGGGTTGGGGTTGGGGTTGGGGTTGGGGTTGGGGTTGGGGTTGGGGT
>Ga0316217_10006509_pt1 | contig 11530 bp, 10 predicted proteins | sample 1anoAmetaG_FD_203633 | JGI IMG/M metagenome (GOLD analysis project Ga0316217, IMG submission 203633) | Freshwater microbial communities from Trout Bog Lake, Wisconsin, USA - 1anoA | ecosystem: Environmental > Aquatic > Freshwater > Lake > Hypolimnion/Profundal zone | place: USA: Wisconsin... | reverse complement strand
GCTTCTACGAGAGTGCGTTCGATCGGCTGCGACATGGCGAACAGTCGCCGTGCCGCCTCCGGCGATCCGGTCGGAGCGCTGGGCGTTCGCGATCGGGGACGATCCGGCTCAGGCTCCGGGTGCGGCAGGCTGAGGAATGAACGTGCCTCATCGGCAACGTCCTTGAAGTCGACCAGGCCGCAGCTTTCCCGGATCACGTCGAGCAGATCGCCATGCTCGCCGGTCGCGGCGTCGGTCCATTTGCCGGCCGGCCCTTTCGGCGACTCCTTGAGCCGAACGAACATCGAGCGGCCCGGCGTATTGCGCACGTCGCCCACGAGCCAGTAGCCGCCTTCGCGGCGGCCGGCGGAGAGGTAGCGGCGGCACACCGCCTCGGCGTCGCGCGCGAGACGGTGCGCCAATTCGGCCGCGTCGTGGCGTGCCATCACGCGGCCTCCCGCTCGCTGATGCGCAGGGCCGGATAGTGGTCGAGGACTTTCGCCAGCACGCCGGCGCCGGTGGCGTCGGTCGGCACGAACATGCGCAGCTTCCACGAGATGATCTCGCTGAAGAGGCCGTAGGCGCGCAGGCGGTCGCGCATCGTGTCGGTGAAGCCCGACAGCTCGATGCGGTGAGCGCCCATGACGCGCACGCGGTGGAGCTGCTGGCCCTCGGCGAGGTCGAGAACGGTGCGGCCCTCCATCAGCGCCGTAAAGGCGGCATCCGGCGTCAGGGCGATGGTCCCGGTTACGGACGCGTTCGCCGCCCAGGCGGGCGAGACCCTGCGGCCGATGATGCGCTCGCCGGTGTCGGTCTGGAGGCGATACACGCGCGTCGACTCGTTCGGCAGGCGCTTCCAGATCGGCAGCAACAGCCCGGCGACGATATGGATCGTGCTGTCGGCGAACTCGGGGATCTCGGCGACTTCGTGAACCCATGCGGTGGCGAAGGCCTCGCGCTCCGCCGCCTGCCAGTGGCTCTCGTCCATCATCTTCAGCGACGCATGGTGATGCTCCATCGGCCGGATCAGGCGTACGCGGCGTTCGATCTCGCCATCGTCGAGCATGAGGCTCGGCGCGGGGATCTGCACGGCGGCGCGGCCCGAGCGCTCGTTGACGAGCAGCATAGAGCGGGGATCGGTGAGATGGTCCAGCGCCTCATCGAGCGTCACCGGGCGATTGCGCCGGCGCTCGGTGATGGTGAGCAGCCGGGTCTCCGCGCTCGTGGCGGGATGGGTGTAGATCGAGCGGCGATCGGTGATGACAAAGCTCTCGGCCCGCAGCGTCTCCAGCCCGACGTCATAGACGCCGCTGGCGATGGCGCCCTCGATCTTGGCGTTCAGCAACTGCTCAAACGCGGTGAACAACGCGCCCTGCAAATCGATGGTGAGCGCGAGCAGGCGGTTGAGGAAGGTTGTGATCGGCGGCAATTCGTCCTTGATGCCGTTGGCATCCATGAGCTTGAGGCCCGTGGCGGCCTCGAACATCTGGAGCGAGCAGCCGTCGATCTTGCCGCGTACGAGCAGCAGGTAGAGCTGGCGCAGCGCGTCACGGGCGTAGTGCGATTCCAGATTGTCTTCGGGTCTGAAGAGTCCCTGGCCGCCGGTCTGGCGCTGGCCGCGCGTGATCGCGCCCAGCGTGTCCAGCCGACGGGCGATGGTCGAGAGGAAGCGCTTCTCGGCCTTCACGTCCGTGGCGATCGGCCGGAACAGCGGCGGCTGCGCCTGGTTGGTGCGGTTGGTCCGCCCCAGCCCCTGGATCGCCGCGTCGGCCTTCCAGCCGGGTTCGAGCAGATAGTGGACGCGCAGCCGACGGTTCCGCGCCGACAGTTCGGCGTGGTAACTGCGGCCCGTCCCGCCCGCCTCCGAGAACACCAGGATGCGCTTCAGGTCATCCATGAAAGCGGCGGTCTCGGCGAGATTGGCGGAGGCCGCGCGGTTCTCGACGGCGAGGCGGTCACCCTTGCGCACCACGCGGCGCGAGCGTCCGGTCACTTCGGCGACGAGGTCTGTGCCGAAGCGCTGGACGATCTGGTCGAGCGCGCCGGGAACGGGCGGCAGCGAAGCCAGCCGCTCGATCAGCTCATTGCGGCGGGCGACGGCTTCGCGGCTCTCGACGGGCTGGCCGTCCCGAAAGACGGGCCGGGATGAGAGGTTGCCCTCGCTGTCGGTGAACGGCTCGTAGAGTTGCACCGGGAAGGAATGAGAGAGGTAGTCGAGAACATACTCGCGCGGCGTGATGTCGACGCGGATGTCGTTCCATTCCTCGGTCGGAATCTCGGCGAGCCGGCGCTCCATCAGGGCCTCGCCGGTCGAGACGATCTGGATCACGGCGGCATGGCCGTCGGCGAGGTCCTGATCGATCCTGCGGATCAGGGTCGGCGTCTTCATCGAGGTCAGCAGATGGCCGAAGAAGCGCTGCTTGGCGCTCTCGAAAGCCGAGCGTGCGGCCGACTTCGCCTGGGCGTTCAGCGTGCCGCTCTCGCCGGTGATGTTGGCGGCCTGCATCGCCGCGTCGAGGTGATTGTGGATGATCGCGAAGGCGCCGGCATAGGCGTCGTAGATGCGCCGCTGCTCGTCGGTGAGCGGGTGCTCGACCAGCTCGTATTCGACGCCGTCATAGGAGAGCGAACGGGCGGTGTAGAGCCCGAGCGAGCGCAAATCACGAGCCAGCACCTCCATGGCGGCGACACCGCCATCCTCGATCGCCTCGACGAACTCGGCGCGTGTGGCGAAGGGAAAATCCTCGCCGCCCCAGAGGCCGAGTCGCTGGGCGTAGGCGAGATTGTGGACCGTGGTGGCGCCCGTCGCGGAGACATAGACCACGCGCGCATTCGGCAGGGCGTGCTGCAGGCGCAAGCCCGCACGGCCCTGCTGCGAGGGTGCGACATCGCCCCGTTCTCCCTTGCCGCCACCGGCGTTCTGCATGGCGTGGCTCTCGTCGAAAATAATCACTCCATCGAAGTCGGACCCCAACCATTCGACGATCTGACGGACGCGGGAAAGCTTCTCGCCGCGGTCGTCGGACCGCAGCGTAGCGTAGGTTAAAAATAGGACGCCTTCGGACAGCCGGATCGGTTTGCCCTGGGGGAAGCGCGAGAGCGGCGTGATGAGCAGGCGCTCCATGCCGAGGGCCGACCAGTCGCGCTGGGCGTCCTCGAGCAGCTTGTCGGACTTCGAGATCCAGACCGCCTTGCGCCGACCCTTCAGCCAGTTGTCCAGGATGATGCCGGCCGACTGGCGACCCTTGCCGGCGCCGGTGCCGTCGCCGAGCATGAAGCCCCGGCGAAAGCGGACGGCGTTCGGCGCATCGTCGCGGGCGGCGGTGACGAGATCGAAGGTCTCGTCCACGGTCCAGGCGCCGGCGAGATAGTCGCCATGTGCCTCTCCGGCGTAGATTACCGTTTCGAGCTGGGCGTCGGACAGCAGCGCGTCGCTGACGAGATTGATCGGCAGCCGTGGCCGATAGCTTGGCTTTGGCGGCGCGACCGAGGCCATGGCGGCGGACTGCACCAGCTTGGTCGGGTGCGCCTCGGCGCCCGGAATCCGGATCGATTGAAGCCGGAACTCCTCATAGATCGCATCGCTGAGACCTGCGCCTTCGGGCGGCGTCCAGTCGATGGTCTCATAGGCGAGATCGACCGCCTCCGGGTCAGCGACAGAAGGCTTCGCGGTTTGCGCGGCAGCGGCGCGGGCGAGATAGCCGCGTACCGTCCGCGGTGCGGCGACAGCCGACATGGGAATGGCGAGGCCCGTCGCGAGCGGTAGGCGGCTCGGGACGTGCTCCGCAATCCAACCCAACAAGGTCGCGACGTCGGGCGCGACGCCCCGCGATTCCGGCAGCGCCGTGGGGTCCTCGGCAGGCGCCTTGTCGATGACGATCAGCCGCGTGTTGATCGTGGTGCCGTGCTTGGCGTAGACCGCGCCGTCGATCGTGGCCGTGAACACGATGCGGCCGCGCTCTTGCAGCCGGACGAAGGCGTCGCGCCAGGCCGGGGTGTCCGGCCCGAAGCTCGCGCCGGTGATCGCCACGAGCCGCCCGCCGTCGGCGAGACGCGCGAGCGCCGAAGCGATGTGGCGAAGAGCGGTGTCGGCCATGCGGCCGGCGACGTTCGCCATCGCCGAGAACGGTGGGTTCATCAACACGACGCTCGGGAGCGCGGTGGGATCGAGGTGATCGTCGATCTGGGCGGCATCGAAGCGTGCGACGGAGACGGCCGGAAAGAGGGAGGTGAGCAGCGCCGACCGTGCCTCGGCCAGCTCGTTCAGCACGAGCGCGCCACCGGCGATCTCGGCCAGGATGGCGAGGAGGCCGGTTCCGGCCGAAGGCTCCAACACGCGGTCCGCAGGCCCGATGGCGGCTGCGGTCAGAGCGGCGTAGCCGAGCGGGGTCGGCGTTGAGAATTGCTGGAAAGCCTCGCTCTCGGCGGAGCGGCGGGTGTGGGTGGGGAGAAGGCCGGCGATCTTGGTCAAGGCGGAAAGCCGGGATGCCGGAGAGTCGGCTTTACGGAACAGCGCCTTTCCGTATTTGCGGAGGAAGAGGACGGTCCCGGCCTCGCAGGCGTCATAGGCCGTCTTCCAGTCCCAGGCGCCCGAGGCGTCGGAGGCGCCGAAAGCCGCTTCCATAGCGGCGCGCAGGATCGCGGCGTCGACGCGCTGGCCGCGCTCGAGATGTGGGAGGAGCTGCTGGGCGGCGGCGATGATCGCGCCAGCGGCGTCAGGATGAGGAACAGGCGACGGCTGCGCGGCCTGGTCGGCCGCGATCGGAGAAAGGTCGTTCATGAAGGGAGCCTCGGGAGAGCGGGAACGGGCGAGCCGGCCGGCGCTCTCTCTCGGACCGCACCGGCTCAAACCCGTTCCGGCCGCCCTCTCCCTCTCATCACGCCGCCGCCTTCACGGCGCGCCACCACGCGATCCGCCCGTCGCGGGTCGCGTTCGCCAATCGACGTAGGAGGTCGCCGTGGCAGGGAAGCGGCGCGCAGAAGCAGACGAGGTCGCGGCCGCGCAGCTCGTCGAGCGCGCGCAGCAGATTGTGCTGATCCGCCAGCCAGCGTTCGTGCTTCGCGATGACGGCGGCCCGATCGCCGTCAGGGCCGATCCGGAACGGATTGCCCCATTTGCTGCCGCGGCCGATATAGACGGCGCCGGCTGGGACGCCATTCACTCGCTTGTTGAGAACCTTGCACATCTGCGTCGCCTCCGATCCGTTGGGTGGCTTCGGCCACGGACGGCGTGAAGCGGCGACGGTCACGCGCCTTGCGCGGAAACGGCCTGCCCGTTGACCGGCGTCGCGCGTCGTCCAGGCAAGACAAGCCCGGGGATCGGGGGGCGGCGTCGCGAGGTTCGGAAAGTGAGGTGCTGGCCGTCAGCCGAACCGGCGGCCTGCCGCGGTGAAGGTATATGCGTTGGCAGTAATGGCCTCGTCGGCGACGTCGTCCGAGGTCAGATAGTCATATTCGCGTTCGAGCTGCCGGTAGAGCCAGCGTGCAAGATCGCGCAGCGCCTTGATGAGGGTCTCTTCGGCGTCGGCCGTCATGTCCTGGTCGGTCGCGCTGTCGCGCTCGACCGAGATCGCCATGCAGTATTCGTGGTAGTAGCGATCGCGGTGGGTAACGGTGGCGTGGAGCTGATAGAAGTTCCGGCGCTGGATCGCCTGCAGCGCGTCGGCGATGCGGTGAAGCTCGCCATCCATCGGCGCGTGGTCGCGGATCTTTCGAGGCGCGTCCTTTGCGTAGCCGTAGCGCCCTTCGAAACAGGCGCCGTCCCCTTGGCTCCAGAAGCCCGAAAACCAGATGCAGGGCTTGCCTCGTGTGCCGCCGCAGTAAAGGCGAACCGGCACGGTTTTCAGATCGACGCCGATGATCGCGCAAATACGCTCGAAGTCGTCATAGACGAACTCGAACCAGTCATGGTCGAAGCCGGTCTGGCGATACCAAGCACGGGCCTTCTCCTTGGCCGAGTCGGAGAGCTCGTCGAGACGATAGACCGCGGTTTCGATGATCTCAGGCATCGGGATCATCTCCTTCCAAGGCGTGGCACAGCCATTCGTTCGTGCTGGTCCAGCCGACGCTCTTGCGCGCGCCGAGGTCGATCACATGCGCGCCGCCGCCGAAGGCATCCAGGCGCGGCTTCGAGCAGGTGTTGGCGTATTCGAAGCCCCAAAGGCCTTTGAGATCGAATTCCTCCGCGCAGAACAGGACAAACTCGATCACGCGCTCAGGGTCTCCTGAACAGTCGTCGTGAATCCACAGTTCTGATCCGCCTTCCGTCTGGATTGAAAGATCGAACCCGTCCGAGAGGCGAAGGCCATCTTCGTCCTCGGGCGTGTTGGCGTAGAGGTCGAGTGCGCGCGCAGCGTTCTCGGGCGTGCCGAGGTCGAGCAGGCATGAAAAGTGGGTGAAGTAGTCGGCCATGCCAGTCTCCTTAAAATGCGAAAGCCCGGCGCGAGGCCGGGCTTTGGGAGGGTTTGGGTGTGGTTGGGATCAGGCGGCGGGCGGATCGTGGATGCGGTCGTCATCGAACTCGACATCCTCGATGACGGGCTCATGGCCGTCCGGCGCGGTCCGGTCGATGTAGGCGATGACGCCTTCCCGTCGCTCGTCGGTGTCGATGTGTTCTGGGAAGGCAGTCGATTCCATTGCGGTGGTCGCGACTACTTTTGCCTTCTCGATCGCTTCCGCGTCGGACGTAGCTTCGATGGTCACGCTGTCGAAGGCGCGCAGCCAGAAGGCAATCTTGACGACATATTCGGTCATGACGCGCCTCCTTCGTCGTCTGGATCGCGTGCGCCTGCGAGGATCGCCTCGGCCTTCGCGATCGCGACGTGGGCCCGCCGTCGCCAGAACGGCTCGTCAGCCAGGCCGCCATCGGGCGGGAGCGCGAAGACCTTGAGCAGTCCAAGCAGAACCTCGAAGTGCTCGGCCTTGCGCTGAAGGGACTCGCCGAAATGCGATGGGATCGGAAGCGCCGCGACGCTGTAGGGCGTGACGTCGCCCGGCCAGACGCCGGTCACATAGGTCTCGCCCGCGGATTCGTAGTCCTCCTTCTGCCCCTCCCAGTCATCGTCTTCGATGGCCAGGCGGCAGGCTTCGGCCAGCCTGTCGGCATGGTAGCTGCGCTGGCGATAGATCGGAATGCGGTAGGTGGATTCGACAGTGAACGTGGTCATGACGGTCTCCAGACATGCGAAAGCCCGGCAAGGCCGGGCTCAGGTAAACGGAACGAAGGTGGTTGCCGCTAGGGATGCTGCGGCGGCTTGATCTCGGCGGCGTCTGCGTCGGATGCGGCGAAGGGATCGACCAGCTTGTGGATTGGCTGCGCGCGGCCCATCCACGGCTCGGGGCGAATGCAGCGCACCCAGTCGGCGAAGCTCGGGATGAAACCGAGATCCTCGATCACATGCTGCTCGCCGATAAGCCGCACCGGAACGACGCGGCCCGTCGAGACGGTGATCGTCGGACCAAAGAAGCGCTCGAGCATGAAGATGCCTTCGGCGTGATGCCTAAGCGCCCGATGCCGGAAGTCGGCGGTGATCGCCTTCGACTCATCGAACCACTGGTGCAGCGGCAGATAGTCTTCCGAGACGCCGCCCCATTTCCTCACCGACGAGAGGGCGTGGTGATAGCAGTGTCCCATGACCGCCTCCTCAGAAGGCGTGGGTATAGTTTTCGGACGCGGTGTAGCGCTCGTTGTAGTCGAGCGTGATCGCCCCATCCGCGACATCGAAGATGACGTCGCCGTAAGCACCGTCGCTGTTCTCCCAGCCGCAATGGGTCTTTTCGAGAACGTCGTAGGCCAGGCTCTCGACGACGGCGGCGATACCGGCGGACGAACGCCTTGGTTCGGCTTGATCCCAGATGGCCTCGGAGAATTCGATGGCTGCGCCAGGCATGGCGACCTGATCGTCTCCAGCCTGAACTTCGACATTCTCGATCTGACCGGAATCGCCGTAGCCGTCGAAGCTGACGACGACACGCGTGACGCCGGCGAGCGCCAGCGCATCGAGCAACACGCCCTTGTTGAGGGTGAACAGTTCGGCTTCGAGCTTGGCTTGGGCGACCGCCTTCATCTCCCAGTCGGAGAGCGGCGCAACGGGCTCGGGGGTAGTAGCGGATGTGTCGGTCATGAGGGTCTCCTGAAACGAAAATGCCCGGCGCGACGGCCGGGCGGTCGGGTCGGCTGAAAAGGGGAAAGGGGCGCGGGACGGCCGAAGCCGCCCCGCACGCGAGCTATTCGGCCGCGATCATCTGCGGCGCGTCGGCTTCCGCTTCCTCGTCGTCGCCGGCGAGGAATGCCGGCAGCGCTTCGCCGTCGTCATCGGCTTCGGTGGCTTCGACTGGCGCGTCGTCCACGGCGGCGATCCGCAGCGGCTCCGGCAGCCAGCCCGTATCGGCCAGGAGCCGTTCGGCCTCCTTGGCCATGTCGCCCTTCTTCAAGTGGTCGATGAGTTGAGCCGCCCGCTCGCCGGCGCCTTCCTGCACCGCCTCGAGGATGCGGCGCTTGGGCACCCGGCCGAGATAGTTCTCGACGGTCGGACGCCAGCCGGCCTGCACCATGTCGAGATCGACGGCCTGGGCTAGGCGATCGGCCTCGGCGATGCGCTGCTCGACCGTGTGGCACGAGACGCCCGCGCCGTAGCGGTCGCCCTTCTCGTAGAGCGCATTGACGCCGAAGGAGGCGCAATGGGCGAAGAGCGTTGCCTGCTCCTCGCCGGTGAGGGTGGTGATCCAGTCCCAGAGATCGGCCTTGTCCTTGGGCAGCCGCTCTTCCCAGACCTTGTGACGCGCGTCGATGGCCTTCGCTGCAGGCGTGTCCTTCAGCCCCTGTGCCTGTACCGGGAAGCTGGCGCTGCGGACCGACACCTCCATCGCCGTCCCGTAGGAGAAATAGCGGGAGAAGACATCGAGGCAGAACTTGTGCAGCACGGCCTGGAACGCCACGGCGGGCGTGTTCGCCAGCTTGTCGCGCAGCGCCAGCGTCCGTTCCGCGGTCAGCTCGGTCACGAGGCGATCCGGAAGCGGCTTCAGGTCCTCGTCGTCCTCATCCTCCGATCCGGCGATCTGTCCGCCGATGGTGATGACGGCGCGCTGAATCACGGGCGCGTCGGGATCGGCGCCGTGCGCCCCGGCCATCGCGGGATCGGTCTCGCCGTCCTGCTCCGGCTCGCCCACGGGCGCCTCGTCCTGCGGCCGGACATAGCCGCGGTGGACCGACAGGGCGCCTTCGGCGTCGATGCTGACGAAGACGCCGGCGCGGGCGATGTCGGCAGGATCATAGGTGACGGGCCGATTGTCGAAGGCGGCGAGCGCCGCCTCGATCTCGCCGAGGCGTTCGTCCACCTCATCGGGCAGCTCGTCGGCGCCATCATACGCCTCCTCCAACTTGGCGTGCTCGGCGTTCAGCGCGTCGATCATCGCCTGCTCCTCGCTGGAAAGGTCGGCGGCGACGCCCTTCAGTTCGCGCAGGCCCTGTGTGTGGCCGTAGGGGAAGTCGATGGCGACCTCGATCCACTTCCACCCCTCGGCAGCGACCGTCTCCGCCTCGGCCTTCAGTTTCTCGGCGACCATGCCGTCGAGCAGCGCGATGTCTTCGAGCCAGCCCCCGTCGTCGGACTGGAACAGGTCGCGCAGCACCGCGCCGCCGGCCGCCTCATAGGCGTCGAGACCGACGAACACCGCCCGCCGGTCGGAGGCGCGCACCGCCTTCTCCGTCAGCATGCGGCGAATCTGATAGGGCTCCTTCTGCCAGGAGCCAGAGATCGCCTGCCAGACCTGCTCCTGGCGAGCATGGTCGACCGTGACGGTGAAGGCCATGAGCTGCTCGAGCGACATGCCGTCCTCGGCATAGACGTCGAGCAAGGCCGGCGCGACCGACGCCAGGCGCAGGCGCTGCTTCACGACGTTCACACCGACGAAGAAGGCGGCCGCGATGTCCTCCTCGGAGCGCCCCTTCTCGCGCAGGGCCTGGAAGGCGCGGAACTGGTCGAGCGGGTGCAGCGGCGCGCGCTGGATATTCTCGGCCAGCGAGTCGTCCTCACCGAGAATGTCGGTCGCGGGATCACGGACCACGCACGGAACCGGCGCGGTCTTGGCCAGACGCTTCTGCTTCACCAGCAGTTCAAGCGCCCGGTAGCGCCGGCCGCCGGCCGGGATCTCGAACATGCCGGTCTCGGCGCCTTCGGCGTCGAGGACCGGCCGGACGTTCAGGCCCTGGAGCAGCGTGCGCCGGGCGATATCCTCGGCCAGCTCCTCGATTGAGACGCCGGCCTTCACACGCCGGACATTGGACTGGCTCAGCACCAGCTTGTTGAAGGGAATGTCGCGCGAGGACGACAGGGTGATCTTCTGAACGGCAGTAGCCATGGGAGTAGTCTCCGCGGCGGGCGGCCAAGAGACTCTCTCTCGACCTCCAACCCGCCGCGAAAACCGGCGCAGCCCTCTTCCTCTCGGCGGACCGCGCCGCAAGCCGACGAACCAGAAAGCACGAAGCCGGAAGTCCGCCTACCCGCTTTTCCGGATTTCCGGGCATTCACACCCCGGACATGAGGACGCGCAGCCGGATCGATTCCGACGCAGGCGCGTCGCTAACGACCGCTGGTGTGAGGAGGCCCAGCATCATGCCGCCTCCTGTGCTGTGGTGTCGGCGCTCTGGGTGTCGGGCAGGAAGCCGAGGATCCAGTCCGCGGCTTTGCTGGCCTGTGAGGCGGCGCGGACGACGGCGCGGTTGTCCTCGCGCAGTACCTCGAGCCAGGAGCCGATATAGTCAGCGTGGCGCACGGTCGGGACGATGCCGAGCGAAGCACAGCAGAAGGCGGCGTTCATCTCCGCCACCAGCTCCTCGAACGCATACTTCCTGCTGCCGAACACGCCGCCGAGATCGCGGCCGAGACGGGACGGATGGCCGCTGGCGTGCCCCAGCTCGTGCAGGGCCGTGCGGTGCCAGTTGATCGGCTCGAAATAGGCCTGCGGCGGGGGCACCATGACGAAGTCCGGGCCGGGCGCGTAGAAGGCGCGGTTACCGCCGATGCGGAAGTCGACGGCGGTCGCGCGGATCAGCGCCTCGACCCTGGGTTCGATCAGGCCCGGTGGCGGGGGTGGCGCAACGGCCGCAACCTCAGCCGGCAGGTTTTCGCATTGGGCGGCGTTGAAGACGGTGAACCGCTTCAGGAACGGGATCGCGGTCGCTTCCTCGCCGGTCTCGCGCGCGCGTCGCCTCTCGTCATCCGGCACGAAGCGGTCGGCATAGACGACGGTTGTGCCGTGCTCGCCCTTGCGCACATTGCCGCCGAGCGAGAGCGCCTGGCGAAAGGTCAGCCAGCTCTGAGCGGGGAAGCCGTGCTCGATCACGGCGCCCCAGAGGATCAAGACGTTGATCCCCGAATAGTGCCGGCCAGTGGCGGCGTTCTTCGGCATGGCGAGCGGCGCCTTCGCCGCGGCCGTCCCCCAGGGCTGGACCCAGGGCACGCGGCCGGCCTCCAGCTCGGCGATGATCTTGCCGGTGATTTCGTCATAGAGGCTCGTCCGGTCATGGCCGGGGCGTGCCGAAGCGGTCTTG
>Ga0316217_10006508_pt1 | contig 11531 bp, 10 predicted proteins | sample 1anoAmetaG_FD_203633 | JGI IMG/M metagenome (GOLD analysis project Ga0316217, IMG submission 203633) | Freshwater microbial communities from Trout Bog Lake, Wisconsin, USA - 1anoA | ecosystem: Environmental > Aquatic > Freshwater > Lake > Hypolimnion/Profundal zone | place: USA: Wisconsin... | reverse complement strand
CCCCCCTCCCTCACATTTCAGTCACTTTTTCGCCATTGCATCTTGTAAGTAATAGGAAATAAATAACTTATAATTTCAACCTCGTTACTTATCAGTAACATCAAACCCTCATTTTTGCCTCTTTTTTAGCCAAAAAGTGCCATTTTTTGCCTGAAAAAGGCCGTTTTTAGGCCAAAAAACGCTGTTTTTTCGCGCGCAAATTGTGCGTCAGGGCACGACTTTAGTCGTGCCGAAAAGGGCCCCAAGGAGCCTGGGCTTTAGCCCCTGCGGAATCTCCTGATGCGCACAACTGCCTTCGCTGTTTTTCGATGCCAACGGCCGGCGCAAGATCGACATTCATCTGGCCCAAAATTCCCTAGTCGTGCCGCAGCGCCTCGACCGGCGAAAGATGCGCGCCGCGCCAGGCCGGAAAAGCTCCGGCAATCAGGCCGGAAATCACGGCGAGGGCAAATGCCTGGAACAGATAGGTAAACGAAAGCGACGACGACACAATGCTGGCGGTCTTGGGCAACGCAGCCAGCAGCCGCAGAACGCCCCAACCAAACCCGATGCCGAGAATGCCTCCGCCAACGCCCAGCACCACCGCTTCAATCTGGATGAGAAGCATCACGCGCCAGCCTTTCCAGCCCAGCGCGCGAAGGATTCCTATCTCGCGCGTGCGCTCGAATACTGACATCGCCATGGTGTTCGCAATGCCCAGAATGCCCATCATCAAGGCAATCGACGAAGTGCCCCATGCGATGGCCTGCGCCAATGTCACGAATTGGTTGTTGGCGGCGCGTTCAGCCGCCGGCTGTGCGTTCAGTCCTGGCAGCGCGGCTTCAATCAGCGCCTGCGAACGCTTCAGATAATGCTCGCGCGTCTCTCCGCCCGGCGTGGGACGAAGGCGCACATGAAACCCCGACACTTTGCCCTGCAGGCTGGAGATTTGCTGCAACTGGTCGAGAGGCATGATCACCGCGGCCGCTTCCAGCCCCGTGCCGCCATGATAGATGCCCATCACCAGAAAGCTGGCGCCCTGCATGTCCACGGTGTCGCCGACCTTCTTGTTCAGGTTGCGTGCCAGCAGTTCGCCCAGAATAATCTCCGCCTTGCCATTGTGAAAGCGGCTGCCCGAGGTGAACGTAAGCGAATCGAATTCGTAGGAGTCGTCCTCCCATCCGAAGACTATAGCGTTGATCTCCGGTGTCAGGTCCATGATGTTGTACATCATGGGCTCAGCCTGCGCGACGACGGGCACGGCGCGGAGCCGCGGTCCAATCGATTCATCCACCGAGGTATTGAGGAAAGTCTTCTCGACAACGTCGATGTCGGTGCCGCTGCTGGTGTAAAGCCGCAGCCACTCCTGCTCAAACGATCGCGAGAAACCCACCAAAGCCACAAACGCGCCGATGGCCATGCCGATCCCGCACAGAGTCAGAGATGTTCTCAGACGCCTGCGCCAGAGATTTTTCCAGGCAAATCCTATGAACGACAGTTGAGCGGCCATGAAGTCGGAGCGAGTCCTCGCGCTTTCAGATGATTGGTGAGCAGAATGCCAGTCTATCCAGCATCGGCAACGGTGTCCAACCTGGATGCAGGCTCCGGCATCCAGCGGGCCCCGGATTACTCGGAGAGAAACGCCAGCGACTGGAGCTGGGTAATCTCGAAGGGTTTACGGCAGCGGATGTTGACGCAGGACAATTTATCGTCGCGTCTTACCATGTAGGATTGCGCTTTGGCGAAGCGGGCGCGGTCACGCTCGTCGGCTCCGCGAGGCAGCTGGGCACGCTTGCGGCGCACCACCCAGGTGACCTTGTATTCCCCTGCCTGGCCGCACTTGGGGCAAGTGAGGGTGTGCGTGCGCATTTCCGTGGTTTCATTGAAAAATTCGCGTTCTTCCATGGCGGTCCGGCTCCCTGCTCGGCAATCTGTTCAGCCCGGCGCTGAAACCCAGTGGCCGGAGCAGGCCGGGCACTTTCGCTCCGGCAATATTTACTTCATACTCATCCTTGCCATGACGAAACGCAAGCCAGGAAAGTTTTCAGTGACCAAGGCGGTGAAGGCGAACGCCCGCGAGCGCGTGGGTCAACCCAAGCCGGCGCGGGTGGTGGATACGGAGCCGCGCACCGGTCGCGAGGCCAAGCATAAACCGAAGATGGAAGAGATCATCCAACAGGGGGAGTAGAGATGGCCAAAGCAGTTGGCGTAGGCGGCGTGTTTTTAAAGGCGCGTGACCCGAAGGGGCTGTCCGCGTGGTATGCGGCGCATTTGGGCATCGCGGCGGATGGCGGCGGATCGCTTGCATTCGAAGGACCGGAGGCGGCGGGGATGACGGTTTTTGCGCACTTTCCCCTGGACACCGGTTATTTCGGCGATGGACCCCAGCAGGCGATGCTCAATTTTCGCGTGGACGACCTGGACGGGTTGCTGGCGCAGTTAGCCGCTACGGGCGTGCGCATCGATCCGAAACGCGAAGACTACGCCTATGGACGGTTTGCATGGATCTGGGATCCAGAGGGCAACCGGGTAGAGTTGTGGGAGACCGAGAAACCGAAATGAGCGGTGTCCAGAGCGTCTGGGCGTCGATTTGCCGCGTAAGACAAATGTCTTACGCGGCGATTGGGGCGATTCGAGAGCGTAAGACACACTCGCTCGGGCGTATTACTGCGGAGTCTGGTGCACGGCGGATTAGCCGCGGCGGCTCGAAGGATCCATTGAACAGTTTGCCCGTGTCTTACGTTGTCTTACTCTCGTAAGACAGATGTAAGACAGGCATCCGCCTCGCGTTGGACAACGGTCTTGCGGCTGTCCTGCGCTGCCCGGCGTAGGACACGGAAACGTCCCGCTGCCTGACAAGGTCCTCTCTTGAAAGTGGATCCGCTTTACGGATGCTGCACGCTGTATGGGCCAGGCAGCGACGGAGCTGCGGGTTGTACTGGTTCGGGCGTCGCCGCAGGTTCCGGCTTGTCCTTTGCCGAGGTTCGAGTGGAGTAAATGCGGAACTGCACCACCAAGTCCAGCAGCACGGGCACCGGCTTGCCGTCCTTGACCGCCGGCTCAAAGCTGGCCTTGCGGATGGCTGCCACCGCGTTCTCGTCCAATCCGAAACCGATGGGCCGGCCAACGGCGATCTCGCCAGGTTTGCCATCCGCGCCAATCACCGTGTGATAAAGCGCCATGCCGGCCACGGCGTTGGCCTGCGCGTATTCGTTGGACTCCGGCACAAAGGAGGTCAGCAGCCGGGCCCTTTTGTCCACAGTATTCTGGCGGAGTACGGCGGGGTCTTTGGGCCGGTAATCGGTCTTGGCTGCTGCCGCCGCGTAGTAGAGCTTCCAGAAGTCTGGCATCGAAGCTATCAGCCGGTCGTCGAGGCCCTGTGCAAAGATGCGGTCCAGTGCGCCATTGAGAACCTGGTTGGCATGCGCAGCGGACAGAGTGGTGGTTACGCTCTTGGGATCGGCCGGCCGTTCGGCTTCCGGTGCTTTTGCCATCTCCGCCCTGGCCTCACTTTCGGCCGCTGCGGCCTGGCTGGCTTCAGACGGCGGAGCGGTGGGGGGGGCGGGAGTTGCCGCGGCAGGAGTGGTTGCGGTGGTGGGCGTAGTTTCAGTGTCTTTTCCTAGTCCGAGTTTGGGCCACCAGGACTTGTTTGTTTTCGGCGTTACCACCAGTTCGCGGTCGATGGTGATCTTGAGGATCTTTTTCTTGGGCGTGATGCGCACCCGGTCCACGGGCTTGGTGGAGTCCTCATAGGGCAGCGCACCCAGAAAGTGCAGCCCATAGCGCGCTCCTTCCAGCACCACCTTGTGCTTGGTCAGGTGGACCCGGTCGATCTCGACGGCGCTCAGGGTGTAGGAGCCCCGGGGGGATTCGTTGATCAGCAGGCCGTCCTCGCCAAAGCTCAGGTTATTGCTGAGGTAGCCGCCGCGCAGGTAGAGCGGCTTGCCCACCAGCATCTGCCGTAATTGTTCTTCAGTGATGCTGCCTGCAGGCTCGGTTGCGGGCGGCTGAGTCTGATGGGTAGTTGCTGTGGGAGGCTGGGGTGCCTGTTGTGCCGGTGCGGACGAGTTCATGGCCAGGGTACCCAGGAAAACCAGGGCGTACCCGGCCATTGCCGCAGTTGCGGGTATTACGCGGGACTTTACGCGAACGTACATATGGTTGAGGAGCATTGGGCCTTTGCCGCCACTCTAACAGGATTTCGATGCCCGGGTGTGAAGATTCTCACTCCGGGGAGCCGCCGCGGTTGCCGGAGGATTGGAGATGGTGCAATCGCCACAGTATCCGCCGGAAGAGGCCCAGGATGCGGCGGGTGTCGCGCTCCGAGGGGGCGAGGCGGTGCAGGAGGAGTCGGAGGTCGTGACGGTTGGCGTCGCGCATGGGAGCAGGGGAGTAGTTTGCCGCCAGCATGGTCTGCTCGACCACGCCGGCGAGGAGCTCCAGATGGCCGGAGGCGGCGGCGGGGCTCATCGAGCTGGCCGGGAGAGCTGCTTCGGCGGCGCTGAGCTCCGGGGCAAAGGCGCGCGCGGCCAGCTCGTAGAGGCAGACGGCTACGGCCTGGCCCAGGTTCATGGAGGGCTGGTGGGCGTCGGTGGGAATCTCCACAAGCAGGCGGCAGTAAGACAGGTCCTCGCGCGTAAGCCCATGCTTCTCTGGTCCGAAGACGAGGGCGATGCTGCCGCCGCAGGCCAGCTCCTGCCGGACCAGAGGCGCCAGATCCGGCAGCGCGACCACGCGCTGCTCGGGCTTGCGATAGGTGAGAGTGCCGGTTCCGATCACCAGCGTGCATGGTGCGACAGCTTCGGCCAGAGTGGCGGATTCGGCTGCGGCCTGGAGCAGTTCGGGCGCGCCCACGGCGGAGCGGGCCTCGCGCCAGTGCGGAGCGAATGGCGCGACTACGGCCAGCCGCGCAAAGCCGAAGTTGGCCATGGCGCGCGCCGCCGCTCCTATATTGAGGGGATTGCGCGGGGAAACCAGCACCACGTTGAGCCGGTTGCGCAGGTCGATTTGGGTTACAGGCTGCAAGAGATGATTGTAGCCACCTGCGGCGGAGCCAACTGCCTTCGGCGTTGCGGAAAACTACCGCAGTCATACATGGCCCTACAGGCCACCCAAGACCATAAAGATTCGACGGTTCTTGCTGATCCAAATCTAAAGGACTTAGCCGAATCTTTAGGGCAGATTCGCAGGACTCAATCGTGAGAGATGGGCCGCGACCGATTACGCGAAAAAACAGCGTGTTTTAGCTCAAAAACGGCCTTTTTGAGGCAAAAAAGGGGCATTTTGAGGGTAAAAAAGGGCAAAATAGGTGGCTTTTTGTGTTACTAGTCAGTCAATAGGCATGTTTTCAAGTTGTTCATTCAAATAAACTTACCAAGTTACAGAGGGCGAATAAACGGGGAATAAAAGGGGGAGGGGGGGGTGGGGGGGACTGCTTTTACCCCGTTTTTTGGCACCTGAAACACACTCCATTGCCTCTCCAGTATGCGGCCTCGGGAGGTAATGATCTGCAAAAGACAGTGGTCAGTTGTCAGTTGTCAGTGGTCAGCTTGAGGCGCGGGGTGGGAGCGTGGGTTTCCCCTACTGCACGATTGAAAATACAGGTTGTTCTTCGGCGCTTTCAGAGAATGACCCGGGTCTGCTTTCCAAAAGTGACCCACCTGGCCTGTAACCAAGATTGCAACTGAGCATTGGCGCAGGGCTTGGGGATGATGGTTCATCATGCCCGTTTCCCAGAAGCGCCCTTGTTGCATCTGCCATTGCTGGTTTCGTCCCGACAATCGAGTTGGTTCCCGACAACGGGCTTGTAGTAAGCCTGCCTGCCAGGCCTTGCGCCGACGGAAGAAGCAGGCGGCGTGGCGAGCGCGGAATCCTGATTACTTTGCCGGCCGCCGGATCCAGGCGCGTGGCGCCTGCGATGAGCCGCCGGATCCGCTCCGTTTGCCGGCTCCGTTGAACCAACTTCCCTGGGACATCGCGCAATCTCAGTTCGGTGTACAAGGCGCTGATTTCATAGGCGTTATGGGTGCACTTCTGCTGCACTCCACGCAATCCCAGTTGCAGGCATATCGTATTGATTCCGCTGGAGATCCGGCGAGACTACCGCATGTCGTCGCGCAATCCCAGATTCGGCCAGGCGCAGAGTTGATCTGTCGAGGGAATGTGGGAGATGCGGCTGGAATTCCACCAACTTGAGCGGCGCCTGGAGCACCTTCGGGTGCGCCGGCCAGAGCGGCAGCGGCGGTTGATGGCGTCGTTGGCGGCCAGCGGTCAGCAAACGCCGATCGTGGTGGTTGCGGCCGAGCAGCCAGAGCACTACCTGGTCATCGACGGCTATCAGCGGGTTACGGCTCTGAAGCAGCTGGGTCAGGACACGGTGGAGGCGGTGGTCTGGTCTCTGAGCGAGGTGGAGGCCCTGCTTCTGGACCGGTCGATGCGCTCGGGCGATCACGAAACGGCTCTTGAAGAGGGCTGGTTGCTGGTTGAACTGGAGCAGCGCTTCGGCTATGGGCTGGAGGAGTTGGCTCGCCGTTTCGATCGCAGCACGAGTTGGGTGTCGCGCCGGATGGGTCTGGTGGAGTTGCTTCCCGACAGCGTGCAGCAGCAGGTGCGCGACGGCGGGATCGCGGCGCATGTGGCGATGAAGTACCTGGTGCCGGTGGCGCGATCGCTGCCGGACGACTGCCGACGCATGGCCGAGGGGCTTGCCCGGTACCGGTTGAGCAGCCGTGAAGCGGGACAGTTGTATGCGGCCTGGCGAGGCACAACAGCGGCGGTGCGCGAGCGGCTTCTGGATGAGCCGCAACTGTTTCTGAAGACGCAACGGCAGCATGCCGCGGAGCCGCCCGCGCCGGCCATGGTGGAGCTCGACCGTGATCTGGAAGTAGTCGTAGCGATTGCGCGGCGGGCTAACCGTCGCTTGTCCGGCGCGACGGTGGAGTTGGACATACAGCAGTGTGCCGAGACGCACCGCAAGATCCAACAGGCGATCGATGATCTTGGCCGTCTGGCCGCAAAGATCCCACACCAACCCATCTCGAACAAACAAGGAGCGGAGGATGTTGAGTCAAGGTCAACGAACCGCGATTCTGGAACTGAACACGCAAAAGGTAAGCAAGCGCGAGATAGCGCGCGTGCTGAAGGTCAGCCGGTTGACGGTGCGCGAAGTGCTGCGCTCGGGATCAGCGGAAGTGCCAGCGTTATCGCGGGCGGAGTTATGCGAACCTTATCGGCAACAGATCCTGGAGTTACTGCCGAGTTGCAAGGGCAATCTGGTCCGGGTCCAGGAAGAGCTGTTGGCCAGTGGAGCGAACCTGTCGTACTCGGCGTTGACCGCCTTCTGCCGTCGGCATGGAATCGGGCAAGCGCCGGTGGTGGTGGCGGGCCGCTACCACTTCGATCCGGGGACCGAACTTCAACACGACACATCGCCGCACCAGGTCCAACTGGGCGGAAAGCTGCGCAAGGCGCAGACCGCGTCGGCGGTTCTGTGTTACTCGCGCATGCTGTTCTTCCAGTTGTATCCCACCTTTACTCGCTTCGACTGCAAGGTCTTCCTGGTCGAAGCCTTGCGCTACTTCAACGGCGCAACCGAGCGGGTAGAGATCGACAACACCCACGTTGTGGTGCTGCGCGGCACCGGGCGCGCGATGGTTCCAGTGCCGGAGATGGCAGCTTTTGCAGATCGATTCGGCTTCCAGTTCGCGGCGCATGAACTGGGGGACGCTAACCGTTCGGCTCGCGTCGAGAGACCGTTCTGGTTTATCGAAACGAACTTCCTGGCGGGGCGCAGCTTCGCCAGTTGGCAGGATCTGAATCAGCAGGCGCGGCAGTGGTGCGACAAGGTCAACAGCACTTACAAGAAGCATCTCCGCGCCGTACCGCGCGAGCTGTTCGCGATGGAGCAGCAGCATCTGCGCCCGCTGCCGGTCTGGGTTCCCGAGGTCTACCGGCTGCACGAACGAGTGGTAGATATGGAAGGCTATGTCACGGTGAACACGAATCGCTACTCGGTTCCTGTGACATGGATCGGCCGCCGCGTTGAAGTGCGCGAGACCGCGAGCAAGATCGAAATCCAACTCGATGCCCGTCATCTGGTAACTCATCAGCGTATAGCCGAAGCGGAGAAACGCCATGTCATGCTGGCCGAACACCGGTCGCCGCGCGGCGTCAAGCGTCCCGACCCGCATCCGGAGGAAGGGCTCATCCTCAAGGCCGCGCCTGAAATCGCCGGCTATGTCGCGGCGCTTAAGCAACACAGCCGCAAGCTTGTCGTCCTTGCCCTGCGCCAACTGCTGCGCATGGTGCGCGAGTATCCCAGGGCGCCGCTGCTGGCCGCGGTCGCAGAAGCCGCACGTTACGGACTCTACGACCTGGACCGGGTCGAACGCATGATCCTGCGGCGGGTCGCGCGGGACTACTTCCTGTTGAATAACGATCCGGAGAGAGAGCCATGAAACCGAGCGACGAACTGGAACAACTGCTGCAGAACCTGCACCTGAATCGCATCCTGGATATCTACAGCGAGCAGTTGAGCGCCGCCGAGAAAGAAGATGTCCCCTACTCCGAGTTCCTCACGCGGTTGCTGAGAGCGCAGTGGCATCATCGCCAGGAGACCGCGTTGGCGTGGAGAATCAAGCGTGCCAACCTGCCCGAGAACTGGTCGCTGGCCAGCTTCCCCTTCGCACGCCAGCCCGGTGTGAACCGCAAGCAGATCCACACGCTGGCCGAGTTGGAGTTCATAGCCAAGGCGGAGAATCTGGTGCTGGTCGGGCCGCCCGGCGTGGGCAAGACAGGACTGGCGTCGGGTCTGCTGTTGAAGGCGCTGGAAAATGGATACCGCTGCCAGTTCATCCGCGCCCAGGACTTGTTCGATCAGATGTATGCCTCGCTGGCCGATCGTTCTTCGCGCCAACTGCTCAACCGCCTGAGTCGGCTTGATGTTCTTCTGATCGACGAACTTGGCTATCTGACTCTGAAGCCCGAACAGTCCAACATCTTCTTCAAGCTGATGGAGGAGCGCTATCATCGCCACGCCACGATCGTTACAACGAACTTGAGCTACGGCGAATGGGGCAACTTCCTCGGCAATCCAACCATGGTCGATGCGCTGTTGAGCCGCGTCCGCCATTACTGCCACACCATACAAATCGACGGACCCTCCCTGCGCGATCCGCAGGGATGAGGAGACGGCCATGGAGCAACAACCATCCGGCCGCGAAGCCGGGGTCCCCACGGACAGGTCTTCGTCCGTGGGGCGGGAAGACTACGTGCGCAAGGTTCTGGAAGCCTACCGCGGCACGCCGGGAACCTGCGGCAATCTGCGCCGGCCGGACCGCCTGCTGGCCATCCAGCTCTACCAACGCGGCATCCCTCTGCATAAAGTCGAGAACGCTCTCGTCCTGGCCGCGGTCCGCCGCCTGATCCGGCCCGCCGATGCACCACCGCTGACCACCGTGCGTTCTCTGGCGTACTTCCTGCCGGTTATCGAGGAAGTCCTTGAAACAGAAGTTGGAGAAGATTACTACCAATACGCACGGCAAAAGCTTCAGAGGCTCCGCCCATCCTAAAGATGCATGCAGAGCGCCTGCCGCAGCCACGCCTTCGGAGTGGGATGACGTGTAAAAACCAAACTCAGCCGCGCCTGCGGCGCGGAATGATGCTTTATAAATCCTTACCTATCCAAATCCTGTTCCTACCCTGGATTACTTCTGGCGAGTACAAGTGGATCACTCTTGCCGAGCGCCGAAGGGTTGTTTTTTTGGCTGAAAAACCGTGATTATTGCCTTAAAAACCCCGATTTTGGCATGAAAAACAGGGGAAATCGGCCATTTTCCGTGACCCGGAAAAGATCTCATCTTCTGCTCATAGTTTATTTATTATCAGTATCTTAGCGTGGTTTCATGGCTAATTTTGTGTGCGCATTTGTGCGTGTTTTGCGCGTTTTTTGCAGGGAATTGAATTGATCGAAATCTGGCTAGCAAAGCGTTTATTTTGAATTGCTTGCGGCTGATTCGGCTCACTCAAGGCAGGTTTGATGTTGTGCATTTGTACGTTTATTGTTTTTTCACGTTGCATGGAGATCGATCGCAAGATGGACAGGAAGGCTTTTCTTTTGAATTGCTTGCGGGAGAATACGGCTACGCACAGGGCAGGGTTTGCAATCGCGCGGTGTTGCGAAAGACGTGTGCCGGGGTGGCGAAGCCGGGGGGGGCGTCCCATCTATTTCACGATGAAACTGTGAAATGGATGGGACGTCCGGCTATAAGGCGACTTCAGGGGAGTGATCAAGCGGAGGGTTGGGTATGCCATCCCCGGTCCCCAAAAGCGAGGCACCAGGGGCACCCGGCACCAGGGGCACCCGGCGAAAAAGTGCGTGAAAAATGAAAAAAATGAAAAATCGGGGGTGGAATACCCATTTTATCCCCCCTCCTCCTTGCGCATTTCCTGCAATCTGAAACACACTCCATTGCCTCTCCAGTATGCGGCAACGGATGGTAATGATCTGCAAAAACAGTGGTCAGTGGTCAGTTGGCAGTTGTCAGTTGTCAGTGGTCAGTTTTCAGTTTTCAGTTGTCAGTTGTCAGTTGTCAGAATGACTGCGAGGATGGGGCGGGGCAAGCTCGTCAGGGCGTGAAAAGCAGGTGATTTTTGCCACAAAAAACGTTGCATTTACCTTAAAAAACCTGATTCTGACGTGAAAAACCGCGAAAATTGCCCATTCCGGGAGACTTGGAAAAGAACCCTTTTCAGACTACTATCTATTTTATTTTCATTTACTTGAGGCGATTTCAGGGCGAGTTTTCATGCGTGCATTTAAGCGCATTTTGCGCGGAATTGAGTGCATCGTAATTTGGGCGGCAAGGTGCTGATTTTGAAGCGCTTGCGGCGTTATTGGGCTGCGGGTAAAGTTGCGTAGGAGTCCGTGCGTAGTGACAAGACACGGGAGCGGGGGTTCGTGGATTCCCTGGTGCCCAACAGCGAGGCACCAGGGGCACCCGGCAGCTTGTTTTCGGGGTTGAAACGGGCTGTTCTGTGGTTGAAAAAACGTGATTTATGCCTTAAAAACCCCGATTTTGGCAGGAAAAACAGGGAAAATCAGCCATTTTCCGTGCCCCGAAAAAGAGCCCATCGTCTGCTCATAGATTATTTATTATCAGTATCTTAGCGTGGTTCCATGGCTAATTTTGTGTGCGCATTTTTGCGTATTTTGCGCGGAATTGAGTGCATCGCAATTTTGGCGGCAAGGTGCTGATTTTGAAGCGCTTGCGGCGTTATTGGGCTGCGGGTGAAGTTGCGTAGGAGTCCGTGCGTAGTGACAAAACACGGGAGCGGGGGTTCGTGGATTCCCTGGTGCCCAAAAGCGAGGCACCAGGGGCACCCGCCTTGCTCTTTCAAAACAGTGTGCGGGGATGGGTTCGTGGACTCCCGCCCTTGTGCCCTGTCTCTAAAGTTCATCGACAAATGAGCGAAAGAACAAACGCAGATTCTTCGCTCACCACCCCCGAACTGAAAAGCGTTCGGGGCCCCGTTCACTCAGAATGACAGCCGCT
>Ga0316217_10006506_pt1 | contig 11533 bp, 7 predicted proteins | sample 1anoAmetaG_FD_203633 | JGI IMG/M metagenome (GOLD analysis project Ga0316217, IMG submission 203633) | Freshwater microbial communities from Trout Bog Lake, Wisconsin, USA - 1anoA | ecosystem: Environmental > Aquatic > Freshwater > Lake > Hypolimnion/Profundal zone | place: USA: Wisconsin... | reverse complement strand
ACAGCCCTGACACGGGGAGTGGGCGGCTTCAGATGAAATTCGCGAGATGAACGATGATATTCGTGCAAAAGAACACCATATTTCTAGAACAAAAGAGGAAATAAACGGCCTAAAAGACAAGTTGGTGGCAGAATTCGACGCACGAAAAAATCTATATGAAAAAGCCGATCAAGTTATTCAAGCAACAAATTTGACAATAGAAGAAACTCGATATTTGACGGAGTCAAATGAAATCCTTGTCGAACGCATCGACAATCAAGGTCCAAATCTTTCAAAAGCGTTAAACCTATTTCTAATTGACCGACGACTTAAAGGCGTCGCAGAAAAAGAAATTGGAACGCTTGAGCGGAAAATAAAAGACTTTATTGAACTGATTGGCGATGCGCCGATCAGCTCCTATTCGATTAGCGACATCCAGCTTTTCGCCAGACAACTTACCTTTCTTCCAGAGAGGCACAAGTTGGACCGCAAATGGAAAAACAAGAAAATTTCCGACATTATAAAGGAAAATGAAGCCGAGAATAATCCAGATACCAAATATCTTTGCGAGAAAACAATCTTAACGAATTATGTCGGTCGCGTAAAAACTGCAATACGATGGCTGTGCGCGGATCACAAAGTCCAATATCCATTCGAGAATGCGCCGCGAATTTCTGTGAATGCGCACGGACGCTCGATTGTTCGCCATGGCTTGCCCTACGAAGCCGTAAATCGCCTTTTGCGATGTGCCTCAAAAGGGGCAAATCCGGAGGAAATCTGGCTTCCCCTTCTTGGTCTCATGACCGGCGCGCGGCTAGGCGAACTCGTCTATTTGCGCGGGGCCGACATACAGCGCATGAACGGGGTGCTCGTCGCTGATCTTACCACCGGAAATTTGCTCCCCGGACGCAATATTCGACGTCCCCTGAAGACCGAGCAGAGCCGCCGAATGTTTGTCATTCATGAAACGATCTGCAGGCTCGGCTTTGAAGAGTGGGTTTCTGGACGCGCCGGGTGGGTCTTTCCGTTGTTTCACGAAAGCGTGACCCGCAATGAACGCATAAAACGTCCGCGCAACGCTGCTTCCAAACGATTCCAGAGACTGTTCGACGAATGGGGCCTGACGAAAGACCGGGTCGAGGTTTTTCATGCTCTGCGCCACACCTATAAAGATTGGGCTCGCGAAAAGGGCATAGAAGAACGCACGATCGCCCTGCAAACCGGGCATTCCCTGCAAGGAGTCGCACTTCAATACGGCACCAAGGCCTTGCGACCTGATGAAATGAGAAGACTGGCAACTCTTGCGCTTCCCGGGGATTGGGATCTGGCCCCCTATAACTACGCGATGAGCCGAACCTCCGCACTCACTTCCGAGGAATTGAAGGTGAAACGTCGGCGCAATCGGCGAAAGAAGGTCTTGAGCGGCCCGATCCCTGATTGGATCGGCTTGCCTCCCGCGCCCAAGCCCAAAAGGCGGCGCTCCTTAAGATACTAACACGATCGCAGACCGTGCAAGGGGTTCGACCCCTTGGCCGCCGTCAGGTCTCCGTTGTGGCCCAGTTTAACGTCAAAATACCCTGCTTTTGATGTCGCTGTCGGCGGCGATCAATGTTGAACAGCCTATTTGGTTGGATCTCAAATATTTTGTGTCCACAGCTCTTGCCGAGCGATTCGATCCGATTCATCTTTGATCTCGAAGGACCACAGCCCCCTGCTCCTGCAAAGGAAAGCCAGCCATGCGGACTGTGTCCGCAGCTGGCCAAGGGGCACGGCCCCTGTGGAACCTCGGGATCGCGAGACATGGACACGACCATCAAATTTAGGACTTCGATCCACCAGAAGCGCGCTCTGGAGCGCGCCGCAGATCAATATGGTTGGTCGATGTCAGCTTTGTTGCGGAGGGGAGCCCACATGGCGCAACGCGGTCTCATCACCTCCGACGCCGCATTGGACGACTTCCGGCGGATGCGCGAATTCGCCAACGCCGCAATAGCGGCGCTGGATGCGGGCGGCGATGGCGAGTCTGTGTCTCAGGCGCGCGAGGCCGTGGCGAATATTCATCGCCTCGCCAACATTCACCTGCGGCAGCCGCTGTGATCATCAAGGCAGTTCGTGTCGCCGCGCGGCGGGTGCCTGCGCTCTGCGCGCACCTGCTGCGTGGCGACGAGAATGACCGCGTGACGCTGCTGCGCGGGTCGGAAGCCGACATGCGCGACTGGCGGGGCGACGCCGACCGCCGCCAGTGCGCTTACGCCGTGCGCCAGTTCATCATCGCGCCGAAGCAAGCGATCACGCGCGAGCAGGCTTTCGAAGTGATCGCGCTGCTTGCGGGCGAATTCGGGTTCCCGAAGGAAGGCGGCGTTGTCGTCGAGCACGCTAAGCCACGCGCGACGGACGACGCCCACGACATACATTGGCATCTGTGCGTGCCCGAGGTCGACGCTGTGTCAGGACGCGTTCTGTCATCGTCTCACGACCGACCCCGCCACGAATATGTCGCCCGAGTCGCCGAGGCGCGTTTCGGCCACACGCTGACGCCCGGCGCCCATAATGGCGCCGTCGGGGCGCGGCTGCGGCGCGAGGGCCACAGCGAAATCGCCGACCGTCTCGAAGCCGGTCGCGTCGAGGGTACCGAGCGGCCTCGACAAGCCTACGCCCACGCGGATCATCAGAAGGCAACCCGTTTCGGCGTGGACATGCCGGCTCTAAGGCTTCTGGTCGCCGCCGCCGCTCGCGAGCGCGTCGGCTGTCAGTCTCTGGCGGAAAAGCTCGCAGCCAACGGCCTCGCTTTGAAGCCCGGCGAACGGGCCGGCGAATGGATCGTTGTCAAGGGCGAAGAATTCGTCGCCAGCGTCCGACGCTTGGCGGGGATGCGCGTCGCGGAGTTTCGCAATTGGACGGAGGATTGGAGTGGCAACGATCGGGGAAGAAATCCTGGAGCTGACGAAGGAAACACGCACCGACGTCGCGACGCTAAGGCGCCTGGCGGAAATCCTGGGGGCTCCGGACGAGCCGAACGGGACGAGCTGCCTTCAGGCGATGCTCGACACTCAGGAGAGGCTGGTCTCCGGCCTGACCGACCTGCAAAAGTCGATCTCGGCGCTGCACAGGGCAGTCCTGGAGCCAGGAATCGCCGAGGCGCTGAAGCGCATCCTCTTGGAAGGCTGATTGCGCCGGTCGAGCACATAGCCCGCCGGGCAAAGAAACTTAGCTGCGCGGCGGACGAATGCGCCGTAACCGATGAAGCGTATCTCAGGCATTGCTGTGACAAGTTCGATGCCGACGCGCGGGCCGCGATTGAGACCGTGCAACGCCGCGCCGGCCCGACGACCGAAGCGCTTGACGCCGCCAAGAGTCGCGAAGACCAGGCTCGCGCCCAGGCGGAAACCATTCGTGGACGGCAGCTTGGGCTTTACGACGAGCGTGCAGCCCTCAAGAAGCAAATTGCGGATCTTGGGTTCTGGGAGCGCCGACGGATTGGCCCCGCACTTGACCAACGGCTCGACAAATTAAACGCCGAAGGTCGGCGGCTCGAGGCCGCAGGTAAGGACGCTCAACGGTCACTGTCCTCGGCCATGGCGACTCACGCCCACGCCGAAAAGGCCCACTTGGCGAGCCTAGGCGAAGCCGCCCGCGTGTCTGCTGAGGTCGCGGCAAAGCAGCGACACGTCATCTCCACGGTCGCCATCGTGCGAAGCCTCTTCCGCCACTGGCCGGACCTCGCCCGCCTTGGCCCCTCGGCTTGCTACCAGCTCGGCGAGCAGATCGCGCGCAAGAAGTCGCAGCTCATGAACCCAAACGCCAAGGACATTTGGGGCATCCCGTTGGCCTGGGATCCCTGACCAGCAAAGGGCTGTCTGCGTTCCACGGGCCGCGGCCAAACCGGCTACCTTTGGGGCGGCACTCCAGAGCGAGAGGGTTTTCCCGAGAATTCGACGATCAGGGGTTGAGAGAGGTCTCAGCCCGCCGTCCAGGAGTGAGTCCCATGTCCCAATCTGCTATTCTAAAGAAGGATCATCCCGCCGCCAGCGGCTACAAAGTCGACGTTGGCCGCGGCGAGCGCGTCGGTCGTGTTTCTTCGGAATGGTTTTCTCGGCCCGACGACCAGCGGTATTTGTCCCTTTCTGACCTGTACGCCTCGGTGAGCAGCCGTGCCCAGCGCTGCCGCACGCGCACGGTCGAGAGCGCGGCAATTCGCGTCGACGCTAGCCGCGACGACGCCGAACGCCTGGCGCTGGTTTTCCCGGGGGCGGAGACCGCCGTTGCGCCGACCCACTGGAGTTTCGGCCAACTCGCGACCTTGGTCGGCGCGCCTGCTGCCTACCTCCGCCAACTCGCGGCCCCGATCGCGGCGATCAATCTGCAATACGGCCTTGCCAACCATCGCGCCGAACTGGTCAAGACCCTAGAGATCGAGGACGGGCGATTCGAATTGCGCGCCGTGACCGGACCAGATTATGGCCGGATCTACGACCACGAACTCGTCACCGCCGTGCAGCGCATTGCTGGCGACGGAATCGGCGACACGCGTTGGAAAGTTCCGGGCGTGCTCGACTGGGGTACGAGCGTCTATAATCCGCATGCCGACGTCACGCGGGAGACTACAACGCTCTATGCCTCCGATCGAGACGTCTTCTTGTTTCTAGTCGATGACCTCAATCCCATCGAGGCGGGCCGGCTGCCCGACGGTTCGCCGGACCTGTTCTTCCGAGGCTTCTACGCTTGGAATTCCGAAGTCGGCGCGAAGACACTCGGTATCGCGAGCTTCTTCCTGCGCGCCGTCTGCCAGAACCGCAACTTGTGGGGCGTCGAGGGATTCGAGGAGATCGCCATCCGGCACTCCAAATTCGCCCCCGCGCGTTTCGCGCAAGAAGCCGCCCCGGCGCTGACGCGATTCGCCGAGTCTTCGCCTGGCCCCTTCATCGAAGGCGTCAAGGCCGCCCGCGAGCGCATCGTCGCGCGTAACGACGAGGATCGCGAGGATTTTCTCCGCAAGCGCGGATTCTCGAAGAGTGAAACAGCGAAGATCATTGAAACGGTTTTGACCGAGGAGGGGCGGAAGCCGGAGAGCATTTTCGATTTCGTGCAAGGCATCACCGCCGTTGCGCGGTCGAAACCCCACCAGGACGCGCGTCTCGACATGGAAGCGCGCGCCAAAAGGCTACTCGACCGCGTGTAAGATAACTGGCGACCTAACGAAAAAAGTCATCGGATGTGCTCGCGGTAACGGGACTCGCATCCGAATTTTTGTCGTCATTTGGTCGATCCAGATGAATTTCTGGACGTGAGAGCCTATACCCGAAACGGGTGGCGCTCGCGCTGTGGTCGGTATTCGAGGCGCAACCCTTCCCAAATGCGCGGCAAAGCTCATTTCCTGCCGGTCGCGCGGGCGCGTTCGTTTTCGATCCGAAAGCACTTCAGTTCGCGGGCAGACTAAAGTACCGCTAAAGGTAACGAATCATGAAGCTTCCATTGCGAGGGTTCTGTACGATCATGAAGGAGTTGGCCATGACGACGACGATTATGGCGGCTATGGTCGCCGGTTCTCCCGCATCGGCGGAAGGAGACCTTTCGTCGAGGGACGCCTATGCCAAGGCGCTGGCGGTAAAGCGGGAAGTCGACGACATTCAATTCCGCATATTCGAAACGAAGAGGACAGATTTAGCCGCCGACGTTACGGAATACCAGGTCCGACTTGACGCGGCACGCCAGGCGCTCAGACTAGCCGACGAAGAACTTCTCGCAGCCCGACGTAGAGAGGGCCTGCCTGTGGAGGGCGTTGTCGGAATTCTGCCCGACTCGCTTCCGCCCGTGCGTTTTCAAAAGTGACGGGCAGAGAAAAATTGCGCGCCTAGTGGTGCAAACCTAATGCTTGGTACCCAACCGTGAATGTCGCTGAAGGGCGGGAAGCGGACATAGCCTGCCGCCTATTTCAAATCGCGCAACCGACCGAAACTAATGAATTTTGGATCACCGCCGGCTTGAGGTACAGCTAGCGCATGAGTGACCGTGATATCCTTCTCACAGAACTGCGAGCGGCGGTCGAAGCCTACAAAGCTCAGACACACGGAATGACGCTACTGGCACAGCCAAGACCGAACGCGGCAATTCTAGCCCCGGTCGCAACGGCTATCGAACGATGCGAGGCCTTTCAGGCTGTAAAAGGACAGGCGCTATTCAACGGGCGGCTTGGATTGGAAATTACCGCCGCCGAAATGAGCCGCCACCTCGTCGACGAAGCAATCAACTACAATCCGGACCCCAGTGCGGATCAGATCGAAAAAGCGACCTCGTGGTTTCTGGGCGTCCTTGGAACTCGGAAAACGAAAGCGGTTTTTTGCGCGGCAATCTGGGGTGTCATTGTAGACGAAGAAACCGTGCTGCCAAATGGCGCTCGACTCATCCCCTTCGCCGCGTTGCCGGACTCGTACGTAAAATCATCGATCATCCAGCGGTCGAAAACCGATGCGGACGCCCTCTTTGCATGGTTCGAACCGAGATATCACGAGCAACCACGCGCGGCATACATTCAAAGTACTGCAGACTTTCCATATATCGACGCAAATAGAGCCGCCGCGTACGATACATTTGACGCGGTGTTAGAGGATGCGAAAGAATATTGGACGGTGATGCAAGCGGCATCGATAGGCCAACCGCTCGCGATCAGTCATTGGTTTGGCTATGAAGACAGAGGGTTAGCGTTAGATGAATGGAAAATGAGGGATTTATGGTGGCTCCCCGAAATCTCGCCATACGTTAAAACATTTATTCCGCTTGATGTCGCAGCTTTTAGAACCGATATAGATAATTACCTTGCGCTGCCGGGAGATGTCCGCGCGGACTTACGAAGATCGATGAAGCGATTTACGCTCGGGCAATGCCGCACTGAAGTTGTTGATCGCATCCTTGATCTAGCGTTAGCCTTCGAAATCGCGGTAAGCGGCGGCGAGCAAAATCTAGCCGTACATTGGAAGGTTAGCGTGCGTACAGCGCAGTTGATCGGGGGAACAATCGAGGTGCGCAAAGAAAACCGAAAAGCCATAGGAGCGTTGTACGACCTTCGAAACAAGGCAACACACGGTAGTTCATTGGCTTCAATTCCAGAAGAAAAACAAGTGGCAACGATAGAAAAAAGCCACGGAATTTATCAAAAGCTCGTCAGGGGGCTGCTGGCGTTGCGGGCGCAAGCGGCTTGGGGTGACATTGAGCTAGGGGCGCGGACGTAGCTACTATGATATCTTATCGCCGCTCGCGGCTCGCGACTCTGCCTCTTGCTTGACGAGGCTCGCAGGCTGGCGATTTTTCGCGTCAGCGGACATCTTTCAAGAGTCCCGCGAACCCGGCCATTTGAGCCCGTCACAAATTCCTTGGGTTTCGGTCCCTGGCAAAGTCCCCTTCGGGTCGATAGCTGACTTCGCCGTCTTGCCGCTGCCGGGTACCAAGCGTCAAGTTTGCACCACTAGCCCCAAAAAGTTCCGGCGTCGTATTGTGCCGTCTTGCCCGCCACAGCGATAGTGGCGGGCGAAATTCGTAAGTGACGTCCCTATTGGCTGCGGCCAAGGATATCGTAAATCCTCGTTGTTGACCGAGTCTCGACGCGTTTGCTCTCAGGCTGTGGCGACAGTACCCGTCGTTTCGTAGAACCAACCGCCCTGGGCCTTGAGTTGGGCGACGCTGAGGGTGATGTCGTCTTGCATGCCGAACTTCTTCATGCCGTCGCCCCACGGGTTGTGCAGAGTGACGGTCCCGGCGTTCGCGTCCACGGCGGTGACCGAGAACATGTGGTCGTCTACGATGTTGGGGTTCGAGTTGTAGCGCGCGTCCGTGCCGAACATCACTCCTTGGCCGGACTTTACCGCCGCCGCGACCGTCTGGAGCACCGACTTGACCGACGTGTCCGTCGTGGTCGGCTCGACGTTCTGCTGCGCGATGGCCTGGCCGGTGATGGCCTGGAGACCATTCGCGATACCGCCGTCTATGGCCTGGTAGCTGTTCTGGTTGCCGCCCTTGTCGTAGTTCTTGACGCCGGTCTGCTCCATCAGCTGCGCGTAGGCCTTCTCGACCAGCGCGCCCCAGATGTTCGCGTCGCCCATGGCGCTGTTGAAGGCGGTCTTGCTGCCGCTCATCGTGCCGACGTTGCCGCCGGTGATCACCGCCAACTGGTTGTTGACGGTGACGTAGTCGTCCTGGCCGTTGACGTGGAACAGGACCGAGTAGGCGCCATTGCCGTTGTCGTGGATCATGTTCTTGATCAGATTCGGGTTCTGCTTGACCTCGGTGGCCAGGGCCGACAGGAAGAAGCAGTCGCCGTCGTTACCCTGGTTGATGTCGGTCAGCGCCGGCCCCGAGCCGGAGAACAGCGGGCCGGTGACCGTCTTGTAGGCCGCCTGCATGCCGACGAGGTTCGCCTCCGACTGAAAGCTCGGCAGGTCCGTCCCCAGGAACCATTTGCCGACCAGTTCCTGCGCCTGGGTCTGCGAGGTGTTGGAGGTCATGTTGCCGAGGGCGACGGAGGACGCCTGTCCACCGGTCCAGTGGGCGTTGGCCGAGTTGCCGAGCACGACGTTGTCGAACATCTGCTGAAGGTATTCGCTGGTTTTCACGCCGCCCGTTGCGTTCAGCTTGCCGGCGATGGTCTTCAGTGCATCGAATTCCCCGGCGTTGACGCCGCCGGTCGCCGCATCCTGGAGCACCTTCAGCATCCCGTTATAATCGACCGAGCCGCTCTTCACCTGCGACTGGAAGTCGGCCATGACGGTCGCGCCCGCTGTCAGCTTTGACAGTTCGGCGACAGCGTCGGCGGTCATTCGGCCCTTCTGGGCCGCCGTGAAGGCGGCCAACTGGCTGGAGGAAAGTCCGTCGACGTCGGCGACCGTGATCCCCTTCGCCGCCGTCACCGACAGCGAGGCGACATTGCCGCCGATGGCGGCGGCGAATTCGGAGGCCGACATGGCCCCGATGGCGTTGGCGTTCAGCCCCTTGATGGTCGAGGTCGAGAGCGCGCCGAAGCGAAGCGCCTGCATATGGGCGGCGTCGAGGGCGTTCAGGTCGTTCGCCGTCAGGGCGGACACCTGGGCCGAGGACAGCGAGCCGAGCGCCGCCGTCGTCAGCCCGACGACCGCCGCGCTGGAGAGCGCCGCGATCTGGGCCGTCGTGATCGAGGCCGCGTTCCTGGGCAGGATCGCGTTCAACTGCGCCGAGGAGAGCGCGCCGAATGCCGACGTCGACATCGCGCCCGCTTGGCCGCCCGAAAGCGCCGCCGCAACCGCGATCGACAGCGCCTTCGCCTGCGCCGCTGTGAGGGCATGCACATCGGCTGTCGAGAGCGAGGCCGCTTGCGCCGAGGTCAGGGCCGCGACCGAGGCCGTCGAGAGCGAAGAAATCGCCGCAGAGGCCAGCGCGGAGACGTTCAGCGCCGCAACCTGAGAAGCGGAGAGCGCCCCCAGCGCAGCCGCCGAAAGCGCAGCGGCCTGCAAAGAGGACAAGGCAGCGACTTCGTCGCGCGAGAGCCCCTTGGCTTGCGCCGAGGACAGCGTCGAAATCGCCCCACCCACGGCGGTGACGAATTCGGACGGCAACATCGCGCCAAGCGCGCCCGCCGTGAGCCCTTTGATCATCGTGGTCGACAGCGCGCCAACATGAAGCGCCTGCATGTGCGCGGCGTCGAGCGCGTTGAGGTCGCCCGCTGTCAGCGCGCCAGCCTGGGCGGAGGACAGCGAGGCGAGCGCCGCCGTCGTCAACGCCGCCACCGCCGAACTCGATAGCGCCGTGAGCGCGCCCGTCGACAGTGTCGCCACCTGCGTGGGGGTCAGGCCCGCGAGGGCGACGCTTGAAAGCCCGGCGGCCTGCGTCGTCGTGAGGCTGCCCGCCTTCAGAGCGCCGAGGGCGGAGGCCGAAAGCGCGTTGATCTGCGCGCTCTTCAGCGCCTGCGTTTGCGCCGAGGACAGCGCATCGACTTGCGGGCTGGTCAGGCCCGCCACATTGAGCGCCCCGATCTGCGCCGTGGACAGCGCGGCGATCTCCGCGGTCGAAAACGCGCCGGTCTCGGAGGCCGTCAGCGCCGCAAGCTCGGTCGTGGTGAGATGCGTCGCCTGGGTCTGCGAAAGCCCCGCGAGCGCTGCGGCGGCGACGGCCTTGATCTGCACCGCCGACATCGCCGCGACCGCCGCGGTCGAAAGCGCGTTGAGATCGCTCGACGTCAGGGTCGCGGCTTGCGCCGTCGTCATCGCCTGCACATTGGCGACGGTGAGCCCGGCGGCGGCGGCGGGGGTCAACGGCCAGGAAATCGGGGAGACACTCGAAACGTTGGTCATGACAAGTCCGTTCGCAGCGCCGCGGCTTGCGTCGGATTGCATTCCGGCTGCGCGACAGGGGGACGGACGTCGTCATGACGCCGGAGGTTGATTGTTTATTTACAACTTCAACCAGGTCATGATGCACGCATGAATGCAGATTAGCAAACAGAAGGCATGCGCGACGTGAATAGACAGTAATAAAGTCGATTTTTACTAAAATGCAGCCGATTTTCCGCGTGGGGTTGCACCGAATTGCCTGCCGCCATTCCATCGCCGCCGAAGCGTATCGTTTCAACCAAACGCCCTCCGGCTTTCGCGTCGAGTTTCCGGCTGGGACCGCGTGGCTGAACTCAAAGGTAAAGCGCCGAGCCGGGTTTCGTGACGGGTTCTTGGAGTCGAGAGAGTCTCGCCGCCCGTCGCGGAGAGTTCGGTTATGGTCAAGGCCGTGCAGAAGGTCGCGCTCAGCGCGTCGCGCGACATCCCCTTCAATAAGTTGATCCTGTCCCAGTCCAACGTACGGCGTGTCAAGGCCGGCGTGGCGATCGAGGAGCTGGCGGAGGATATCGCGCGGCGCGGTCTGCTTCAGAGCCTTACCGTTCGCGCCGTCGTCGATTCCGACGGGCGAGAGACCGGCCAATACGAAATCCCAGCCGGTGGGCGCCGCTTCCGCGCGCTCGAACTCCTCGTCAAGCAAAAGCGACTCGCGAAAACGGCGCCAATTCCCTGCGTAATCCGCGAGGGCGGCGTCGCAGAGGAGGACTCGCTTGCGGAAAATGTCCAGCGTGCGCCGCTGCACCCGCTCGATCAATTCCGCGCCTTCGTGGCGCTGCGCGAACGGGGACAAAGCGAGGAGGAAATCGCGGCAACGTTTTTCGTCACGCCCGCGGTCGTGCGACAGCGCCTGAAGCTCGCGAGCGTGTCCCCGCGGCTGCTCGAAGCCTACTCAGAAGACGCCCTGACCCTCGACGTGCTCATGGCCTTCACCGTCAACTCCGACCACCAAAGGCAGGAACAGGTCTTCGACCGCGCCCAGCGCGCCCATAATTTAGAGCCCTATGCGGTCCGCCGCATGCTGACCGAAGGCGCCGTGCGCGCCTCCGACAAGCGCGCGCGCTTCGTCGGCATCGACACCTATGTCGCCGCCGGCGGCGCTATCATGAACGACTTGTTCCAGACCGACGACGGCGGCTGGCTCCAGGACGTCGCCCTCGTTGATCGCCTGGTTGCCGAGAAGCTCGAAGGCGAGTCGGACGCCGTGC
>Ga0316217_10006505_pt1 | contig 11534 bp, 11 predicted proteins | sample 1anoAmetaG_FD_203633 | JGI IMG/M metagenome (GOLD analysis project Ga0316217, IMG submission 203633) | Freshwater microbial communities from Trout Bog Lake, Wisconsin, USA - 1anoA | ecosystem: Environmental > Aquatic > Freshwater > Lake > Hypolimnion/Profundal zone | place: USA: Wisconsin... | reverse complement strand
GGCAATCGAATCCGGAGAAAGACAGCAACTCGTTCTGACCGCTCATGGGATCACGGGACTGGAACTTCCCTCCGGGTGGACGCTGCAGGTCAAAGGTCTTAATGACTCAAAGTTTCACCCTCCCACACGGAATCAGTCCTGGGATTTCAGTTCGGCTGGCATCTGTGAACCGCTCTCGCTCAGGATCAGCTCGGGAGACCACGAAATCCTTCTCTCCTTTGATGCATTGACGGGGCAACCAACCCACGATGATGAGTAAGTTCACGCTCAGAAATGACAGCAGTGCCTTTACCCTCTTCGAGGTGCTGATCGCTCTGGCAGTCTTCATGATGGCTGTCACGGGACTGGCAATCGCGCTGAACACCGCTCTTGGAGTAGCCTTGGAGGTGCGGCAGCGTTCCGCATGCCGAGCTGAACTGGAATCGCGTCTCGCCTATTGTCAGGCCATCCCTCCCGCCGTGGGCAGCACGCGGGTGCTGGAAGCATCAAAAAATCACGGGGTGAAGGTGGAGGAAACCCTTGTTCCCTACGCTGCCAAGAATGGAAAGGGTCTCGCCGTGGAGGGATTAAAAAAACTGACGATCAAAACCACATCCGGAACGCAGGTGGACACTGCCGTGATCCTTCTTAATCTCCCGTGATCACTGCGATCAAAAAACGCTCTGCAACTAAGTGCGGGGCATTCACTCTGCTGGAGGTGATCCTTTCCATGGCGATCCTGGCACTACTCGCAGCCTCGGTCTACGCAATCACCAGTTCTTCCATTGCCGCGGCACGAACAACAATGGATCAACAGCTTGCCCTCCGGCGTCTCGATGCGTTCCTCAGGGTTACTCGCAATGCGTTCCTGAACCTTCCCGGCCAGGGAAGCGTCACGCTCGAAATCGGCAAGGGCAAGGGAGGTGAAACCGAACCCCGTTTGATCTTGGGTAAAGTACAGGGACTCTTCGGAATACCAAGCTTGGGGGGAGGCTCGCTGATGCTGTCCTCCAAAGCCCGAGCGGATGGCACGAGAACCATCTGCATGGTGAGAATTCCAGCAGGATTGAACGATCATGATCTGGAGGTTGCAAAGAGCGCCCCGGGCATTCCTCTGCTCCCGAAAGCACGCTCTCCACGCTGGTCGTTTCTGGCGGGAAACAACGGTGACGGTACGCCGCTCTGGAAAGAGGAGATGCCTGCAGGCAGTCCCCGACCCAAGGCGGTTCGCCTCCAATTCGAACTCAATGAGATACCCGACCCGGTCGAAGCAATTTTCTACATCCCGCCCGTGACGACGCCTCAGGCAAACTCTGTCACCGGACCGACACCGCAACCGACGCCATGATGAAAGTCTTCCCAAGACGCAATTCCGGCATGGCCCTTCCAATGGTCCTTTGGAGCATTGCCCTGCTCACGGGTGTTGTCCTTCTGCTGGCAGGAATCATCGAGGGGTGGGTGAATGAGGAGACGCGCTCCGGCAAGTTGTTCAGGGCCAGAACTCAAGCCCTGTCGGGCATTGCTTTGGCGATGAATCCAGGGGTGCCGCCCGGAGACCCGCTTCTTCATGATCGCTCGAAGGATGGAGGCGAAGGATATGACGTGGTGATCACTGATGAATCGGGCCTCATCAACCCCAATACCTTTCTTAATCCTGATCACAGGGATCTCCTTGAGCGTCTTTTCACGGCATGGGGTCTCGACAAGAACTCTTGCGATACCGTCGCGGATGGACTCTACGACTGGCAAAGCCCCAGTCCGTTCCGATCTCTGCATGGAGCCAAAAAAGAGGATTACGAAGCGCTCGGCATGTCGGGCCTACCTCCTGGAGCTCCGTTCGTATCGCCTGAGGAAATGGCACTGGTGATCGGCTTTGACACCGTGATGAGGGCGAAGGCCAACTGGAAATCATATTTCACGACCTATTCCTCAAACGGGATTAACATCCTTTATGCCCCAAAGGGAATTCTGACCGAGTTTCTTGGCCTCACCTCCGCACAAGCGGATTCCTGGATCGCCCTTCGTGACGGGAAGGACGGCATTGCGGGAACGGATGATGATTTCAACGGCAGGACCCCTGATCTGAAAACGGCCTTGCAACTCCTGGGTCTTCCAGACCCGCCCCAGAATATCACCTCTGTTCTGACGACCGCACCTTGGGGAAGCCTCCGCCACATTGAGAGCACCGGTTACTGCAACGGGGTAAAATACCGGATCACCGTCATTGCGCCCGGGGTATCAACACAAAATCCCCAAGGCGGCGGCTCTGTGCTAGGGTGGTTTGAACAATAAACCTCTCCCATGGAACAAGCCTCCGCAAGCAGCGCTTTAGAGACTCCTTTGCCGGACAAAGCGAAGGATAGAAAATCCATGCCTTCGGTTGTCAAAAATCGTAGCGGCGGGGTTGTTATTGAGAGACCCGGATCCGAACTGGGGGTCTGGGAGCGCTGGTATGTTCGTGAGGCGGGAAATGCCGAGCTTCTGGAAACCGACGACCCACTTCCTCAAAAAACCTCCCGCATCGTTGTCCTTCCCTCGGCCTTCCTTTTTTCCTGGCCGCTTTGGATCGCCCTGGAGGGTGATAGTCGCGAACTGGTCAAGATGGAGTTGGCCGGCAGACACCTTCTCAAAAGGGGTATGGAGGAGGGATTGACAGCACTCCCCATCACCCAACTGGGTGAGCGTCGTCTCGTCCTTGCAATCACAACAGACGAACCGTTTTCAGAGGATGCCATGCCGGACGGATGGAAAAGTGCCTCTCATTTCGAGATTCCTGCCCGACTTCGGAGTCTCCAAGGGAATCCAGACCTGCTGCTCTGGCAGGAGCAGGGAGTCATTCATGCCGCATTTTATCGGGAGGGACAAATCGTCTGGTTTTGCCCGGTCCGAAGGGGACTCTCCGGCACTACCCTTCATCGTGCGTCCCTGCGCCTCATCTCGGAGGGAATTCTGGGACACCTCCCTTCAAGAATTCTCCTGGAGGGAATAGCTACTGGAGAAAGAGATGCCTTGGTATCAGAACTTGAAACAAGGTTTACTGGAGCAAGCATTTCCTCTCTTAGCGAGGTCCCTCCGCCATCTGTTCCGAAAAATCTCATCGATCTTCCTCCCGCCGCAGCACGGCAGGCACGGCTAAGTAAGCAGCGGGCAGATCGACTTCTCTCCGTCGGATCCGTGGCAGCAATCCTCTATCTTCTTCTCCTTACGTGGGGGTCGGGTGATCTCCTGATCAGGCAGGCTGCGTTGAAAAAGATCCGCGGAGAAACATCGCGTCTGGAAGCACCCGCGCGACAGGCTAGGGCCAAATCGGAGCGATGGACCGCCCTGCGCCCCGCCATCGACCCCACCACCTACCCGCTGGATCTTTTGGCGGCCGTCGCCGCACCGACGGAGGGAGGAAAAGTCCGCCTCACAAATTTCAACCTGGAGCTGGGGCGTCTCCAGATTTCAGGAGAGGCGACCGATGTGACTCAAGCCTATGCCTTTATCGAACGGCTTAAGAAAAGCCCGCTGCTTCAGGAGTATGATTGGAGCGCGGGGCAACCCCAGTTGGCAGGAAAGAATAGTGTTAAATTCGAGATGGAAGGTGCTCGTACCGGAGCCTCCCATGCCACCCCATGAGAACCCTGGCCACCAACGAAAAACATCTTCTCCTGCTGCTCTGCGGCGCACTGCTCATAGCCGTGAACCTAGTGGGCTTGCGGTCTTTTCTCAAAGCCAAGGAGGGCCTGCGGAAAGCCATGATCGCAGCGACCTCGGATGTGGCGTCCGACAAAAGCTGGATCGACATGGGCAGCGCCCTCTCGCCTGCCGATGCCTGGATCAACACCCATCCGATGCCGCGATTTGCCCCCGATGAGGCAAGCGCCCAGTTGCTAAAGTTAGAACGGGATGCAGCCGAGCAAGCCGGCCTGAAAATCACCGAAGAGAACCTGCTCCCATCCTCCGAGACTCCTTACGGCTCAATCGTCGCAGTTTCGGTCAGGCTGACCGGCCCCTTCGAGGGCGTAGTCAAGATGCTGCTTGCCCTGCAAACCCCCACGGCATGGCGAACCATTGCTAAATTGGCATTGAAGAGCGATGCACAGCCTCCGAATGTCGTCGCAAGCTTGGAACTCAATCAGTATTTTCAACCGGTCAGCACCCCGTAACACCTGCGCAAATGATCTTAACCATCATACGTTACAAGAGACCCGGGCGTTTAGGAAATTTGAGCCTGAGAGTCTGCCTGTTGAGTCTTGCCTTCATCATCTGCCTGTCTTCACTGTTCGCTTCCGAGACGAGCGTCACCATTACAGGACCCAATGACCATCCATGGGAAAAGTCACGTGACTTAAAATCTTTCCAAACACTGCTGAAACACTCCCCCTTCTCCCTTCCCACTGCAGAGGAGAGTTCCCCGCTTGCTGACCGCTATGCACTGACTGGCATCGTCACCATTAATGGGGAGGATCAGGTCTTTGTGTTTGACCGTACCGATCAGAGCAGGGAACTGGTCGGGAAGACACCGAATGCAAAGAACATGTCCCTGGTGTCGCTGATTCGCGAGGGGAACTCCGCACCACAGAAAGCCAGCATCATGATCGGTAGCGAGTCAGGCCCGATCGGCTTCCTTGAAGCCAAACAACCCCAGGGAGGAAATCCTGCCGTACCTGTCCCTGGGTCAGTTGCTGCCGGCCTGGCCGGATCCCAGCAACCTCAACAGGGAGCTCAACTTCCCCAGCTTCCACCCCTCCCCCAACTTCCTCAGGCTCAGCAGATACAGCAACCAACCCAACCCGGTCGGCGCATCATCCGCAGGCCCATGATCCAGGCTCCACAGCCACCATCCTCGACCCCATGATCAGACTCATCTTTAGCATGACTATTTCCTCCAGGTTGCTGCTGCTCTGCATGTTGATGATCGGAGCAAAATGCCACCTAGTTGCTGATCAAACCAACACCCAACTTCCTCCCATGCCGGGAGGTATTACCCAACCGGTGACCGTAACTGCCCCCCCCTCCGAGGAGAAGATTTCCATCCAGTTTCCCCACACCTCCGTCTCAGAGGTGCTGACGATCTATGAGAAACTGACCGGCAAGCACCTGATCCGCGACTCCAATCTTCAGGGGCCGGAACTCTCCATTCTTGTCGCGGATCCGATCCCACAGAAGGAGGCTATTTCACTCATTGAGAGCTCCCTGCTGCTCAACGGCTATACCATCGTTCCCGTAGACCAAAAAACTGTGAAGATTCTTGGCCCGAACAGACCCCCGCGTACCGAGGGACTGCCTCTTTATTTGGAAGAGTCCCAACTGCCCCAGGATGGAGACAAGGTCGTCAGCTTTTTCAAGCCGCTGAAATTCCTCTCCCCTGCTGAAGCGACTTCCATGCTTCAGCAGGTTGTTCAACTCAATGCCTACGGCTCCATCGTCCCCATCCCGAACAGCAACGCCATCGTCATCACTGACAAAACCCCCATTATCCGCAAGGCAATGGCCCTTCTGGATGTCGTGGACCATGAGCCCAGTCAAATCATCACGGAATTCGTGCCTCTCGAGCGTGCCAATGCTGAAAAGATTGTTTCCACGTTAAACCAAATCTTTAGCGGCAGCTCTGGTGGCGGCTCTTCACCCCCCCCAAATGCGGCTGGTGCTGCCGTCATTTCGCCGGGAAGCGGGGACGCCCATCTCTTGAGCGGAAAGGCCCAGTTTGTAGCGGATAAGCGGACCAACAGGGTGCTCATGATTGTACGTGCCGAGAATTACAAATACCTACGGGAACTCATCTCCAAACTGGATCAGCCGATGGAATCAGATCAACCGCTGGTGCGTCCCCTCAACTATCTCTCCGTGAACGATCTCTTTCCCGTTCTTATCGACATGCTCAAAGGAAAGGATGAATCGGAAGCCTCATCCGGGGGATCGACGAACAGCACTGCCCGCCAGCAACCACCCTCTCAAAACACTATGCAGGGGAACCCAGGAGGAGGACAAAGTAGCGGAGCAGTAGCTAATACTCCGGATAAACTGGGTGAAGCCGCTGCCCAAAATCCACCCCAGTCAGCCACCATCGGGTCCACCAGCATCATTGCTGACGCCGGCGGAAACAGTGTCATTGTTTATGGCCCTCCCGAGAGTAAGGTGAAGGCTAGCCAGATCATCGACCTTCTTGATCGCAGGCCCAAGCAGGTTTATTTGGCTGCAGTCATCGGGCAACTTTCGCTTACGGAGGGACAGGATTACGGCGCCTCCTGGTTCTACAAATTCAATAACGGCAGCAGTAATGGATTGGTCGGAGCCGCTGTGAACAATACTTTTGCAGGGGCTCTTACAAATCTCGTCACCTCAAGCCTTACGAATGCAATCAGTTCCTTCCCTTCTAACCTAACCGGACTCACGGTCTACGGAACAATTGCTCAAGGTATAGCAACGTATGCACATGCATTGGAAAGCACTGGTAAATTTAGGACGATCTCACGACCAGTAGTCTATACGGTGAACAACAAAAAAGCAGTTATCTTTTCGGGACAAAACGTCCCGATACCAGGACAAACTACCTATAATAGCAATCTTTCGGGAGGCACTGTTAATCCCATTGCCTCACAGACTTCAACAATCCAATACGAGCCTGTCGTTCTTAAATTAGAGGTCATTCCTCTCATTAATTCCGACAAAGAAGTAAATCTTACGATCGCGCAGCATAATGATAAAATTGGCAACTACAGCAACATTGGAGGAAACCAAGTTCCTACGATCGAGACACAGGAACTGACAACCACGGTGCGTGTCCCGAACGGCTCAACGATTGTCCTTGGAGGCCTTATCACCGACGATAAGACCACCTCTCTCTCAGGCATTCCCGGACTTTACAAGATTCCGGTCATCGGTCCCCTCCTAGGTGGCGACAGCAATAAAACACGCAACCGCAGCGAACTGGTCATCATGATTCAACCTATTGTCGTCGAATCCAATGGCGATATGGAAAAGGCGAGCATCGAAGAGGGAGGAGAGAGTGAATTGGGCAAGCATGCCAAAGGCCTCAAGGAAAAGCTTCAACCAACACCCAGCCCTACTCCTAAAAAGAGGGGATTTCACCTCTTTAGCCTTCCGAAGATCGATAATTACTAGCCGATTGGCCTCACTTTCTGGTGGACGATCAGGGTGGGAGATTGCATCCTTTTCAATCTTTCATCTACCGATGAAGAGAAACCGGGTAGGTACCGAAGTGGCCAAACGGGGCGGACTGTAAATCCGCTGGCTTACGCCTTCAGTGGTTCGAATCCACTCCTGCCCACCACCTCTTTCAACAAGGCAGAAATAGGCTCCAGAGGCGATTGACCTCCATTTTCATGACTGCTTCGAAAATGCCAGGAGATGCCAAAATGTGCCACCTTATGACCCCTGTACTGGCACACGACTGGCACACGAACCGGGCCCATTAATCCTTAAAGCAGGATTAGAGTGAGGGGGCTGGTCCCTTGCCTAGCCTCTCTGGCAAGTCCACCGGAAGGTTTTTTTACCACCCAAGGCGCTTCACCGGGGTCTCTTTTTCCGAGGAGACCTACCCTCGGACGGCTTGGTCTCAGCCTTATTAATGGTCTTACCGGCATCCCCGCCTCCCCTACGCTTGGCTCTGATAGTGCCTTTCCCCCCGGCAATAGCCTTTCCACCTGCAGGACCCTTCCCGGTCCACTTTTTCGGGGCGGTCTTCCGGTGGGCTGCCGGGCGCTGGTTTTCTGAAGTATTCTTGATCGGGATGGTCTGGCCCTTCACCCGGACAGGAAGGACCTTGGCCCTCTTCGATTTCCCTTTCTTCGCCTGCTGACTGGCACCCGAAGCTGTCGCTGATCGTGCTTTTGATTTCTTTGCCTTCACGGGTGTGGGAATCCGCTCTGTGGCCCCGCTATTCGCAACCTTTAGGCTGTTCCGTTTTAATGATCTTTCCTTTGAGCGGTTCGTTTTGATTCTCCCCTTTATGTCTTCCAACTCTTTCAAGAAGGTGGCAGGAGATAGATCTGTTATGACGAGAAAGGTCTCAGAATCGAGACGGGTAGACAGATCCTCGTATCTTTCAGCGAGGTGCGTAATCCAGAGCTCTTTAGCAATATCAACTTCTTCCCCCCCGAATACGAACTTCAGTTGAAACCTGCGGTTTTCAGACTGCAGCTTCAACAGGCATGCATTAATCCGCATGCGGGTTAAAGAATCCGGCACAACATTCGCCTCCGCACACGGCTCTGCATGGGCCCCTTGTTCGAGAACTTCAGCCAGGTATTTCAGTGCAACATGGTAGAGGAGCGCGGCTGGCTTGTTGTTGGGCTCCAGGACATAGGAATGGTGCGTATCCGACGCGGAGGCACAGGGCGTGGTAGTCTCTGGCAAGGAGGGGATTGACATCTCTTTAACAAGTTCGTCTATCCTCGCCATAAGCTCGAAGAGTCGATTCCCCCGAACCGCAGACGCTACGGCCGTGCGTATGGGGATTGAGGAAAAGTATCCCATTGCGTCACATGCGTCATCGAAGTATTTGCCGTCCAGTTTAGCCAATTGCTCCGTAATTTTATTCCACTTCGCATGGGTTAATTCATCGAACCCCTCTCCGCAGAAAACAGATGGGATGGTGGTGGCTTCTCCTTCTCCGGAAAGCCACTTGGGAGGAATGCCGAGAAGGTCCGCAATTTTGGCAATCTCGACTTGCGTGAATCGCTTCAGGTTTTTGCCGTCTCTGCCTTGGCCATGTGCTTTTTGTGTGATGATTCTTACATCAATACCCAGGGACTGCTGGAGATATTCCAGAGTCTTTCCGGCTTTCTTGCAGGCCCTTGATACCCGAGTTGTTGGTTTTTTGCTCATGGGGTGAAGGAAACTGGTCGGTGCGTTTTATGTCTTGAAAATGAATATAATGAATGCTGGTGCGGCAATTAATTGGGCGTGAAGTTCCGTCAATGAGCACCCCACAGCGTTTGAAGGAACCAGCCGCAGAGGGGGCTCGTCAACACAATGACAGCAACACACAAGACAGCCCCCGCAACTCACGCGGGAAAAGATCAAAGAACCCTGAACCTTGTCGATGGTGCCACCATGGCGTACGCCCTGGCCATCAGCACAAGGAGCTTACACCGGTTACGCGTAAAAGGCCGTATCGGTCACTACCGCGTAGGCAGATGCATCCGTTACCAACCTGCCGAGGTCATGGAGGATCTCCGCGACTATCACGTGACTCCTAGGCTAACGAGCCGCCTGTAGAAACAACGGAGCCAAAAACGCTAATCAAAACCAATTTGTCGGAAAGACCGGCAGAACCAAGCAGAAATGCAAACCAACAACACAAACGAGGGCGTTAGCCCCACAAACAAGAACAAAGCAAACACCCTGCGTAGTTCCACCACATCGATCGATATGGCTGCTGCAGGATGCAACAACGAGACCCCCTACGAGGCAACGGTCGCCCCATCACCATTGCAGAAACGGAACGTTTCGAGCCAAAAGGTAGGGGGGGTAGACCTTCGTAACATTGAGGAAAGGTCAGTCCATTCCGTCCTTCGAGATGAGCTCGATATTGATGATGAAACCACGGTCCACACTGAGGTTTTCGATCTAGAAACGATTATTGATACTCATCGTGATAATATCGAGAAGGAGAGCTCCCTTATCTGGAATGCTTCTGAACAGATAAAGAACTACGGAATTGAGCTGTTTTCCCAAGAGAGGCCATCAGGCGATTCTGAGAGTGAAAGTGATGAGCGAGCAGGTTCTTTTAAAGAACAGCTTGATGATCTTTACGAGTACGTTTTCGACGTCAGTTATGACGCCGGATTCCAGTACGCTTATCAACACCCCGACAACGAGCTGATATCGGTGTTGATGGATTTGTGGTTCGCGCCCGGCCTCGAAGAAGACAGCGAGCTAGTTACTACTCTCTGCGAGAGTCGTTGGCCCGGCATGAATGTGGATTGGGGCATCTTCAACCAAGGCGTAACGGACGCTTTTGATTGTGCCCTTGAGGACCTTATCGGAGCTCAACAATCAACTGAACACGGTGTCAGAGAACACATCTGCCAGGGGTTACCGGCAACCTCGGCAGGCGTACCTCGCCATCAACTCACCGCTTAACAGAAATCTATTGGGACCACCCATCCGGCCTAAGGCCGGGTGGGAGTGACGTGACCTCGCAGATTTGAGCCAGGTGATGTGTTAGTCTTTGGGACAACCAAACCCAAAGACCATGAAAGGAAAGAGATACAGTACAGAGGACAAGATCCGGATCCTGAGGCAGGCAGATGCCGGCCAGAGCATCGGGGAGGTATGCCGTGAGCATAACCTATCCGAGGTGAGCTTCCACAGGTGGAAGAAGCAGTTTGGCCAGATGGAAGTCAACGAGGCCAAGCGGATGAAGGAACTGGAACGAGAGAACACCGAACTCAAGAAGATGCTGGCCGACAGCCTGCTGGAAAACCGAGTCCTCAAATTCGTATGCGAAAAAAAGCTCTGAGCCCGGCCAGTCGCCGGGCATATGCACTGGAAGCTGTCGAGGAGGGACTGGGATCTGGCAGGAAGGTCTGCCGGATCCTCGCAGTGCCTCGATCAAGCTACTGGTATCGACCCAAGGAGAAGACGCCCTTGGAGCAAAGGCTTCTCAAACGGATGATCGAACTCAGTGACAAGTACCCCCGCTATGGCTATCGCCGGATCGCCGCCCTGCTTGGGCAGGAAGGGTGGCCAGTGGGCAAGAGGCGCATCCAGAGCCTGCGGAGATCGCTTGGACTGAGAGTCCCACCGACCAAGAGGAAGGTCATCCGCCAAGGCTACTCGACGGGACTTCCAGTGAAAGCCGAGTACAAGGGCCATGTCTGGACCTGGGACTTCATCTGTGACGGAACCACCAGAGGAGGAGCCCTGAGGATGCTCACCATCCTTGATGAGTACACCCGCGAATGCCATGTGCTGCGGGCAGATAGAGCTCTCAAGAGCGGGGATGTTCTGGAATGGATGAGCAGGGCAATCCAGCAGCATGGAGCCCCGGCGTTCTTGAGAAGCGACAACGGAAGCGAGTTCATCGCCAAGACGGTTCAGAAGTGGCTCTCGGAGAATCGGATCAAGACGATCTACATCGAACCCGGCAGTCCTTGGCAGAACGGTTACGTAGAAAGCTTCCATGGACGCCTCCGGGACGAATGCCTCAACAGAGAGCAGTTCTGGACACTCACCGAGGCACGCGTCGTCATCGAGGACTTCCGCAGGGAATACAACACCTTCAGGCCGCATAGCAAACTGGGCTACCTCAGCCCGACACGCTTCGCGGCAAGGAAGACCGCACCATCCCCGTCTCCGGTCGGCCTACGGCCTCCCTACGCCAGGGATGGACAAACCAACGCCAACAACCTACAACCCAAAACAACCCTCAAAGACTAACCCTCACACTGGCTCCAAATGCCGAGTCCGCTCTCAGTCGGCTCAAGCGGTTGGTGGCCGATCAGGCTGTTCAGATCCAAGTGTTAAAGGAAGTGAACTCAAAAAAATGGTAAGCCCGTCATCCAAGAGGCGGGCAGCCAAAGTCGGCATTGAAGGGAGCG
>Ga0316217_10006504_pt1 | contig 11537 bp, 9 predicted proteins | sample 1anoAmetaG_FD_203633 | JGI IMG/M metagenome (GOLD analysis project Ga0316217, IMG submission 203633) | Freshwater microbial communities from Trout Bog Lake, Wisconsin, USA - 1anoA | ecosystem: Environmental > Aquatic > Freshwater > Lake > Hypolimnion/Profundal zone | place: USA: Wisconsin... | reverse complement strand
CGGCTGAAGATTCGGCGCATCAATCTGCAGCAAAGCCAGATCGTGCGTGCGGTCGGTGCCCACCACTCTGGCGTCGTAGCTGCGCTTGTTGCTCAATTGCACTTTGATGCCGCGGTTGGCGCCCTCGACAACGTGGAAGTTGGTCAGCACGTGCCCGGCCTTGTCCAGGATGAATCCCGAGCCTTGCCCCTGCTGCGGGACTGTTCCATAAAAGAAGTTGAAGACCAGCGTGGTGGAGGTGATGTTCACCACCGACGGCAACACTCTTTTATAGATACCAATGTTGTTCTGCTCCTCGGCATCGTAAGCCGGCGCGGCCTGGGCCTCGGTAAGCTCGAGCCCGGAGTTGCTGGGGTGAAACAGCGAAAAATGGCCCAGCGACGTACGGCCAAGGCTGGGGGGAAGATGCGTGGTGAGGATCCAGAAGCCGCCTACCAGAAAAACAACCAGAAGAACCCGGCGTAGTTTCATAACTCTTGAACCAGAAAACCTTTCAAAAATAGTGGATGATCAGTCGTCCACTTCAGTTACAACTATTTGCAGTCCAATCTTTGATTCTCGCTACAAAGATTCTCTATAGAATTCGCTTGCAATCCCCGTTGGGCTAGGCTAACTTGTTGGCTTTATCGGGATATTTCACGAATCGCTAACTGACCACCGAACCATGACCACTTGTTCCTATTCTAAAGACGCTTTCGTCAGTGATTTGTTGCTCTCGGCCAGAAGGCGCGGCCAAAGCTCCTCCACCTGAAGGCGTAAATTCCCTGTATCTCTATCATTTATCAATACATAATCAGCAAGGGACGCCTTTACCGAGTCAGGAATCTGAACGGCCAGGCGGCGGCGCGCATCGGCTTCGGCTCTTTGACGGCCAGCTCCCGCAGGGCAGATGCGGGCGAGATAGCGCGCGATCTTCAGCTCGTCGGGCGCGGTGACCACAATGATCCGATCGAGACTACGCCGCCAGCCGGCCAGAATTGTTTCGCTTTCGCCGCGGGCGCGCGCGTCGCGTTCCACTTCAAAAATCAGCGCCGACTCAACGATGGCCACCGCAGCCGGATTGTGCTTGAAAATTTCTTCCATCCAGCGCTGCTGGGCGGCAATCACCGCCGGATGAACGATGGCATTCAGATCGTTTACCCGCCCGCTCTTGAAGGCCAACTCAGAAAGCCGCGCGCGGTTCAGATGCCCGTCCGCGCCAACAACCTCCGCGCCGAAGATGCGCACAATCTCCGCGTAAACCTGCTGCCCCGGCTCCATCAGCGCACGGCCCAGTTCATCGGCCGATAGGACCTCCGCGCCGAGCGAGCGCAGCATGGACGCAACGGTGCTCTTGCCGCTGCCCAATCCGCCGGTGAGACCAACTCGAAGCATCTACAGTCCCCGCCGCATCTTCGCGGCCCGCACCGTGTTGGCCATGAGCATCGCAATCGTCAGCGGACCCACGCCGCCGGGTACAGGCGTGTAAGCTCCCGCCACCTCAAAAGCCTTCGGATGCACATCGCCCACCAGCGTCGAGCCGCGTTTGGCAAAGGCCGCTTCGCGCTTGGCGTCTCCGGCAAAGTATCTCTCAAACTCCGCGCGCTCCGTAATACGATTGATGCCCACATCGATCACCGTTGCTCCCGGCTTGACCATCTCCGGCGTGATGAACCCCGGCCTTCCAATGGCTGCTACCAGAATGTCGGCCTGCCGCGTGATCGCCGCCAGGTCCTGCGTCTTCGAGTGGCAGATCGTGACCGTGGCGTTCTCGTGCAGCAGCAGCATGGCCGCGGGCTTGCCTACAATGTCGCTGCGCCCCACCACCACCGCGTGCTGACCGGCGATGGCAATCCCGCTGCGCTTGAGAATTTCGATAATCCCCGCCGGTGTGCAGGGCGCCAGCGCTGGCCGTCCCGCCTGCAAACGGCCCGCATTCACCGGGCTGAAGCCGTCCACATCTTTCGCCGGCGAAACAGCGTCAAGCAACGCCTTTGCATCCACATGCGCCGGCAGCGGCAACTGGATCAGAATCCCGTCGATCTCATCGCGGGCGTTCAGTTGGGCCACCAGCGCCAGCATCTCTTCCGTTGTGACGGAGCCCTCCGGCGTGATCATCTCGCTGAAGATACCCAGCTCGGCGCAGCTTTGCACCTTGTTGCGAACATAAATCTCCGATGCGGCCACATTGCCCACCAGCACCGCCACCAGGCCGGGACGAATTCCAGCCGAAGCCAGCTTGCGGACCTCCTCGGCCACTTCCATTTTGATCTCCGCGGCAATCGCCACGCCGTCAAGTATTCTCGGCATCCTCAGCTCCAAAGTCCATCGTATCTCTTTGCGCTTCAATGCGGAGACGCCGCGCTTCCACACTGAACCAAATCGTAACGCTTCATGGACAATTTCAGTTTTGGTTCAAATTGTGATCTACCTCACATACAGCCACCATCGGACAAGTTGTACTTTGACATATGTGAAGGATGATCTAAATCACTTTGGCTTAGATTAGCGCGGTCTCCTGATAGCGGCGTTTTGGAGAGGATTGAATGAGCGTCTTCAAGGATGCAGGGCATTTATTCCGGTTTGCGGGGTTGTTCGTACTCGCCTTCCTGATTTTTCTGGTGGTGCGCCACTTCGTAGTGCCCAAAAGCTTTGGGGAATATGGGCACTATCGCGGCGCCGCAATGGGAGAGATTGCGGCTCATCCGGCGAAATATGCCGGGCATGAGACTTGCGAGACCTGCCACTCGGATATTGCGGACAAGAAGAAGAGCGGCAAGCATGCGCACGTGAATTGCGAAGCCTGCCATGGAGCAATCTTCATGCGGCTGCCTGCACCGGAGCCCAAGCCGGACTTGTATGAGCGTTTTGTCGCCCTGGTGTCTCGCAGGATTCCGCCCGATCCACCGCTGCTGCGTCACGCTGAGGACCCGACATCGGTAAAGCCGGTTTTGCCGGATACGGCCGTTCTTTGCGCCCGCTGCCACACGGCCAGCGCCGCCAAGCCCAAGGGCTTCCCGCAGGTTGATCCCGCGGAACACTCGGGCGGATTGCCTTGCCAGACCTGCCACAATCCACACAGCCCGGGCATGGACGCATCGAACACTGCCGCTGGAGGTGCGAAATGAAGGTTTCACGGCGTCAAATGCTGATTTTGTTGCCGGCCGCGGTGGTTGCGTGGGAGTCCGTGATGGCCGGGACCCCCGAAGAGTCGCCCAACTATAAGATGACCGACCACTGGTGGGGCATGTTGATTGACATCACCAAGTGCATTGGCTGCGGCAACTGCGTGCGTGCTTGCTCCACTGAAAACGACGTGCCTGATGGATACTTCCGCACCTGGGTAGAGCGCTACCACGTCAACGACGAGGATATGACCCAACCGGTGGTCATCTCGCCCGACGGGGGCAAAGAGGGGTTTCCTTCGGTTGCAAAAGAGGATGAAGGCAAGTACTTCTTCGTTCCCAAGATGTGCAACCACTGCGCCGACTCGCCCTGTACGCAGGTTTGCCCGGTGGGCGCCACCTTCATCAGCCCGGATGGCGTAGTGCTGGTGGACCAGAAGTACTGTCTGGGCTGCGCCTACTGCGTGCAGGCCTGCCCGTACGGCTGCCGCTTCATCAATCCGGCAAAAGAGACGGCAGACAAATGCACGCTTTGCTACCACCGGATTACGCAGGGGCTTACGACGGCTTGTTGCGAAAACTGCCCCACCGGGGCCCGGCAACTTGCGGACCTGAAAGATCCCAAGGATCCGATTCACGAATTCCTGAGGACCCACAGCGTGCAGGTGTTGAAGCCGCAGATGGCCACCGGCGCCAAGGCCTTCTACAACGGTCTCGATGGATCGGTGAGGTAATAACAGCTATTAGCTATGAGTTGTGAGCTACTAGCTTGTTTGTTGCGTTGTTGAGTTCCTGAATCGAGTGAGATGTGCTGGCAGCAGGAAGCTAGTAGCTAGGAGCTAAGTATATGCACGGTGTTGAAGGCTTCATGTATCCGAACGAGATCGCGCTTCAGTGGAGCGTGCTGATCGTTTTGTACCCCTATATCACGGGGCTGGTGGCAGGCGCGTTTATTCTCGCATCGCTGGAGCGCGTCTTCCGGGTTAAGGCGGTGGCTCCAACCTATCGCCTGGCATTGCTCACGGCGCTTGCATTCCTGCTGGTTGCGCCCATGCCTTTGCAGTTGCACCTCGGCCACCCGGAGCGCTCGCCAGAGATGTACTTCACTCCGCACAGCACCTCGGCCATGGCTATGTTCGGCTATGTCTACCTTTGGTATCTGATGGCCGTGCTGGTTCTGGAAATCTGGCTCGACTATCGCAAGGACATCGTGCTCCTCTCGCAATCCAGCAAGGGATTGCTGCGCCTGGTTTACAAAATCATGACGCTAGGCTCAACCAACATCAGCGAACGCGCCCTGGCCATCGACGAAAAGGTGGGCTGGATTGTAACGCTCATTGGCATTCCCTCCGCCTTCATGCTGCACGGTTACGTTGGCTTCATCTTTGGCTCCATCAAGGCCAATCCATGGTGGTCCTCACCGTTGATGCCGGTGGTCTTCATCTTCTCTGCCATGGTCTCCGGTATCGCCGGCGTCATGCTGCTCTACATGGCAATTACCAAGCTGCGCAAGGAAAAGATCGACATACGATGCATAGATAGCATCGCAATGTACCTTTTCTACATCTTCATCATCGACTTCAGCCTGGAAAGTCTGGATCTGATCCACCGCATCTACGAGGCCGACGAATCCTTCCGCAGCCTCAACTTCCTGGTTCATACGCAGCTCTACATACCGCATATCGTGATCCAGATCTGCCTGGGCACGCTGACGCCGTTGATTTTGCTGTTCCTGACGCAGGTGGTCAAGTTCTCAGAGGTCGTCCGCAAGCGAATGTACGTCATCTCCGGTTGCCTGGCCCTGATCGGCATCTTTGCCATGCGCTGGAACGTCGTTATCGGCGGGCAGTTATTCTCCAAGAGCTTTCTTGGCTACACAACATACAAGCTGGCGCTGGTGACGCGTGAGGGCCTTCTGGTTTCGGTCTTCCTGCTTCTTTTACCGTTGTTCTTCCTGTGGGTGCTGGTAAAGCTGCTGCCGCCGTGGTCGAAGAGCGCGCACGCGTCTGCAGCCGCGGATTGATTTTTGCTGATTGCGTGCGACATTGGGCGCCCCGCCCTCGCCGTGTATTCGTTTTTGCGGCCAGGGTTGGATTGCGCAATTCCCGATAACAAATGTAATGAAAGTGCCTTAGCGCCTCGACTTCTTTTCTCCGGGTGGAAATCATGGGCGATCTTCCTGACACTCTCGAACAACTCGCAACGCGTCTTGCCGCGCTGGAACGGCGCGTCAATCTTCTCGAACATCCTGCCGCTGCGCCGGTTCCTTCGCAACCGCACGTCCGGCCAGCAGCCAAGCACGACGAGGGGCACTCCTTCGCGCAAGCCGGCAGCGTTTTCTCCGTGCTGGGTAAAGCCATGCTGGGCGTTGCCGGCGCGTACCTGTTGCGTGCGGTAGCGGAGTCCGGTTCGCTTCCCCGGCTGGCAGTTGCCGCCGTCGCTATTGTTTACGCGCTGCTGTGGCTGGTGGCGGCAGTGCGCGTTTCCGCGAAAGAGTGGCTTTCCAGCGCCATCTACGCCGGCACGTCTGCCCTGATCCTGGGCCCCATGCTCTGGGAATTGACCCTGAGCTTCAAGGTGTTGTCCGCGCCGGCCACTGCGGCCGTCCTGGGAATTTTTGTTGTTGCGGCCACCGCGCTGGCATGGAAGCAAAATCTTGCGCCCGTCTTCTGGGTGGCCAATTTTACCGCGGCTGCGGCTGCGCTCGCTCTCGCGGTGGCCACGCACGAGATGGAACCTTTCGTTGCGGCACTGCTTGGGATGGCGATTCTCAATGAGTTTGCGGCAGTGCGCAATCGCCATCATGGCGTTCGAATCCTGGCCGCCCTGGCCGCGGATGCGGCTATCTGGATGCTGATTTTTGTCTATTCCAGTTCTCCCGGCGCGCGCACGGATTACCCGGCGCTCGGCACGGCGGCGCTGCTCTGGCCTGCCTCTTTGCTCTTCTTCATCTATGCGGCAAGCCTCACTGCGCGCACGGCGGCGCTCGAGCAGCGAATCACCGTCTTTGAAACCGGCCAGGCAATCATCGCGTTTCTGCTGGCGGCGTCCAGCCTGCTTTACTTTGTTCCGGGGACTGGAGCTATCATTCTTGGCGCCGCCTGCCTGCTCTTTTCGGCTGCGTGCTATGCCGCCGCGTTTTTGCTGTTTGGCAAATTGGCGGATGGCCGCAACTTTCAGGTCTTTGCCGCCTGGGCCGCAGGACTGTTTCTGGCGGGGGCGCTGTTGTGCTTTCCGCCGCTTTGGATTTCGCTATGCCTGGGCCTGGCCGCAGTTGCCGCCACAGTTCTAGCAACCCGGCTCACGCTCAGCTTTCATGGTCTCGCGTTTCTTGCGGTTGCCGCTGCAGCTTCCGGATTGCTGACATATATCTTCCAGGCTTTGGCGGGAAACCTGCCTGCGGCGCCCGGCCCCGGCATCTCTATTGTTTCAGCTTGCGCGTGTCTCTGCTACGCCATCGGCAAGCGCGGCACTCAAGAAAACTGGAAGCCTCAGCTTCTTCATCTGGCATTGGCGTCTCTGGCGGTCTTTGCGCTGGCTGCGCTGCTGGTTCAGGGTCTGTTGTTCATCGCCGCGCGCGGCATTGTTTTCCAGGCTCCGCACGTCGCCTTTGTTCGCACACTCGTGCTTTGCGTCATTGCCGCTCTGGCGGCTGTTACTGGCCCCCGCTGGCATCGTGTCGAGTTGACGCGCCTCGCCTATGCCGCTCTCGGACTGGTGGCCGCGAAGTTGCTCTTTGAAGATTTGCGTCTTGGCCGCCTGGAATTCATCGCCGCGGCCATCTTCCTGTTCGCCATCACGCTGATTGCGGTTCCGCGCTTGGCGCATAAAAAACAAAAGAGCTGAAAAAGCTCTCAATCCTATTGCATCGCAAAAAATCCCAGGCCTCGATATCGAGACCTGGGATGCCCTGCTCTGTTGGAATGGAAGCCTGCAATCAACGATAAATCGGCGGATCGTAAGGCCTCCGCGGCCTGATGCGAGCTTCCGCGTCTCTCAGCTTCAGCTTGCTGATGTGCACGTCATAACCAGTTCCAGGCAGCAGCGACTCCAGGACAAAAGTTTCTGTATTGCCGGAACGCAATTCGCGGTAACGATAAACGCCCACGTCCCCCTCGCTGGTTTCCGTGCCGCCCGAAGGAGCGTCGAGAAAGCGCTGCGCATCGGCCACGGTCGGTGCAGTGTGCGTTTCGCCTGTGGTCAGGCTCTCGGCCGCATACGACCGCACAAGTTTAGTCCAGTAGCGGCTGAGCAGGCCGGTGTTGGCAAACAAGTCTGCCCACACAATTTGTCCGCGCACAGCCACCACCACGCCGATTGCGCCTTCCTTGCGAAGCTGCGCAATCACCTGCTCCCGCGACTGCATCACCGGCGCAACAGCCTCATCCACTTTGGCGCTCACCGAACTGTCTTCCATGGTTCTGGCATAGCTGGTTGTTCCCATCGAACGAGAGTACCCATAACCTCCGCCCGATCCGCTGCCCATTGCCATGCTGGCCGAGGGCGCTGCCGCAACCATCTGATTGATGCTTCCCCGCACTGAATCCCACACCTGCTGCTGATCTTTCGCGACCATGGCTCGCTCCCTCACGCTGGGCTGCACCATGAAACTGTGCGCGGGCGCCTTGGCGGATGCGCCGAAGGTGGACGAACTCTCGGTCCAGCGCCCCGGCTCAATGCAAAACACGCCCAGGTCGATGGGCTCGCTGCCTGCCGGCACAATGCGATCCTTGGCGATGACCCTGTCCTGTTTGCCTCCGGTCACAATCTCGCCCGCCAGCAGCAGTAACGGCTTCTCGGAGTGATTGACCAACACCAAGGTGTTCACCTCATCCCCGCGATATTGATAGTCGTCGCCGTGATGAGGATAAGGCGGATAGCCGTCACCGCGATAAGGCAGCACGCCAACTGTTCCTCTCGGTCGTACCAGTCCCCTGACACGTCCCGCCTCGGTCACCTCCACCTCGCCGCTCTTGATCCCTTCATCCAGGGTGATAAACGGCGTTCCTGCCGGCGATTTGCTGTTCTCGCGGACCACCGGAAACAGGAGCAGGTTTCCACTCTCGATCGGGGCAAGCACCCGGAAGGATCCATTTGCCGTTTCCTGCGGCCCGCCTGCCGCTTTCACTCCACTTTGCGGTACAAATGCCGTGAGCGCCAGCAGCAATGCGCCCGCCAGTCCAAATCTGCCCAGATTTTTCATAACTCTCCTCGGCCGGGACTTTTCACCGGCTTATAAATCTGGAACGCTGGCGCTCCTGTTTCTTGCAAAGTTTTTTTGAGCGTCGTTATAGCGTATCTTGAGTTCGTGGGGATTACGCCCTCCCAACCCGTGGAAGCAAGCGCAGTGACCGGCGTCTCCGGCGCGCCTGCGCCGGTCTGTGCCGCATTGCTCGATGAACTCTGGCGCGACTCGGGCGCAGCCGCCTATGGCCTGGCGCAAGCTGAGTTCAGCCGCATTCTTGAGAGCGTTGCCGCGGCGCAGAACTACGGCCTTGCGCCGGGAGCGGCCGCCTCTCGGCGGCATCAGGGAGATTTTTTTCGCAGCCTCCGGCTCGCAGACCTGGTGTTGGCCCGAGCCTGCGCAAACGGCCATGAGGGCGCATGGGAACATTTTCTTGCCCTTTACGGTCAACCGTTGACGCGCGCCGCCATCGCCATCGCAGGAAGCGAAACCCTGGGCCGTGACCTCGCCGACCAACTTTACGCCGAACTTTACGGGCTCACGACGCGCGAAGGCGTCCGGCGCAGCCCGCTGGATTCCTATAAAGGTCGCGGCTCGCTGCTCGGCTGGCTCCGCACCACGCTTGCCCAGCGCCATGTGGATTATTACCGTCGAACCCGCCGCGAGCTTCCGCTGGACGATCCATCGGACGGCTTCGATCCACCGGCCGCAGTTTCCGAGCCGCAGATGCCGGCTTCCGAATTGTCGCTATTGAGCAAGGCAGTTGAAGTGGCGCTGCATCGCCAGCCAGCCGAAGAAAAATTTCTGCTGGCCGCCTACTATCTTGACCAGCGAACTCTGCTGGAGATTGCTCCACTGCTCCACGTTCATGAAGCGACAATCAGCCGAAAACTACGCCGAGTGACCGGCGATCTCAGAAAACAAATTCTCCAAAATCTTCAAAGACTGGGCCTCAGCAAGGCTGCCGCCCAGGAGGCGCTGGGCGTTGATCCGCGCGACCTGACCCTCAACCTGAAGAAAATTTTGCAATCTTCATTACCCGAGGCGTTCCAAGAGAAGGCAACACCGTGAATTCAACTTTCCAACTTGATCTTCATCCCGACGCCGACAGCCTCAACGCTTTTGCCGAGCAAGCGCTGGGTGTGCCGGAGCGTGAGCGGATTCTCGCCCACCTTGCCCAGTGCAGCCGCTGCCGGCAGGTGATTTTCCTGGCGCAACAGGCTGCCGCGGAGGCAGAGTCTCCGGCATTGCTTCCGGTTGCACGGCCGGCAACCTCTTATCCCTGGTACAAAAGCTGGAGCTTTGCCTGGATTCCCGCCGCGGCGGTCGCAGCGTCTCTGGCGCTGGCGGTCACTCTTCATTCGAGGCACGCGTCACCCGCTCCTGAGATGGCAGTAAACGTGCCGCAAAGCGAACTCGCCGCGCCTCAACCCGTTTTGCAAGAACAGCCACACATGATTGCAACGCACAGGGCTGTCCCGCCGCCCGCTGCGAATTCCACTGCCGGATACGCCAGATCCGCGGAGAACCGCGAGTTGGCATCGAGTCGCAAGCCCTCGGTGGAGATTTCCCCAGCGGCTGCGCCTTCAGCCGAGCCTCCATCTCTGTCCGGGACAATCGCGCCCTCGGCGGGTGAGAGCCGCGAGGCTTCAGTGCCTGCCGTGAATGCGGTTCCTGCTCCGCTTCCGCTGCAAGCTGTAGAGACATTCAAGTCTGAGCCAGCCGTGACAGCCTGGCAACAGAAACAGAGACAGATGTCCAACACGCTCTCGTCCAACGCCAACACCTCGCAGATTTCGCGGGAAAGCACTTTCAAACGGAAGGACGCCGCGCGCGTCAGCCGCGGCGGATCGGCCTATGCCGCGGCTCCGCGTATGACAACAAAATCCTCATATACCAACACTTTCGATGCTGTATCTGCGCAACCCCGCGCCAAGGCGCCAGCTTTGCGCGCCACTGGGAACTTGAAACTCCCCAGCGGTCTTGCAGCGGTTTCCACTGCAACCGCACCCCATCTTATCCTGGAAATCGACCTCGCCGGCGCGCTGTTTTTAAGCAGCGACTCCGGCCTGCACTGGCAGCAGGTAGCCTCGCAATGGACTGGGCGCGCCACCGAGGTGCGCGTACAGGAAGGCAGCACCGCATCTGCCGGAGAATTTGAATTGAAAAACGATAGCGGCTCCATCTGGGTTAGCGCAGACGGAAAGTCCTGGACCGCGAAATAAATATTTTCCAAGCTCTGGAGCCGGACTCCTCTTTTTTCTTAACCGTAAATTCAGTTTCACGTATGGAATTATGTCGCATCTTTAGTGCAACAAATGCGGGTTGGTTGTCCGCGAAATCTTAGATTCTACTCATTTAACGCCGGCCCCCTGTAGGATTCTCTCTTCAAGCCGAAAAGATAATTACCCTGCATTTTGCCCTGCGGCGCAAGTTATTGATGATACCTTCGCGGGGCGCCGCAAATGTAACGTTTGCTCATGCAGATGCACTATATACATGGAGGCTTCTATGTTGCTGAATGAGAGGAGAAGGGAAGAGGCCGTTGCTCCATCCTGGGCACATCTTCGCCTTCCGCCATTTCCCCAGGTGGCCCTCCGCGTTCTGCAACTGGCAAATAATGAGAACGTGCAATTGCACGAGCTGAGCGCGTTGATCTCCTCCGATCCCGCTTTTTCCAGCGAGGTTCTGACCATCGCGAACTCGCTCTTATACGCACCTCGTTTTCCTGCCAGCAGCATTCTGCAGGCCATCGCTGTGCTGGGCGCCAACAACCTCCAGGGCCTCTGCCTTACCGTCGGCGTGCGCGCCTACATGGGCAAGGCGCTGAACCTGCCCGCCATGCGGGCCATTTGGCGTCATAACCTGGCCTGCGCCCTTATCGCCGATCAGTTGGCCTCAGTGGGCTTTCTGGACAGAGACGTTGCTTACACCGCCGGCATGGTGCATGACATCGGGCGACTGGCGCTTGCCGTGATTCGGCCCAGAGAGTACGCCCTGCTGCTGGGAGCGCACAGTGGCTCACCGGCCAGTATTCTCAAAGCTGAGCGGGATCTCTTCGGATGGAATCATTGCGAGGCGGGCATGCAGTTGATCAAGGATTGGAAGATGCCCTCGGAGTTTGAACCCATTATCTCTGAGCATCATGAGCCGCGTGCAAAGGACGGCGAATGGAAAATGGCCGCTTTGATCAATGTGAGCTGCCGCATGGCCGATACGGTAGGCTGCCCGGCTTATCCAGGCTGTGA
>Ga0316217_10006503_pt1 | contig 11538 bp, 6 predicted proteins | sample 1anoAmetaG_FD_203633 | JGI IMG/M metagenome (GOLD analysis project Ga0316217, IMG submission 203633) | Freshwater microbial communities from Trout Bog Lake, Wisconsin, USA - 1anoA | ecosystem: Environmental > Aquatic > Freshwater > Lake > Hypolimnion/Profundal zone | place: USA: Wisconsin... | reverse complement strand
TTCAGTTTATAGGTGGTTACAGCCAAAGCTACTCGTCGAAAGAAATCAATATGGCCTTAATCCTATTTTACGATTCTCTTTTTACTCATATGATTGATAGTACAAAGACTAAAATAGAAGAAGAAGAGGAATAACTTTAAAAAACTTAACCCATAGAAATCAAAAATCCTATTTTTCAGCTTCTAAAGGAAAAAATGAATCTAAGTGAGCAAAATTTTATGTATGATGGACTCTCTGCACTGGCCAGACTCATCAGACATTCGTAGATAACTTGCATTGAATTTATCTTTGCTTCCCTCTACAGCTTAATTTCAAAATTAAAAGTTAAATTCAGAGGAGAATTTTTCAAGAAACCATAAAACAACAATTTATGGAACAATACATATCTAGAGATGGTGAATTTGTTCAAATCTTTAATACATTAGAGGTTGGACCCTCACTACAAGAATTGGAGAATTCTTCTCTTTAAAACTATTGCACTTCTCTGCTTCAATGATACCTACGATTAATATCGATTAAATGTAAGGCAAACTCTATAAATGATAAAACAAACTCCAAACAATGAGATGGATCGACTATTGTATGACTTGACGGGAATTTTTGAAGGAATCTAATCACAGTCCATGTTAAACTATTTCTTCAGCAAGTTTAGTGTAGAAATCAAATATGATGAATTGCTCTAGAGGTTATACAAGAAGGTGCAAAATAAAGAAGATTATCTTAAGAAATTACTTCACTTAACCTATCTTTTCATCAGAGCTAAAGATATCAGCCAAAGTTATCAAATATCCAAAATTACCTACCAACATTTTTCTGTTAACTTGCCCTTTTGGTGCCGTATGCTTTAGTGCTACGGCGGTGCCCAGGATGAAGTATAAATGTTTGAAGAATTTTATCTCATCTTTAAAGCAGTCATTGAAAGTAAAAATATCAACCTTGCTATTACAGAATAGTAGCTTTCAGCTGATACTGCTAAATTCTTGAAACTGGTGCTCACCCATCTGACTTACTTCTTGGATCAATTGGAAAATTACCCACAAATCATACCAACTTACTCCCAAACCATCGAATTCATATTAGCTGATTTGACTTACTTCATACTTAGTCATAAAGATGCTGTCTTGTCATAAGCGATGATTACTTTCATCAATAAGCTAATGTAGAAATTCATAAATAGCTTCGAAAGCATTATAAATGGAGAAAATAACCCAGCTTTGTACGATATGTACATTAGTTTCTTTAAGAAATACTTCGCGTATTTGTTGAAAACAAAAAATTTCAAACAAAACGTAAAGTTCTCTCACTACTTTAGCATTTTAGTCTCACCTGATGAGTTGAAATAGCGCTTTATGGCTACACTTTTCATGCTCGGCACACATTTTGGTGGCAGAAAAGACAGACCTACAGTCGAGTAATTGAAAACTGTAGCTCACAGTGCTACTTCTTGCATTGACTTCAATGTTAACACCATGATTGAAAGGATTGGTCTGAAAGTTGAGGCAGATAAGAACTAGTTTATTCGAATCATTGATAACATCAAACGTCGTCTTGAAGATTGGGCAGATGCGCAACTGAAAGATTGGTTCTTGAACTCTCTGAGATTTGCAAAGCCATTTTAGGCTGATAAAGACGGAGGTTATTGAATGATTTACTACTAATCTACAAGTAGCTTCAAAAAAAAGACTTATTTTAGTATTTATTATCTTTTTGGTTAGATTTTTCTTTAGCTTAGTAGATATTTAATAATACTAATATAAGAATGAGAATCAGATTGATTCAGTTGCTTTCGGTTCTTTCTCTTTTGGTTGGGAGTGCAGTGGCTCAAGACTAAGACCTAATCGATTTAAGCAAAATTCCAGTATTCCCTCAAACCTACTAGCATAATATTCGAGCAGGATATCTGAATGTTTCAGGCTATGACCAAGCCCTTTACTACATCTTTTGCGAAAGGTAAATAGCACATAATGTAGTCAGAACAAACCAGCCGATTAGCCACTTATTTTATGGCTTAATGGAGGTCCTGGCTGCTCATCTATATCAGGATTTTTAACATAAAATGGGCCTTTCTACTTCAAATAAAACGATCCTAGCCAAATGTACATCAATTAGTATTCGTGGAACAAATATGCAAATGTTCTGTATTTATAAAGTCCAGGGGCTGTGGGTTTTTCAACTGCCTCAAGTAAATATCGTTCTCCGAATGATTCCTCAGTCGCCAAGGACAACCTAAAAGCTCTTCAGATATTCTTCGACTATTATCCTTAATATAAAGGCAACCAGTTTTTTATCGCTGGCTAAAGCTATGCAGGAGTATACATCCCTAGGCTTGCCGAAGAGATCTTGATGTACAACGAAGCAGCTCAAGATGCGAGAATCAACCTCAAGGGGATACTGATAGGAAATGCCTGTACTCATCCCTACGAATGCTATACAAACAGGTATTACTCAAGATTTACGACTGAGTTTTTGTATACTCGTGGCTTTTTAGATGAAACCCAGTACAGGCAGTATACAGGAATATGTTTGACCTCATAAAGCAGCTCAAACTGCATCAATTTGCAGCTTCAGATCTCCAACAATTTCAATAATTCAAAGGCTAACATCTATAATATCTATTCCAAATGCTATACGACTCAATATCCGCCCAAAAACGAATAGATTATGAGAGTTTATTAGTAGAGGCTAGAAGCTTCTTAAAATAACCTCAAACGTCTTCTAAGATGTACAGATGTTCTTGGCCCTCTCACTCTGCTCAATACTAATGAGTATAGGGCGGCACTCAAAGTCAACTAACTCAACGATACACTCTTTTGGATGCCTTGCTCAGATGTAAATGTTTCAACACTTAGGTTCTCACTTATTCGAAGTAGTCTAAAGCAACTTACTCAACACTGCCAACCTTAGTCAAGGCAGGACTTAAAATATTTTATTTTTCTGGAGACAATGATGCAGTTGTGCCCATTCAAGGCACTCTTTACTGGTTTAATAAATATAGATTAGATTACAAGATGCCGATAAAGCGCAGTTGGCGACCTTGGGTGACTAAGGATCAAAACGTTTCAGGCATGTTATGGTAATTAGACGGCATGTCACTAATTACAGTTAGAGGAGCCGGACATATGGTACCATATGACAAGCCAGTTGAGGCCTAAGAGATTCTGAATGTATTCTTAGGAAGAAAATAGTGGCAGTTTCCAGATTATTATTTATAAATGTCACAATGATCCAATATACTTTGTAACTATCATTTCAGGGCATATTATAAATCCTATCAGTTATGGCTTTTTTTGCATATTAAAATCTTATATTTGATATGTCTCTGCTTAACTTAAAACTGGAGTTTCTTGGGGATTTATTTTTTGTCATGAATTTGGGAGTCTTTGCATCAAAAGATGGAGAAGTTTTGTTGATTGATTGTGAGCGGTTTTTAAGGTAAGCTTGCGACTTTTTCTTAGAGATAAAAGTTGGACTAAAAGTGCATTAACCTAAATCATCACTAAGTAAAGACTACTTCTTTTAGATTTGCTTTCTTCTCTTTTAGTTGAGCCTGAATCACAAAATAATTACCACATTTCATTCCTTTTAAGGACATTCCCAGATACAATGTATTTCTCTAGCTTTTTCCTTTAAGGCTGAAACGGACACTCTCTTTATTGCTTTTTTTGAGCTTCGTCTTTCATTTTTTGCAATTTCTACTTGGTTTATTGATGCTTTTTTAGCAAATCTTAGACTATTTTACCTGCGCATTTTAAGTGGTCAACGTTAGGCTTATACAAAAGAACTTCACTCTTCATATTTTATTTCTGAGCTCTTTCTTAAATGGAAGCCCTAATGGGATCAGCTTTGAAATATGGAGTGTTTAATTTTTTTGGTTATGTTTCTGCGATATTGATTATTTTTGTTTTTAGGGTTCTTGAGCTTTTAGTCACAGCACTAGAGGCATCGAACGAAATTCCTTTACGTAAAGCCTTCATATAAAATTCTTAAATTATTAATAAACTATATTTACTTACTTTTCGCCCATACCGAGAATTGGTCTAAACTAAAGTTATAAAGAAAAGATTGGCTATCTTCATAGATAAGAAAAGATAATAGCTTATAATCAACCCGCGTAATATTCTTAGCTTCTTTGGGCTTTCGGACTCAAAGTTTCAAGCCTACTAGCCAATCTGCTTTTGCTATTGCTTTTCATATATCTGCGAGAATAAGTTGATTCTTTTGATTTTGGAGGCACGAAGTCTCTTGCAAACCTGGGAGTTGTACCAAAAGTGTTTGGCTCATATTTTTGAATGTATCTCTTTGCCTATGCATTTTTTGTGGATTTATACTTTTGGCCAATATCGTCGTAGGGCAGCACCATTGATATCTTTTGGAATTCTTCCATTATAAACCGCTAAAGATCATCTCTGTTGTATGTTGAAAACAGTTTTTTAACTTTAGGGTTGTCCCTTAGTTCAGGAGGTGGATTGTAGCGTATCACATAGATAAGTTCTTTCTTCTTGCTTACAAATTCTTCTAATTCAGGGATATCATTGCCATTGGCTATGAGAATGCTGGTGTAATTGTTGTAAGTATCGATGAGTCGTTTGAAATCATTGACTGATTTGTAAGGCACACAGCTAATATTAGTGAAATGTTAGCTTAGCCTCATGCGTACGTGATTATTTTAAGGCTCCTTAAAAAATAAAAATGCTTTTTTTGATTTTTGGTTAGATAGGCCAACAGCAAAGCGTTAGTTGTTGGAAAGATCCACAATTGACGTTCTCTTCATTTCAAAACGAGATGCAGCCCGATTGCTTTCTGCATTGAATCTAATTCGCTCGTTTTCTTGATAGAGTTAAGCAATAATTTTGTCTAAGTCCGCTATTTTCTTTATTTGACCTGAAAGATAAGGTCTATAGACCTCGATTCCCTAATCATGAGGATTGTCACTTTCAAGAATGAAGGCAGTATGAGGATACTTCTTTTTGATTGCTGGGATTTTGTCTAGCATATTTCTGTCTATCACTGCAATCGTTACATTATCTTTCCGATCTCGAATATCGTTCTCCAGGTTCATTGAGTTTGTATAGCCTTGCACAAGCACGTTGAACTTTTTTATCGCTTAGTCAACTTGAGTCCTCTTAGTGTTATCAACTACCAAAACGATGAAATCTCCATTTAATCTCTGCTTTATTTTTTCAATCTAGTTTTCTTGGAGGAGATTATCAGGATCAATATTTGAGTGGACGTTGAGCCTTGTGATATTATCCATGTCTGCGGCTTCACCTTCGTATCTATCATGGTAGCGTTATCCCTCCCAATCATCTGGTTTGGTTATTTTTGGTCTCTTGTCCAAAGATGTTTCAAAAAGTTTCAAATATACATCGACTTGCTCATCGCTCAAATAGTTAAAGTTTTATCCTTCTTGCTCCACTTCTTCTTCCTCAAGGATGGTTTCCAATCCATTGATATCAGAGTCTGACTTTTTGGGCAGAATCATTTTGATTTTTTTCTTTTTGACTATAGTTTTGTGCTGCTTTTGAACTGCGTCTTCTAGCCCAGGAGGAACTTATTTCATCATCAATAGCAATAAGCTATCAGGCTCTTGTAAAAAGGTCTTAAGCTCATTAACATTCTTATAAACAACAGGATAAATCTTTTGATTTTTGTCAGAAGCTGCCAAAAGTCTACGTTTGCTTTAGATATCAATGTCCTTATCATAAACCACTCGAACCTTGTTGAAATCATCAATATTTCGCAAGTTGTTCAATTCATCTTAAACGTTAGTTCCTTACAGTTTACGAATTAATCCAGGGATTTCATCTTAGCCCATCGTCACCAAATTGTTTGCATTCTTTTTATTTGGGATAACGATGTTGTTTCCTACAACTATCACTAACTTGTCAGGGTCTTGGGAAAGATCAATTATCTCTGAAGTCACTTGTGTAGCTATTATAACCTCAGGAGCTTAGTTTTCAGCCTCAGGAATAGAGGCAGGATTGCTGAAGAAGGTAGCTCTATTTGCAAAGAATTTGCCAACTGGAAAGAGATTCTTCAATTTCTAATCAATTCTCAAGTTGAAATTTTTGTTGCCCAGGATCTTCTCCATCTTTTTGTCAGGTTTAATGTTTGAATCCATGTTGGGCAAGTTATATTCTTCATTTTCTTCCTAAATTTAATTGGGATCCCCTTGCGTGATTGTTATTACCTAATGATGTGAAATTATGTGCTAGTTTGCAGGATCAATAGCTACTTTCTTTGTAACTGTTATACTCACTTCAACATTCTTTTATTTTGGAACCTATATTTTGCTGTTTGCAGCTGGTAGAAGCATATTATTGCTGTTATTGTTATTATTGTTGCTATTTGTTGCTGCCACGTTAGCATTAATTAGTAGCTGGCTTCCATGAGGTTGTATACGGCTTGAATTGGGAATGATAAAGCTTTTTCTGTCAATAAAGTGATACTATACACCTTCTCCAGGAACTCCTTTATTTTTGATTGAGTATTTATTGAAAATATTTTATATTTATTGTCGTTCATCTTCAAAGCAAACTACATACACTTTCCGATACTTTCCCTTAATGTCTATTGCAATTCCTTCAACTTCTTACATATTGGTATAAACTCTATCATCCAACCCTCGCAGTCTTTTCTTTTGTATGAGAGTTTGAACAGTTCTTTCTCCTTCATTTTGATGATAGACCATGAAGTCGATTCTTCCAGCTTACTAGACATCGTTGATGTGCTTTATCACTGGATCGATTTCATTGAACTTAATGTAGAGATTGTTTTCATCGTCAACAAAATCTATCTTGAGGAGAATCAGCTTTACCCTACCATTCACTTAGTTTGCCTCTGCCATTAAGGCTTGAGGAACATGGTTGATATCTTGTGCTTACACGAATAGAACCATAAGTAAGTTAGGCTAGTTATGATAAGTTTGTAGCAGCTATTCCTTGGTTCTGAACAAAATGTTCCTTTTTTTGTCAATGTTTGCCTTGTTGCTTAAATAGAAGTACTTCATGTCATTGAAAGCATCAAACACATCTTTATTGAACATATTAGCAAAGATATCTTGCTTTTTCTTCAATCGTTCGTCCATCACATCGAGTAAAATCCCTTGAGGGTCTATCCATCGTTAGCCATTATCAGTTAATCCTATCCATTTGTGCCGGTTGTATTTGGCCTTCAGAAACAGCATTTTTGAGTTATTACTCAAATTGTAGAGTATCACAGAAGGCGCCTACTGCTTATCTAAATGCTTTGTCAGCTCTTTCTAATCAGCATAGTAAACTTAAGGCAGATCAGTAAATTCGTGTAAAACAAGCTTTGATCTTGTGAGTATGTTTTATTCATTAAGGTAACCACGATCGCTATAATTATTCTTGAAATCCTTCATATACTACTTGCCTTAAAGGTAAACAACTGGATGCAAGGGGACTAGCTAAGGCTTTCCTGGCGAATTTTTGATAAGCCAATTACTTCTACCCTTGAAGATAAGCACTATATAGTTGTAGAGCTAGTTCCAATCTTTGAAGAAGATCTTCTCATATTAATCGTAATCACTAACAAACACTAACTCCTCCTCTCCAATGCTATAGTAAAGATACTTATTTTTCTAATGTAGAGGAGCAATAGGTTTGCTTGGAAGTATCTTTTTCAAATACTCCTAGCCATTTCGACCATAATAAATAGAATAGATCCAGATTCTGTAAAGATAGAGCTCATCTTCAGGTAGCTAGTTTTCGGTGTCAACTAATAGAATGAGACTCGGGCTTATTTTTGCATGCAACTTGTAGTGGTGATAGTTTTACTTGGTAGCTACCAGTATTATAAAAGTGTTTTCGCTGTGAAGATACCGATGAGTTTACATGTCTGATCCATAGCCAGTCACATTTACATTACCAGCCTTCAAAGGTTAATACTTCTTGAGAAGATGGAAAGGGACTAAAATCAATATCTTTGCACAGTGGTTAATGAACTTGGGCAAATTTTGAGCTTTATAGGGCAATTCGTATTTTTTGATGCGATAGGGCCTGAGATGTGCCTTTAGTTTGTGGTGGTTTTAAGTGTGGAAGTTATCATCAAATATGAAGTATTACATTCTGCCTCCCAACTTGCTTTTCATTATTTTCAAAATAGGGTCGTATTTGCGGTAAATGTTCGATAAAAAGACGACTATTTTGTCATAACCATTTAGCTTTTGCCCATTATTTTTTGAGTACTATTAAAGGTCTAGTTCAGTCTTAAACGAAATCAAAGTTACTGAAAACTGGTCAGGTTAAAGATTTCTCTTCAGAACTTATCCGATTTGAGTAAACTAGAATGTATTTGGATGCAGAACTGCTAGCTTTGGCTTTAAAATTTGAGGTCTTGGCAATTATTTGAGGGGTAGAGGAATGTTATTGAACTTGTCTGGAAAGTTTTTGATATCTTTAAATTCTTTACTTGGAGGAAAATCTAAAATTAGAGGAATAGTCCTTGCTTCGACTTCATCATGAAGGGTATCTTTTATTCTAATCAAAACTTAAAGTCCTAAAGGTTGAGGAGGCAAATCTGCTTTAGGAAAGGCAATGAGTGACAAATTAGGTGGCATATCATCAAGAGTTCCAGGAAGCATTTAAACGTAAATGAGTTCTGTTTATTCTAAAGGCATCGGCTTGAAACTAGGATAAAAGGTGAGACTCACACAAGCAATAGGAAGTGGAATAGATGTAAAATTAACAACACTTCTGAGTAAACCAGCCGCATCGCTTAGAGGCAAAGAACATGGTTCAATCTAGTTATCGACTTGTGTAGGAAGCTGGTTTACAAAATACTTAAACTCCTCTTTTTTCTTCGAGATAAAGTGCTTGTTTCCTGTGCTTGCGTAGGATTTATCATTCCTGTACTATTAGCTCACAATAATGTAGTAGATTTCATTTTTCCCTACATTTTATAGAGCAACCTTTTCATTAGAAGAATGGATGAGATGATAAGTTGGTTTTTTTGAGTTATCATCAAAGCTTTGAAAGAGCTTAACTTAAATGTTGCTGTTACGACTTGCGATTGCTGTGAGCTATTCCTCGTAGATTTTGGTTTTGGAAGAGCCTGTTTGGATGGTAAACTTCCCCTTGTGATTTAGTGCCCTATTATACCTATTCTCGGGCAAATTAAACAAATAAGTGATAAGTTCTTTGCTGTCATTGGTTTATAGCAGCCAATTTTTGTTTTTGCTTTAGCCTCTCATAATGCTCATCTCCGAAGTTTTCATATCTATGAAACGTACATCTCTATTGAACTTTTTATTAAACTCTATGATTTGTTTGCCTGAGGACTAGTCTCCTATAAAAATATGAAGATAGTTGAAATTGTTAGTGCCTTTTAGCAATTCCATAATATTACTTGCTTTGTAGCCATTTACGTTGATTATCAAAGAATCATTTTTAGTGGTTAAGGCGGTTAGTTAAAACATATTTAGTTTGTATTCTTATTGGAAGTATAGCTCTATAAGCTAGTTTTTGATGTTTTTTTAGAGGTGGGCTTCAGATTTCCTGATATTGTATCGCAAATATCGCAGATAATCCGTTATTTCTGCAGGGTAGGTACCTTTGTAGATCTATGAGTTGGGCTAGACGATTTTACTTTCATCTAAATACCTGAAATTATATTATTTATGTGGAACATAAAAGATTCTTTTGATATTAGGATGGTTTTAAAAGTTGGTGACCTGCTGGCGGCTGGAGTAGGGGATGATGATATAGATGATAGTAGATTGATTAGTATCTAGAGTTCCTTGGATCATCCAAGTTAGCTATGCCATATTTTTTGGTCTTTAGACTCTGGCTTTAAGAATATTTTGCCATTTAGATAGTTCCTGCTAGTTTATCTGAAATGGGGAGCCGTTGGAATTGTTTAGGATAAATAACGCGATATTGGGAATGGTGCCCAAACTGGACGGGAAGTAGATATGTTTGTCTCTGCGGTATATGTTGAGCAAGAACTTCTAAATCTACTTTTTAGCTGGGTTTTTGAAGATAATCTTAGACTTATAAGTTTGATTTAGACCTTAGTTTCCCTAGTAAATGAACTTGACGTTTCCGTTTTTGTAATTTTCCAACTTCTATAAAGCTCTTGAGTACTAAGTTAAAGTTCTGATTTCGCTGACGATGATCCAAATTAGGTGTCTACCAGGTTCTCTTTTCTAGTTGACTATTCTTTTCAAATCTTATTTATCCGAAAAGTAAGCAAAAGTGAACTTTCTGGAGATAAGGGAGTACTTATCCAAAAAGTAGTAATAATGTTGGCTGTGCTTATCTACAAGGATGTGAGGAATGATATAGTAGTAATTTACAAGCTAAACTGTGGTACGGCACAGCCAATCTCCAACCTCCTGATAGTTGGATAAACTCTTCCTGACGAGATTGTTGGGTTTGTCTAACTTCTTTAGGTCTTCCTTAATCAGAAGCACCTTAATGTAGTAGTCGTGATAGTCTGAAAGCTGAATCAGTTTTTCAAGTTCTTGGAGACTGATCCTTTTGGTGCTTTAGTTTATGATGATGTAGAATTTGAAGAGCGGTGACTCTTCGTCTAGTGACTTTTTTATGTCTTCAATCACTCTGAATTGGATGTGGTTTGCTGGATTCAGTTTTTACGAATTTTTACGGTTCTTCACAAACTAGATCATATCTTGCGATGCCCTATCATTCTCATCATGAAAGACAATCATAGTCATATCACTAGGAATGGTGTCGAAGTCGCTCCTCCTCAAATGTCCAACGATATACTCTTCAATTCTCTCCCATCTGCTGGAAATAAACTTGAACCTTGTATGTATGTCGTCTTCGACCAAATACCTGAAGTCATCAGGATCATCACTATAGATGATGAACTATTGCCGCAACTCCTCGTTTTAGTTGATGGCTAGCTCTTTCAAGTACTACAGTTCTGCAAGCAATTATTACCGCCTTTATGTACGATAGGTTTTGCTAAAGGCCCAAATAATGAAGGAGAATAGTTATTAAGATTTATTCAGCAGGCGGATATCTTTCGGGGTTTTGTAGTACTCGATTTGGATGTAGCCATAGAAGTTTTTGAGGAGTCTATTCTCCATCTTATGGGATTCCTCATCATTGAGGGTGGCTGGCATCCTCAAGTTGATGGTACAGCCAGGCTTCAAGTCAATATTTTTAGGCAAAAGCCGATTTTTCCTTACATGGCTGGTGTCAGGAGTATCCTATTTGTAGTATTAATCAACCAGACTAGCAGTCTAAGTGGGGATGGTTTTTATCAGGTCATAAATGTGGTTTTTATTACCTGAGGCTAGCACCTTTTTCTATGGCTTTGGGTTCTATCTTTCCGTGATGTTCATTATGTAGACCTTTTAGAATTACTACAGCACGAACTGGGCCTCACGCAGGGTAAGATCAGTGGTGATAACAATCACACTATCTTTAGCAGTCAAGCTATCAACCGACTGCCTCAGCCACTATTTATCCATATAGCTGCGGGCCACTATCCTCGGATTCTCATCAATGTAGTCTTTGAGGCCTTAGATTTCTTACTGGATCGATT
>Ga0316217_10006502_pt1 | contig 11539 bp, 4 predicted proteins | sample 1anoAmetaG_FD_203633 | JGI IMG/M metagenome (GOLD analysis project Ga0316217, IMG submission 203633) | Freshwater microbial communities from Trout Bog Lake, Wisconsin, USA - 1anoA | ecosystem: Environmental > Aquatic > Freshwater > Lake > Hypolimnion/Profundal zone | place: USA: Wisconsin... | reverse complement strand
AGAAATCGCAGCATAAGGGCGCAGTCCCTGAAATCTCCGGGCCAGAATGGAATTATGTAGTGATTGTACTTGACCAACAGCAGCTTCGGAACGGGGAAGGCGGAATCCGCGAGATATCTTCCCAACGTCTATAACGCCTTCTCCAGCCTGATCAACTCGACCGGCATAATGAGCTTTTGCCGAAGTTCCTCAGGCACCTCTACGCTTCCGGCCTCGATATAGCCCAACTTGCCGTAAATCGGCAGGAGGTTGGTGCGCACGCTGACCACCGAAAGCTCGGCGACCTTGCACCCGGAGGCCCGTAGAATTCCCTCTACCGCCTGGATCATGGTGCGTCCAAGGCCAGTGCGCTGCTGATCGGGACGTACCGCCAGCATCCCCAGATAGCCACACGCGCCGCGCACCTCGTAATACACTGATGCGATCAACTGCGATCCCTGATGAGCCAGCAGAAAATGCCCGTTGCGGAAATGCTCATCGAGTTGCTCCGCGTGCGTGCGCGGAGCGTTGACGAAGAAAGCTTCTTCTTCAAAGGCCGCGTTCACCACTTCAATCATCTCAGGAATGTCGCTCGCGTTGGCCTCGCGGAGGGTGACTCCGGCGGGCAGCGCAAGGTTTGTGATATACGACGCGATGGATCTTGCGCCAAACGTTGCATTCGAGTCGGTCACAATCAGCTCCATGGTTGGACAAGCGTTGAACGAAGGGCCGCACCCCGAGAGATGCGGCCCGATGCTTTCAGCTTCGTACGCTTGCGAGCCGGTGCGCGCCAATGGACGGCGCTCCGGCTCGCAGTTTAGCCTTCAGCCGTAAGTTCTTCCGCTTCGTTCTCGCCTTCGGTCCGCATGAGTTCGAGGTTGCGTTCGAACTCCTCTTGCTCCTTGCGGATCTCTTCTTGAACGTTTTCGGCAGCGGCTTCGAGTTCCGGAGCCAGTTGCACGTTGCGGTAGTACTCCATGCCGGTTCCGGCTGGAATCAGGCGGCCGACGATGACGTTCTCTTTCAGACCGCGCAGCATGTCGAGAGAGCCGGTAATGGCTGCCTCGGTGAGCACGCGGGTGGTCTCCTGGAACGACGCCGCCGAGATGAAGCTGTCGGTGGAGAGCGATGCCTTGGTGATTCCCAGCAACAGCGGACGGCCCGTGCAGGGCTTGCCGCCGAGAGCAATCACGCGCTCGTTCTCCTCGCGGAAGCGGAACTTATCAATCTGCTGTTCCAGCAGGAAGTTCGTATCTCCCACATCCTCGACCTTCACCCAGCGCAGCATCTGGCGCACGATCACTTCGATGTGTTTATCGCTGATGGCCACGCCCTGCAGACGGTAGACCTCCTGAATCTCATTGACCAGGTATGCCTGTAGTTCCTTTTCGCCAAGAACGGCGAGAATGTCATGCGGGTTGAGCGGCCCATCCATAAGCTGTTCGCCAGCCCGGATGCGTTCGCCTTCTTGCATATTGATGTGGATGCCGCGGGGAACCGAGTATTCTTTCTCGGTGCCGTCGTCGGCCACCACGTGGATTTTGCGCTGACCCTTGGCAACTTCGCCGAACTTCACCACACCGTCGATTTCGCTGATGATGGCGGTTTCGCGCGGCCTGCGTGCCTCGAAGAGCTCCACCACGCGCGGCAGACCGCCCGTGATGTCCTTGGTCTTGGTGGTTTCGCGCGGAATCTTCGCCAGCACATCGCCGGGCGAGACCTCGTCGCCATCCTGCACCATCAAGTGGGCGTGCGAAGGCATCAAGTATCGCTTGTTGCCCTTGCTTCCCTTGATGACCAGTGCCGGCTGGCGCTTTTCATCCGGAGAATCGGTGACAACGTGACGCGAGAGGCCAGTGACTTCATCGACTTCTTCCTGCAGCGTGGTGCCTTCGATCAAATCCTTGAAGGCAACTGCGCCACCGATTTCGGTGATGATCGAGAAGGTGTAAGGGTCCCACTCGAGCAGCGTCTGTCCGAGCCGAACCGCTTCGCCTTCGTTCACTCTGAGGTGCGCGCCGTAAACCACCGCGTAGCGCTCCTTTTCACGGCCCTTGTCGCCCAGCACCACGATGGACCCGTTGCGGTTCATCACCACCAGGCCGCCATCTTTGCTGCGCACGGTCTGCAGATTGATGAAGCGCACCGTGCCATTGTTCTTGGCTTCCTGGCGCGACTGTTCGGAGACTCGCGATGCCGTGCCGCCGACGTGGAAGGTACGCATTGTAAGCTGCGTTCCCGGTTCGCCGATGGACTGCGCCGCAATGACGCCGACCGCTTCACCCAACTCAACCAGGCGGCCCGAGGCAAGGTTGCGTCCGTAGCACTTGACGCAGACACCGCGCTTGGATTCGCAGGTGAGCACCGAGCGGATCTTGACCCGCTCAATACCCGCCGCCTGAATGCCCACAGCGAGGTCCTCGGTGATCTCCTGGTTGATTTCGACAATCACGTTGCCTTCGTAGTCCTTGATCTTCTCGAGCGATACGCGGCCCACAATGCGGTCGCGCAGCGCTTCGATCACATCGCCGGCTTCGACAATGGAGCCAACATAGATGCCGTCGGCTGTGCCGCAATCGTACTCGCTGATAATCACGTCCTGCGAGACATCTACCAGGCGGCGGGTCAGGTAGCCCGAGTCGGCGGTCTTGAGCGCCGTGTCGGCCAATCCCTTACGCGCGCCGTGGGTGGAGATGAAGTACTGCAGCACGGTCAACCCTTCGCGGAAGTTCGCCGTGATCGGGGTTTCGATGATCTCGCCGGAAGGCTTGGCCATCAGGCCGCGCATGCCGGAGAGCTGGCGAATCTGCTGCTTCGAACCGCGGGCGCCTGAATCGGCCATGACGTAAATCGGATTGATCACGCCCTCTTTGTCGCGCTTCTGCATATCGCCAAACATCTCGTCGGCCACTTTTTCCGTAATGCCAGACCAGATTTCGACGACCTTGTTGTAGCGCTCGCCCTGTGTGATGGCACCGTCCAGGTACTGCCGCTGCACGGCGATCACCTGGTTCTGCGCATCGTCCACCACGGTCTTCTTCGAGGCAGGGATGACCATGTCGTCGATGCCGATGGAAAGTCCCGAACGCGTGGCAGCCATAAAGCCAAGGGTCTTGACCTCGTCCAACATGCGGACCGTGGTCTCCAGACCGAACTGCAGGTAGCAGAAGTTCACCAGCTGACTGATGCCCTTTTTCTTGAGCAGCCCGTTGATGAACGGCATTTCCGGAGCGGCAACGCGGAGGCGGTCATTCAGAATCGCGCGGCCCACCGTGGTGTTCACAAACTGGCGGTTGAGTTGCACAGGTTCGGTGTGAATGATCTCCTGATCGTCGTATGCCGTGGTGAGATCGATCACAGTGCCGGTGTAACGCAGGCGGATCGGGGTCAAGGTTTCAACCTCGCCAGCCTCGCGCGCCATCAAAACTTCTTCTATGTTGGCAAAGGCGCGGCCTTCACCCTTGGCGTCCACCTTGGCCTTGGTCAGGTAGTAGATTCCGAGCACCATGTCCTGCGTGGGAACCGTGATCGGCTGCCCCGAGGCGGGCGACAGAATGTTGTGCGACGCAAGCATCAGAACGCTGGCTTCCACCTGCGCCTCTGGCGAAAGCGGAATGTGAACCGCCATCTGGTCGCCATCGAAATCGGCGTTGAAAGCGGTGCAGACCAGCGGGTGAATCTTGATCGCCTTGCCTTCCACCAGGACCGGCTCAAAGGCTTGAATGCCCAGCCGGTGCAGGGTGGGAGCGCGGTTTAACATCACCGGATGGTCCTTGATGACCTCTTCCAGGATGTCCCATACGATCGGTTCCTGCTGCTCCACCATCTCCTTGGCCTGCTTGATGGTGCTGCAATGGCCGGTCTGTTCAAGACGGTGGTAGATGAACGGCTTGAAGAGCTCAAGCGCCATCTTCTTGGGCAGGCCGCACTGGTGCAGCTTCAAATCCGGACCAACCACGATTACCGAACGGCCCGAGTAGTCCACGCGCTTGCCCAGCAGATTCTGCCGGAAGCGGCCCTGCTTGCCCTTGAGGGTGTCGCTGAGCGACTTGAGCGGACGGTTGTTGGCGCCGCGCAACACGCGGCCGCGACGGCCGTTATCAAACAGCGCGTCTACCGCCTCCTGCAGCATGCGCTTTTCATTGCGCACAATGACTTCAGGCGCGTGCAGGTCCATCAGCTTCTTCAAGCGGTTGTTGCGGTTGATGACCCTACGGTACAGATCGTTCAAATCCGAGGTTGCAAAGCGGCCACCGTCGAGTGGAACCAGCGGGCGCAGCTCCGGCGGAATCACCGGGATCACGTCGAGAATCATCCACTGCGGCTTGTTGCCGCTCTTGCGGAAAGCCTCGACCACCTTGAGACGCTTGGCAAACTTCAGCCGCTTCTGCAGTGAAGTCTCAGTGCGCATCTTCTCGCGCAACTCTACCGAGGCCGTCTCCACGTCCACGCGCTTCAACAGTTCCTTGATCGCCTCCGCACCCATCATGGCCTTGAAGCCCGTGGCGCGGAATTGCAGATCGAGTTCGCGGAACTTTACTTCGTCCTTGATGATTTCGCGCTCTTTGACCGGAGCTTCGCCGGCTTCGACGACCACATAGGCCTCGAAGTACAGCACCGACTCCAGATCGCGCAGAGAGATATCCAGGATGTGCCCGATACGGCTGGGCAGGCCCTTGAAGAACCACACGTGCGAACACGGGGAAGCCAGCTCAATGTGGCCGAGGCGTTCACGGCGCACCTTGCTGAGCGTTACTTCCACGCCGCACTTGTCGCAGATGACGCCGCGGTGCTTCATGCGCTTGTACTTGCCGCACAGGCACTCCCAGTCCGTGACTGGGCCAAAGATACGGGCGCAGAACAGTCCGTCGCGCTCCGGCTTGAGGGTACGGTAGTTGATCGTCTCCGGCTTGGTTACTTCACCGTGCGACCAGCTGCGAATCTTCTCCGGCGAGGCGAGCTGAATCTTAATGGCGTCGAAATCCGCAATGTTGTTTCCGAGATCGAATGGGCTCGAGCGGTACAAATTGCCTCCTCACCTGGACGTTCGGTAAGCGTCCAGGGCTTGCGGCCTTGCGCGGCCGCCTTCGGCTTCCGGTGGTCGGTTCCCAGCCGTTGGCCGTCAGAGCCAACTGTGTGGAACCGTAATTTCTTCCTGCCTGCTGCCGGAAGCGCAGCTTGCAGGTTCAACTCATGAGAGCCAGAGAGCAGCGGACACTGACTGACGATCAGTGGCCGCCGCTTGCTTCGCTAGTCGGCTGCCGCCGGAACCGGTTCCACCGGAACCCGCGGCTTCACCTTGACCAATTCCACGTCAAGGCAAAGCGCCTGCAATTCGCGGATCAGCACGTTGAACGACTCGGGCACGCCCGGTTCGATCGCCGCTTCACCCTTGACGATGGCCTCGTAAATCTTGGTGCGGCCGTAAACGTCATCCGATTTCGCGGTCAGCAACTCCTGCAGAATGTATGCAGCGCCATAGGCTTCCAGCGCCCACACTTCCATTTCGCCGAAGCGTTGCCCACCGAACTGCGCCTTGCCGCCCAGCGGTTGCTGGGTAATCAGCGAGTACGGTCCAATGGAACGCGCGTGAATCTTGTCATCGACCAGGTGAGAGAGCTTGAGCATATAAATGAAGCCCACCGTAACCGGCTGCTCAAAACGTTCTCCCGTCATGCCGTCGTAAAGGAATGTCTTGCCCGAAGTTGGCAGCCCGGCGCGCTCCAGCAGCGCCTTGATCTCAACCTCCTTCGATCCGTCGAAAACCGGCGACGCGAAGTAGCAACGCTCTTCCATGTCGTGCGCAATCTTCATCAGCTTGTCGTCGTCAATACCGTCGAAGTCCGGAACGAATGGCATGTCGGCGAAGAGCTCGCGAATCGATCTGCGGGCCTCCTCAACGCCATTGCCGTACTCGGCAATCAGCTCGGTAAGCTTTTTGCCGATCTCGGCTCCAGCCCATCCCAGATGCGTCTCCAGGATTTGGCCGACGTTCATACGGGAAGGCACGCCGAGCGGGTTCAGCACAATCTCCATCGGCGTTCCGTCTTCCAGATACGGCATATCCTCTTCCGGCAGAATGCGTGCAATGACGCCTTTGTTGCCATGGCGTCCGGCCATCTTGTCGCCCACGGAAAGCTTGCGCTTCATGGCCACATAGACCTTCACCAGCTTGATAACGCCCGGCGGCAACTCGTCGCCCTTTTGCAGCTTCTCGATCTTTTCGCGGACGATCTTGCGCAGAACATCGATCTGGCGCGAGGTCATCTCTTCGATCTCATCGATCTGCTCGTTGACTCTCGGGTCTTTGTCGTTCAGCTTGATGCGCTTCAGATTGCGCGTCGAGATGCGCTCGATGGTCTCGCGGTCGAGCACCACATCTTTGGTCAGCAGACGCTTGTTGGTGCGCTCGTCGTGCAGATCAGCCTGCACAACTTTGCCGCCCAGCAATCCGTCCAGACGCTTCAATCGCTCGTCGGTAAGAATTCGGATTTCGTCCGACAGGTTCTTTTCGAGCCGTGCAATCTGCATCGCCTCGATCGCCCTGGCGCGTTCGTCCTTTTCCTGCCCCTTGCGCGAGAAAATCTTCACGTCCACAACCGTGCCCTCAATACCCGGAGGGCAGGTCAGCGAAGCGTCGCGGACATCACCGGCCTTTTCACCGAAGATGGCGCGCAGCAGCTTTTCTTCCGGCGTAAGCTGGGTTTCGCCCTTGGGCGTTACCTTGCCAACCAGAATGTCGCCGGCCTTCACGCCAGCTCCAATCCGGATCACGCCGCTCTCGTCCAGATCGCGCAGTGCGCTCTCACTCACGTTGGGAATATCGCGGGTTACTTCTTCCGGCCCCAGCTTGGTGTCGCGCGATTCAATCTCGAACTCTTCGATGTGTACGGATGTGTAGTAATCATCCTTCACCATCTTTTCTGAGACCAGGATCGCGTCCTCGAAGTTGTAACCGCGCCACGGCATGAAGGCCACCAGCACGTTGCGTCCCAGCGCCAGTTCACCGTTATCCGTGCAGGGACCGTCGGCAATGACCTGCCCCTTGAACACGCGGTCGCCCTTCTTTACGATCGGGCGCTGGTTGATGCAGGTGTTCTGGTTGGAGCGCTTGAACTTGGTCAGCTGATAAATGTCGCTGCCCACCTCGCGCGAAAGCTGCATCGGATGATGTTCGCCTTCCACGCGTACGATGATGCGCTCGGAATCCACCGAATCGATGATGCCGGAGCGGCGAGCCAGGATCACAGCGCCTGAGTCGCGCGCCGTAACACCTTCCATGCCCGTGCCCACGATTGGCGCCTGTGCGCGAAGCAGAGGAACCGACTGGCGTTGCATGTTGGCGCCCATCAGTGCGCGGTTGGCGTCGTCATGCTCCAGGAACGGAACCAGCGATGCAGCTACGGAAACCAGCTGCTTCGGGCTGACGTCGATGTAATCCACTTCCGTGCGGCTCACCAGCACAAAGTTGCCGGCCTTGCGGGCGTTCACCAGTTCGGTGACGATGTTGCCGCGTTCATCGAGCTCAGCGTTGGCCTGCGCGATGACCCACTTATCTTCCTCCCACGCGGAGAGGTAGAAAGAGAACGGCTCGTGATCGATTGGCTTCTTCTTTTTCGCCACCAGTTCGGCATTCAACCTGAGCAACTCGTCCTTCTCAAGATGATCGCCAACCTTGTAGCCGCTGTCGCCAGCGTTGAGCACAGTCACGTGATCGATCACGCGGCCATCTTTCACGCGGCGGTAAGGCGACTCGATGAAGCCGTAGTCGTTGATTCGCGCATAGCAACTCAGCGACGAAATCAGTCCAATGTTCGGACCTTCCGGCGTTTCAATCGGGCAGATGCGGCCGTAGTGCGTAGGGTGAACGTCGCGAACTTCAAAGCCCGCGCGCTCGCGTGACAAACCGCCCGGCCCAAGAGCCGAAAGACGGCGCTTGTGTGTGATCTCCGACAGCGGGTTGGTCTGATCCATGAACTGCGAGAGCTGCGAAGATCCGAAGAACTCGCGGATCGCCGCCATCACCGGCTTGGCGTTTACCAGGTCATGCGGCATCGCCGTAGACATCTCCTGGTACACGCTCATCTTTTCCTTGATGGCGCGCTCCATGCGAACCAATCCAATGCGGAACTGGTTCTCCATCAACTCGCCGACCGCGCGTACGCGACGGTTGCCGAGATGATCGATGTCGTCCACCGAGCCGATGTTCTTGCGCAGCTTGAGCAGGTAGCGGATAGTGGCGTAGAAATCATCCGGCTCCAGCGTGCGAATCTTGCGGTCGGTTGCGTTCTCGTTGTCAAAGAGCTTGATGTTGAACTTCATCCGTCCCACGGCCGAGAAGTCGTACTTCCTCGCGTCGAAGAACATGCCGTGGAAGAGCGCAGTCGCCGTATCCAGCGTCGGCGGATCGCCCGGACGCAGTTTGCGATAGATCTCAATCAGCGCTTCCTGCGGTGTCTTCACCGAGTCGCGGCGCAGCGTTCCGCTGATCACCGTGCCCACATCGTCGCGCTCCGGGAAGAACAGGTGAAGCTCGGCCACGCCCGCGTCCATCATCTTCGCAAGCTTGTCGGCCGTCAGCTCAAGGTTCGCTTCCAACAGCACTTCGCCGGTATTGGTATCTACCACGTCGGCCGCCGTGAAAGCGCCTTCCAGATCGGCCAGATCAATTTCTACTTCGCTGATCTGGTTGGCGTGCAGAGTCTTGAAGACGCTGCCGGTCACCTTCCGTCCAGAGTGTCCAACTTCTTCGCCGGCCTTGTTCTTCACGCTGTGCGACAGCTTCGTTCCAAGCAGGTTGGTTGGCTTTTCCGGATTCGGATCAATCGTCCAGAACAGTTTTTTGTCTTTCAGCGCAATGCGGTCCACGGTGTAGAACGTCCGCAGAATTTCCTCGTCCGTGCGCAAGCCAAGTGCGCGCAGAAAGATCGTTCCCAGGAACTTGCGCTTGCGATCGATACGTACATAGAGCACGTTCTTCTGGTCGTACTCGAACTCCACCCACGAACCGCGGTAGGGAATAATCTTGCCGAGGTAGTAGGTGCGGCTGTTGGCTGTCTCGAAAAAGACGCCGGGCGAGCGGTGCAACTGTGAAACGATGACGCGCTCTGTGCCGTTGATGATGAACGTGCCGTTCTCGGTCATCAGCGGAATGTCGCCAAAAAATACTTCCTGCTCCTTGATGTCGCGAATCGTCTTGTTGCCGGTCTCAGCGTCCTTGTCGAAGATGGTGAGCCGCATTGTGACTTTCAGCGGCGCGCTGAATGTCATTCCGCGCTCTTCGCACTCGGGCACGTCATACTTCAACTGCATGCCCACCGGGTCGCCGCATTTCGAGCAGAAGTCCGGGGTATTCGCGTTGTAGGTGCCGCACTTGGTGCAAAGCACGTCGCTGGGATGGAACGGATCGGTGACGACCGTCGAGCCGCAATTGCGGCAGGTGGTGCGCAAATGGTTCAGCCCCTTGAGGTGGCCGCACTTGCACTCCCAGTTGCCGATCGCAAAATCAACAAACTCAAGTTGCGAGACGTTGCGGAAATCAGAGATCGGAAACACAGATTGAAACACTGCCTGCAGGCCCGCATCATCACGCTCGCTGGGCAACTTGTCCATCTGCAGGAAGCGGTCATAACTGCGCTTCTGAACTTCGATCAGGTTAGGTATCTTGATGGTCGCCGGGATTTTGGAAAAATCGAGTCGTCTACGATTGGCGATTTTCTTCTCTGCCATTTGAACTCCTCAGGGTAGCCACACCCGTGTGTGCGGGCCCCGGTGCCGCGCTCACCGGGAGACATTACGTGCGGCTGTTCTACCGCACTCGGAGATGCCGGATCATGCACGGCAACTCTCATAAAATATTTCGCCATCCGGCCGCGAACCGGAAAGCGAAGATTTCCTTACGCAGTACGGGACTGCACTTCTAAAACTACGGAATCATCAACGAACGGAGATCGCAGATAAGCGCCGCCTTTTGCAACAGATGCCGCCACGGTCGATGCGCTACGAATCTCTATACCTGGTGCTGGCAAAACGAGAAAATCCCGGAGGACAGTTTTCCCCTCGGGCGCCGATGACTGCGTCTGCCACGTTTGCCCCGCGTACTGGGGCCTCCAGTGGATTCCACCGGTATGCAAATTGTAAGTTGCCCGCGCCAGTTCTTAGAGCCTGTTCTTCAGCTCACCGCATCCAGGAGTCGGAGGATGTTGGTGGCTGCCGCCGTTCGTCTCTAGCCTGCACAGCCCCTTCCGCATGAGGCCGTACCCGTTTCTGCCTTGAAATTCTGCGGCCCACAGAGATTTGTGTGTCCGCTCCGCTTCCCAGGCTGCATGCTTTTCAGTGCGCCGCTCCAACGCACAGAATTCTGAATTCAACAACCGGACACACCGCATCGTCCGGACGAGAATCGCCATCTATTTATTGTACAACAGAAATGTCCACTTGGGGACACTAAGCGGTATCCGGATGGTGAACATTCCGGAACAGGGATAAGTGCCGGGATGGAAGCTCCACCCCGGCATCTCTCTTTTGCAGCTTTTCAGGGCTGCTGGAAACTACTTTACCTCGACCGTCGCGCCGGCATCGACGAACTTCTTCTTGATCGTCTCCGCTTCTTCCTTGGTTACCGCTTCCTTGATCGGCTTCGGTGCGCCGTCTACCAGGTCCTTGGCTTCCTTCAAGCCCAAGCTGGTAACTTCACGTACGGCCTTGATCACATTGATCTTGTTCGGCCCAGCGGCCGTCAGGATCACCGTAAACTCAGTCTGGGCTTCAGCAACCGGAGCTGCCGCTGCCGCGCCGCCCGCAACCGCAACCGGAGCTGCCGCTGCCGCCGATACGCCTAGTCTATCTTCCAGCTTCTTCACCAGTTCCGCAGCTTCCAGCAGCGACAATGCAACAATCTGTTCTTCTAAAGCAGCCAAATCCGCCATGATCTTATTCTCCATTAAGTTTCGAATTTCGTTGTAGTTCAGCTATCTCTGGCCGAAGCACGATTCTGGAGTTCCCGGGCGGCCACCACGCAATCACTGCGTTGCTTTGACCCACGCCCCGCAACTACCGGGGCTCTCCTGCCGCTGCCCCAGACAAGGCGGCGGACCGAACCTTTTCCGCACAACAGATAACACAACCCATTGATTCACCGGAGGGCCGACAACGGGCAGCCACCCGGCGTGGCGCTGACCGGAACAAATTCCCGTCAGCCCCCTGAATACCTTCCCAGCGTCAGCGGCATGGAGGACCTAGCGCCAGCAGCCGGAGCGGCATCTTTTGCCGCGTACCCTGCTGCGAAACCCCTTGGCCCATTCGCCGCTTCCTGCGCGCCCGGCCCAAATAGGTCAGAGCGCGATTCGGGAGCAACTAGGCCGAAGCCGCGTCGCCACCCTGGAACTTGTTTTCTTTCACGCCCTGGTCGATCACCACCGCAACCTTGCGCCCGACCCCGGCCAGTGCCGTAGCCAGCCGCGTCGCCGGAGCGTTGATCAGGAACAGCAGTTTGCTGTAAAGCTCTTCCTTGGACGGCAAACTCGCCAGAACATCAATCTGCCTGACGTCGACGGTCTTG
>Ga0316217_10006501_pt1 | contig 11541 bp, 6 predicted proteins | sample 1anoAmetaG_FD_203633 | JGI IMG/M metagenome (GOLD analysis project Ga0316217, IMG submission 203633) | Freshwater microbial communities from Trout Bog Lake, Wisconsin, USA - 1anoA | ecosystem: Environmental > Aquatic > Freshwater > Lake > Hypolimnion/Profundal zone | place: USA: Wisconsin... | reverse complement strand
ATGCTCGCTCAGCACCAATCGCTGAAGTTGTGCGGGTCGAAAACCAACGGCCTGGAGCAACGCCAGTTCCTGGCGACGCTCTAAAACGTTTCGCAGCACCACGATCCCCATGCCCAGGCTGCCCAGCAACAAGCCGAGTCCGCCCAAGGCTTGGAATATGCCTAGATAAGTGTTCTCCACCGCCATGAAATCCGCCAACCGTTGCCAGGCCGGCTGCATGTCCAGACCTTTATCCTGTAGCTGGCGAGTCAGCTGTTCCGCCACCGCCTCGGTCTGCTCCGGCGGCGCATCCACCAAAAATGCGCGGTATCCCGCCACGGAGGGAAAACGCTCTAGGAAGTCCGCCTCGGAGATCAACAGGCCGCCTTGCAGAATCGAACTGGCCAAAATGCCGACGATCTGGACCTTGAAGGCTCGCCCCCGATCGTCCGTGTAAGCAATCGTTTCGCCCAGCGATTTGCCCAAGGCCCAGCGCACCGTCTGTTCATCGCCAATCGCCGGCACCACGTCAGGCGCAGGCCGCTGGTTCAACAAATCCCACGCGCCTGACTGGGCACCCGCAGTTCCCCGCCCACCGGACGCCGACTGCGCCAGCGATTGCCCAAAGGCAAACGCCTGCCGCCGCTGCAATTCCTCCGGCCGCATTCCCAGCAATCGCGGCTGCAACGCGCGGTTCAGATTGAGACAACTCGCGTCGTCCCCGTCCCGAATCCGCAACGGCACCACGGCCACTTCGCGCAGGGCTTCCGCTGGCAGATTGAAGGCCTGGCGGCCACCGGCGGTATTCAAATCCTCATAAACGGGCAGTGTGGATTGACCGTACAGGGCGAAGCCGCCGGTTCCCGAATGCCGATCCAACGCGGCCGCTCGAGGGTTCTGGCGGAATGCACTTACCGCCACCACTAGGAAAACGCCGACCGCCAGCACGCTGAGCGTGGTCAGGCTGCGAAGACGTCGCCGCCCAGCGTTGCGCCAGCCCAGTTGCGCCATGCCCTGGGCGGGCTTGATACTTTGGGCCAGGCCAACCAACAGACGATGGGTGAATCCCAGTCCGGCGCACAATACCAGCAGGCCGGAACAGAAAAACACTTCGGCCTGCTCGGAGCCTTGGCCACGACCACTCGCGGCCACCAAGACCAAGGCGCCCAGCAAACCGGCCACGCCCAGCCCCACACCCAGGTGGGCTCGGAATCCGCTGGCCGGCGCGCCTCCTCTTTCGACTTCCGCGCCACTCGCCAGCAACGACGCAAGCGAACGCCGGGTTTGACCGCGCTGGACCAACACCATGGCCCCAATGGCGGCGAACAACCCCAGTCCCGCGCCTGTGAGCAACGAAGTCGTTTCCGCGTGATAACAAAAGTTTGCGGTGCCCACCGCGCCGCGCCAGACGGTCGCCAATCCGTGCAAAGTCAGCTTGGTAAACGCCACTCCGCTCAACAGCCCCAGCAGCGTTCCCAACCCGGCCACGCAAATGCCTTCCAGGAGAATAATCCAGCGCACTTTCCGGTCAGTGAAACCCAGCGCCCGCAGAAGACCGGCTTGGGCATTGCGCTGTTCCAGGTGAAACCCGAAAAGCAGCGCGGTCAGCAGAATCGCCGCCGCGATCAAAAAGAAGCTGAAGCCGAGGAAGAGTTGACCGAAGTCCTGGGATTGTTCGCTGGCCTGCAAAGCCCGCGCGCGCACGTTGGTGAAAGCAAACCCCAGCGCGGCCGGATCAATCTTCTTGCGCAGCAGATGTTCCAGTTCGTTGGCGGCGGCTTGGACCGTTTCACCGCCGGCCGGAAAACGAATCGCCGTCAAATTGCCGAACCGGTTGGCCCACAAACGCTGGCCCGTCGCCAGCGATACGAAGGCCTTCGGAGTGCCTCGATATTGGCTCCAATAGGCTTCATCTTTGGGCCGAATGCGGTCGAGGTTGATCGGAATGCCCGGCTTCCAGTCGCGACAATTTTCGGTGTCCGCCAGCCCGGGAAAATCGGGCATCCATGTAGTATCCGACTGGAGCGGAAGAATCTCGCGCACGCGCAAGGTCGTCGTCTGCTCCTGCAACTCCCGCCGTTCGCCAATCACGAAATAGCGGAGCGTCACTTCGCTCCCGGGTTTCGCGCCCAAGTCCTCCGCTAGCCAGGTATTAATCGCAATTTCATTGTCGCCCAAAGGAACCCCGGCTTGACTGGGGGCGGCGGTAGCAGTAACCGATTGAGGCGTGGTCTGATCTCGGAGCGCCGGCCTCAGGCACGGCTCGACGGAAGGCGTGGCCGCAACAAACGAATAGGGGGTGGCCTTATCGCCCAGCCGAATTTCATTCACAAAATAGGTCAGCACGCCGAAGGCGTTGGTCGCCACCGCGAAGGCCGCATCCGCAACCACCGGATCCAGAAACACCCGCTTGGTTCGCAATTCAACCTCGTTTTGTTCGCGCCGTTCGCGCCATTCGATATCAGCATCCGCCAACGTCCAAACGGAAGCCAAGGCAATGTTCGCCGTCGCCACGACGTCGCGCATCTGTGGTCCTTGTCCAACCAACAGCGCGTTGGCGCGCCCGGCTCGTTGAATTTGTTTTTGCAGCACGTTCAGCGGCAGAAACACCGAGCAGACGGGCACCTGATTGCCCTGCAAACTGAAACGCCCAAATTGCCCGTCGCGGACAATGTTCCGGACGCGCAAGCGAATGGCCACGGAGGCATCCGGCTGACCGGCCAGCGGCAAGTCGCGCGAGACCCAGGCCGGTGATTCCAGACGCACCACCAGCGGGTCACCAATTCCGAGGTAAAGCCGGCTGGCCAGCGTTTCATTAACAGCGACATCGTCGCTGGCGTAACGGTTGCTTAGCTGGTTCTCCGCCGCCGCCGCCGAAGGACCGAAGTTCCAGAACCGTTCATCCACTCCCAACACTTGGACGTCATTGGCGCGACGGTTGCCTTCGGGCGTAGTCACCGCGCCACGCAACATCAGCAACGGAGCCGTGGGAGCCTGGAGCAACGGCGCCAATTCCTGGGCGAGATCGGCGCGAAAAAAACGGTCGCCCGAGGTCAATGCCAGCTCGGTCCGGCCCAGTCGCTCCAGCGCCATTTGTCTGAGGCTGAAGCGCACCGAATCACCCACCACCAGCGCTCCGGTGAGCAGAGCGCAAGCCAGGATCGTTCCCAGCAGCACGCCCAAATGTGCGCGCCAGTAAAACCGCAGACTGCTAATTATTAATTTGCAAATGCTCATTCTGGTTGGAACAGTGCAGTTGACAAGACCTTAACCACAGATGGACACAGATCCAAATTTGTAGCCGCCGAAGTGATGCGGATGGTCGAGGCCAATACTCCCGTCCGCCTCCTCACGTCGGCGCCTACGAGCGTCGCACGATGTTATTTCTTTATCTGTGTCCATCTGTGTCCATCTGTGGTTGAACTAAATTATTCTGGCTTAGCCAACCGCCAGCATCACGCCGTCGCGCAGTTCCAATACCCGCTGCATCCGCCCTGCCAATTCCCGCGAATGGGTCACGACGACCAAAGCGACCCGCTCTTCTTGGTTCAATGCTTGCAACAATTGCGCCAAGTTTTCGGCTGCGGCATGATCGAGCGAGCCGGTAGGCTCGTCCGCCAGCAGCAATTTGGGCTGGTTGATCAGCGCGCGGACCACGGCCGTCCGCTGACATTCACCGCCGGAAAGTTGGCCAGGCCGATAATGCAGTCGCGGTTTAAGGCCCACGCGGTCAAGCAAGCGTTCCGCCCGCTCCCGCGCCGCCGCCGTATTCAAGACCGCTGAATTGGCCAGGGTCGGAATCAGGACGTTCTCCAAAACGGTGCATTGCGGCAGCAGATGGTGAAGCTGGAAGATAAAGCCAATTTCGCGGTTGCGAATGCCCGCCAGCTCGTTCGCGCTCAAACCGGCCAGATCCCGGCCGTCGAAGCGGACGGTTCCCTGCGTGGGCTGGTCCAGCGCGCCGATGAGGTTCAGCAAAGTGCTCTTGCCGCAACCGGACGGGCCGACAATCGCCACGGCTTGGCCGGCATCGAGTTGAAAATTGACGTCGCGCAGCACCTCTCCGGAAGGCATGACGTAGGCTTTTTTAACGTGGGTGAGTTCAACGAGCATGAATTACCTTTTGCAGGATGGCCGCGGTATTCGCGGTCATCGCCGCGATGCTGAATTTATCCTGAACCGCCTGGCGACCGGCGGCGCCTAGTCGCCGGGCACGCGCCGGGTCGCCCAGCAATTCATCCAGCGCCGCCGCCAGCGCCGCCGGCTGATTCGGTTCGCACAGCAGGCCGCCACCCGTGGCCGCGAGTACTTCTGGAAACGCGCCATGGCGGGGCTGGACAACGGGCACGCCAGCGGCTTGCGCCTCCAAGACGTACATACCGAACGCTTCGCCGTAAGTGGCGGGCACCGAGAACACCGCAAGGCTGCGCAGAAAGTCCGCCTTCGCCGCCCGGTCAAGGTTCGGGAGAAATTCCGCGCGGTCGCCAAGTTTACTACGCAGCGCTAAAACGAATTGCTTGTCCTGGTTGGTCATCGCGCCGGCAACGCGCAGCCGCGCGCCCGGCATCTTGAGTTGCAGAAACGCCTCCACCAGCGTGTCCATGCCCTTGGTAGGGTGCATCCTCGCGAGAAAACCAATCACCGGTTGCGACGTGTCGGCCGACAGGAATTCGCCCATGGCAATGCCGGGGTGGACCACGGATACACGCGCGGCGGACAGGTTTAATCGTTTGGTCATCAGGTCAGCAAAATACCGGCTGACGCCGATGAAGTGGTCTATCCCGGCGCAGCGCTGAGTGAGCAGTTCCCACGAACGCTGCCGGTAGGGCTCGGGAAGCGCATCGAGAAACGAATCTTCGCCTTGCAGCGTGCATACGATCGGGACGTCAAATTCCCGCTTGAGCCGGGCGGCCAGGCCGGCAAGCAGCGAATTGGACAGGCAAATGACGTCGGGTTTGGGTTGCGCACGGAGCCAGGCAATAAGGCGTCCGAGTTCCGCATGCGCGGCATCCGGCTGGAGCATGGCAAGGGTGGATTCGCCCAATTGCCTGGGACTGGTCATGCCCACCAACCCAGCCGCGAGGCGGAGCAGTGGCGGCGCGCTCATGGCGCGGTCGAGCCAGCCGGGCACCGGAAATTTTTGGCTCAAATAGACACTCAAACCGCTCAGAAAAATCGGGGTGCCGGCGCTGGCGGAGGGCTCGTCCACGATGAGCGGCAGATAGAGCGGAACCATGAGCGCGTCGTGACCGCAGTCGCGCAGGCCACGCACAAGGGAGTTGTCGCGCAGACAACTGCCGCAATAGAAGTTTCCCGTGCCGGGAGTGAGTTGAACGATGCGCATCAGGGGATTGGTTTTGGGCCGAAAGCGTAAACTCCGCCGTCTTCGCAGCCGATGACCACCAAGCCATTGGCGACCGCGGGTGAAGCGGTGAGTGGTTTGCCCAGGTCATACGACCACAGCTTCGTGCCGGTGGCGAGGCTGAGCAGGTAAAGTCGGCCGTCCCCAGAACCGCACACCACTTTATCGCCAATGACTGCCGGTGAACTGTCCACGTCTCCTTGCGTCGCGAAGGTCCAAAGCGGCTTGCCAGTGGCCCGATCAAGACAGTGGAGTTGCTGGTCGCGCGCCCCAATGACCACGTACTTCTCCGTGACAGCCGGCGAGGAAAAGCACGGCGCGTTGGTCTGCTTGGTACGCCATACGATATTGGTGCCGGCGAGGTCGAGGCAGAGAACTTCATCGCCGAAATGGCCAACGTAGGCATGGTGACCAGCAATGGCGGCGGAACCGGGAATATAAGCGCCGGCTTCAATGGCGGCCACTTCCTTGCCCGTCGCGGCCTCGAGGACGTGGATTTGGCCGTCGCAGCCGCCAAAGACCACCTTGCCGTCACCCACAGCGGGTGCGCCATTGATGTAGTTGCCCGTTTCGTGGTTCCACACGGATTTGCCGGTCGCGGCGTCCACGCAATGGAGCTGAAAATCGTAGCTGCCCACGAAAATGCGCCGGGAATCGCCCGCGCGGAACCAGTTGGCGGCGCCGAGAATTTTATCGCCCGTCTCATATTTCCATTTCAACGCGCCCGTGGCGGCATCGAGCGCATAAAGATTATGGTCCACGGAGCCGACGAACACCGTGCCATCCAGCACCAACGGCGGAGCTTCGATGCCTTGCGCGGCTTTAAACGTCCATAATTGCTGGCCGGTGGGGGCCGAAAGTGCGTACAGCAAGCCGTCGTCGGAGCCGATAAAAACCCGATTATCAGCAATGGCCGCCGAGGATTTGATGGCTTGGCCGGTTTTGAAGGTCCACCGGAGATCCAGCGCCTCGGGCAAACGGCCCGCCGCGACCCCCGTCAAACCTTGGTTCCCGTGAAACATGGGCCAGGCGGCCAGCGCGGCGTTCAAGGCGATCAAGGCGTTTGTCATTTCCCGTCATTAAACCAGCGCCAAGGAGCTGAGCAAAGGGCAAATCGAAGGTGGAACACAGATTCCTTAAGTGTAACCACGAGTTCGCCTTTGACTCCGCACGCGGTAGAGCCGCTCCGTGAAACTGGGGTCCCGTTGTCCCGCGATATCGTTGTCTCACGTCCCGTCTCGCCTCTCTGCGTTCTCCGCGCCTCTGCGTTTATTCCCCTTCCATCTTCCATCCTTTTTAGGCGCGGCGTCAGTCGCGCCGTGCCTCTGTGATTCATCTCCCCCGGAAATTGATTTGCCGCCGCTTGATTTTCCGACAACCATGAATCCATGAAACGTTTGCGACACATCTTGATTCCGAACTCAGCGAAAACCTGCGTCACAATGATGAAAACAGGCATCTGGATCTTGATGATCCTTGCTTCCATGGCGGTTGGCGCGCGCGGCGCGGACACGGCAGACCTGTCCGGCGATTGGAAATTCCGGCGCGACGACCACCAGGCCGGATTGCGGGAAAAATGGTTTGCCGCGCCACTCGCGGGCGAGAACACCATCAAGTTGCCCGGCACCATGGACGATGCCAAACTCGGCCTGCCGAACCCGGTCAAGTCGTCGTTGGCCGATTTGTGGCGGCCCAATGTCTATGAAGGAGCGGCGTGGTATCAGCGCGAGATCAAAATCCCCGCCTCCTGGCAGGGCCGGCGCGTGACCCTTTTCCTCGAACGCTGCCGCTGGGTGACCCAGGCCTGGCTGGACGGCCAGCCCTGCGGCGAGCCTCAAGACAGTCTTATCGCGCCGCACGTCCATTTGCTGGGCACAGACCTCCAGCCCGGCAAACACACGCTGACGCTGCTCGTGGACAACACCAAGAAAATTGACCTCGGCACCTTCGTCTCCGCGTTGTACGGCGGCACGCAGGGCAATCTCAATGGCATCGTCGGCCAAATCGAGCTGCGCGCCATGCCGCTGCTGTGGCTGGATGACGTGCAAGTGTATCCCGATTGGCAGACCAAATCGGCGCGGGTGCGCGTGCGCATCGGCAACGCCACCGGCCAGGCGGGCGCGGCATCAATCACGCTCAAAGCGCTTAAGTCCGTGCTCGCGACCAATATCTCGTGGACGGCGGATGGCGGACAGGCCGACTACCAAATCGCCTTGGGCGATGCCCCGGCTTGGGACGAATTCCATCCCGCACTTTGCGCTCTGGACGTGGAGTTGAACGGCGATTCCGCCACCCGCCGGCACGCGGTGTTCGGTCTCCGCGAACTGACCCGGCGCGGCACGCAGTTTACCATGAACGGGCGGCCGCTGTTTCTGCGCGGCACCCTCGAATGCCAGGTCTTCCCGCTCACCGGCCATCCGCCCTGCGACGTGCCCTCGTGGCGGCGCATTTTCCAGATCGAAAAATCCTACGGCCTCAATTTCATCCGGTTCCATTCCTGGTGCCCGCCGGAGGCCGCCTTTGCCGCGGCGGACCTTGAAGGCATCATGATTCAGGCGGAAGCGCCGCAGGCGAATGTCCAAGCCGGGTCCGATCCGGCGCGCGACGAGTTCACGGAGGCGGAATTGATGCGGATGGTCCGCACCTACGGCAACCATCCGTCGTTCTGCCTGATGACGCTCGGCAACGAATACGGCGGCAAGAGCGAAGTCCTCACTCGCTGGGTTGACCGGCTCATCCAGGAAGATCCGCGGCATCTCTATTCCTCCGCCTCCGCCGCCCAGACCACCGCCAACCGCCAGTGGACGGAAAACACCTTTGGCCGCGGCGTCCACGGCCCCGGCACCATGTATGACGTACGCGGCGCGATTGCGCGCGAAACCGTCCCGCCGGTCGGCCATGAAATCGGGCAGTGGGTGTTTTTTCCCAACTTTGACGAAATGAAGAAGTACACGGGGGTCATGCAGCCGAAAAATTTCGAGATCGTCCGCGATGATTTGCGGGCAAAAGGGATGCTCGACCAAGCCCCGCGTTTTTTCCAGGCCACCGGCCGGCAAGCGGTGCTGCTCTACAAGGAGGAAATTGAACTGCTGCTGCGCACGCCGGGATTCGCCGGGTTTTCGCTGCTCGACTTGCATGATTACCCCAGCCAAGGCACCGCGCTCATCGGCCTGCTCGATCCCTTCTGGGATTCCAAGGGGTTCATCAAGCCTGGCGAACATAAGCGCTACTGCGGCGCGGTGGTGCCGCTGCTGCGTATGTCCAAGCGAACCTGGACCACGGCCGAAACCTTTTCCGCCACCGCCGAACTCGCCAATTACGGTCCGTCGGACCTCACCGGTTCACATCCGTTCTGGAAGCTGGCCGATGCGCGCGGCCGCGAAATCGCCCGGGGCAATCTCCCGGCGGCCACTGCGCCCACCGGACAACTCTCGCTTATCGGCCCCATCAGCGCGTCGCTCGCCAAAGTTTCCGCACCGTGCAAACTCACCGTCACCGTCGGCTTGGCCGGCACGAAATACTCGAATTCTTGGGACCTTTGGGTATATCCAGACGAGCCCACGCCGCAGCTTCCCGCCGGCGTCACCGTGTGTACCGCATGGGATGAGGCAACCAAGACTGCGCTGGCTAACGGTCAGACCGTACTGCTGTTGCCAGCCAATAAATGGCTCAAAAATTCGCTCGGCGGCAAGTTCCTGCCCACCTTCTGGAGCCCGGTCTGGTTTCCCTCGCAGCGGCCTGACACCATGAGTATCCTCTGTCAACCGAAACATTCGCTGTTCGCGCTATTCCCCACGGAATTTTACAGCGACTGGCAGTGGTACGACTTGCAACAGAATTCGCACTCGATAATCCTCGACGACACGCCGGCGGATTTCCGCCCGCTGGTGCAGGTCATTGATAATTTTGCCCGGAACCATAAGCTCGGCAGCGTCTTCGAGGCCCGCGTCGGCAAAGGGAAATTGCTGGTCTGCGCCATTGATCTGACCGCCGATCTGGCGGAGCGTCCTGCGGCGCGCCAGTTCGCGCGAAGTCTGTACACCTATCTGGCCTCGCCGGATTTCCACCCGCAAGCCGAACTCGCCAGCGCCACGCTCGACCGGTTGTTCGCACCCACGGCGACCGCCCTGCCGGTGGCGCACATTCACGCGGACAGCGAACAACCCGGCTATGAAGCCGCCAACGCCACGGACGGAGACGAAGCCACGATGTGGCACACCCCTTGGGACGGTGACGCTCCGGGATTTCCGCACTGGCTCGAAATAGAAATGGATGCGCCAGAAAAGATTGCCGGGTGTACCCTCCTACCCCGGCAGGACAGCAATCGCAATGGTTGGATCAAGAATTATGCCCTGTACGTCAGCCAGGACGGCAACCATTGGGGCGAACCGGTGGCCAAGGGAACCTTCCCGGCGAATGACCAGTTGCATGCCGTCAAATTCGCCACGCCGGTCACCGCCAAGTTCGTCAAATTGGTGGCTTTGAGCGGTCACGCCGACGGCCCGTGGACGTCGCTGGCGGAATTCAATCTCTTGAAGCCTGTCAAAAGGCCCTGAATCGGGATTTGGAAATATTTTCTGCAAGATCGCGCCATGACGCCGGTATAGGGTTATATGAAGATAAATCATTGGCAAAAAATGGCGGCGGCCTTGGCCACCACAAGTCTGTTGTTTTCGGCAACAATGGCCATGGCACAAGAGGCGCTCTCAGCCGCCGCCGCCCAACCGGTGGCCGCCAATCAGCCCGCTCCGCCCCTGGGCTATGGCACATCGCAAATCCTGCAACTGGCGCAGGCGAAGTTGGGCGAGGCGACACTCATCGCCTACATCAGAAATTCCGGGAATAGCTATAATCTCAATGCGGATCAGATCATTTATCTGCGGCAACAGGGCCTTTCGGATGCGGTCATCTCGGCGATGTTGAATCAGCCCCGGGCGGGAGTTGCCCTGCCCCTGCCATCCACTCCCGCCCCAGCACCGGTGGCATACTCCGCGTATGCTGCACCGGCTTCAACCGCCACGGTCGCCCCAGCCGCAACGTATGTGCAAACCGCGCCGGAAACCACCTATTATGCGCAGCCATATTATGCTCAATCGTATTATTCCCAACCTTATTATTACAACCCGTATTATTATTCTCCGGGTTATGCGTGGTACCCGTCCGTGGCGGTTGGCTGGGGTTGGGGCTGGGGAGGCCGGGGGTATTATGGCGGCTACAGTGGAGGCTGGGGCGGATATGGCGGCGGAAGGCATGGTGGTGGGTTTGGGGGAGGCGGCCATGGAGGCGGCCATGGAGGCGGGTTTGGCGGCGGTGGGCATGGCGGCGGGCATCGCTGAGTCATTCAATCCGTCAGAACAAGGTTGCGTTCGGCGAACGGATATGGTTTATTATCCCGCAAATTATGCCTACTAAAATCGAAACGAAAACGAACGAACTCTGCGAAGCCATTTTGGAGCAGCTCCAAGCGGGCGGCATCCGCCAGCGCATTGACACTTTTATGTCCGACGCCACCGCCCGCGGCCAATATGAGAGCCTGATGAGCAAGGGTCAAGCGTTGCAGGAGAAACAGCATCAAGGCGAGACGCTGGATCCGGTGGAAGTCACCGCATTTGAAAAAGATCGCGACGCGCTGTTGCGCAATCCCGTGGCCTCCGGTTTCCTGGACGCCCAGGAGGAAATGCACGACTTGAAGCATTCGGTGCAGAAATTCGTGGCCAAGACCATCGAGCTGGGCCATCTCCCAACCGCCGACGACTTGGCCGAAGGTTCCTGCGGCCACGGCTGCGGCTGCCACTCGCATTGAATCTGAACTCCGATTATGGACATCGGATACTTTCTCACCCAAAGGCTGATCTGCGTGGCGGTCGTGGACCAAGCGGAAGATGCCGTGCCGCTGGCCGAGGCCCTGCTGGCCGGCGGACTGAAAGTCATGGAAGTCACGTTCCGCACCGCCGGCGCGGCCGAGTCCATCCGGCGCATCCGCCGGGGGGTGCCGCAAATCGCCATCGGTGCGGGCACGTTGCTGACGGCGGACCACGTCCAGCAGGCCGTGGACGCGGGGGCGCAATTCGGCGTCTCGCCCGGCTTGATCGAATCCGTGTCCGCCGCCGCGAAAGCCGCCGGGCTGCCACTTTTTCCCGGCGTGGTCACGCCCTCGGAAATCATGCGGGCCTTGGAGCTGGGTTGGACGCACCTGAAAT
>Ga0316217_10006500_pt1 | contig 11542 bp, 11 predicted proteins | sample 1anoAmetaG_FD_203633 | JGI IMG/M metagenome (GOLD analysis project Ga0316217, IMG submission 203633) | Freshwater microbial communities from Trout Bog Lake, Wisconsin, USA - 1anoA | ecosystem: Environmental > Aquatic > Freshwater > Lake > Hypolimnion/Profundal zone | place: USA: Wisconsin... | reverse complement strand
ATACAGACGTGATTTAGGACACCACGCTTTTCGACTTTTTTTGTTTTTTCCAAAGAGCGACCACGTTAATTCAGGTAGTTACACAGCGCCTGCAAGCGAAATCAGGCAGGAAGTGTAGAAGAAAAGTTTGGGTATACTTAATCAAAGCCCGTCGGTGCGGCGGCCCGAACGACACAAACTATACGACCTTCAACGACTCAACCAACCCACGGAGCGGCCCTAGCGGATGGTCCTTTTTCCCGCACCTCTCATAGCCTGCCACGACTGCGACCTGCTGCAGCGGGAGATCCCCCTCAAACCGGGATGCGCGGCAACCTGCGGCAGGTGCGGCGCCGTGCTGTACCGAAACGCCACCGACAGCATCGACCGCACCCTGGCCTATACACTGAGCGCTGCCGTGGTGTTCATGGTCGCCAACGTGTATCCCATCTTCTCCATCGAGGTCCAGGGATCCTTCACCGGAATCAACCTGATGGGGGCGGTCCGCTCCCTCTGGAACCAGGAGATGCAAGCCGTATCGACGGTCGTGCTGATAACCACGGTCATCGTTCCGGCCATGGAAATGTTCACCATGGTCTACCTCCTGCTGCCGCTCAAGTTCCTGCGCGTAGCCCCCGGCCACACGCACCTCTTGCGCCTGATGCGGATGGCCCGGCCCTGGGGGATGATTGAGGTGTTCATGCTCGGCGTGCTGGTTTCGCTGGTGAAGCTCACCGGCTCGTTCAAGGTGCTCCCCGGGGTGGCCCTTTGGTCCTTCGGCGTTCTGACGTTGCTTTTGGCCGCGGCCGCCGCATCGTTCAGCAGCCGGGACGTCTGGGCGCGCCTGGACCGGGTTCACGGCAGGGGAGTGGGTGCATGGGTCAGATAACGGGGAACGCCGCCGGCCAGGGGCTTTGCTCCTGCCACGTCTGCAGCCTGGTCTGCCGGCGCAGCGAGCTGTCCGCGGTGGCGCACTGCCCGCGCTGCGGCGCCTTTCTGCATTTCCGCAAGCCCGGGAGCATCGCGCGCTGCTGGTCGCTGCTCATCGCCGCCTACATCCTGTACATCCCGGCGAACTTCCTCACCATGATGGAGACCGGCTCGCTCTTTAGCTACCGCAAAGACACCATCATAAGCGGCGTGGTCCATCTCTGGAGGACCGGGTCCTGGGGGATTGCCGTGGTGGTTTTCGTGGCCAGCATCACCATTCCGCTGCTGAAGCTGATCTCGCTCACCCTCTTGCTGGTTTCGGTGCAGCGCCGCTCCCGCAGGCACCCCCGGCAGCGCACCCGGCTGTACCGGCTGGTGGAGCTGGTGGGCCGCTGGTCCATGCTCGACATCTACGTGGTGACGCTTTTGGCCGCGCTGGTGCAGATGGGATCACTGGCGACGGTGAAGGCGGGACCGGCTGCGATCGCCTTCGGCGCCGTGGTGGTACTGACCATGTTCGCCTCCATGCAATTTGATCCGCGCCTGATCTGGGATCCCCTTCAAAAAGAGAGAACTCCATGAACGATACGCCGCAAAATCCCGAGTTACCCGAGATTCCCGATGCCGTGAGCGAACCGAGGCGGCGCTACTCGATCCAGCTGGTCTGGATCATCCCGATCATCGCGGCGCTGATCGGCCTCTCCATCGCGGTCGAGTCCTTTATGGACCGGGGCGAGACCGTCACCATCACCTTCAAGACCGGCGAGGGGATGGAGGCCGGCAAGACTAAGATCAAGTACAAGGACGTCCAGATCGGAGAGGTGAAAGGTATCGCCATTGCCAAGGACCGCTCCCACGTGGTGGTGACCGCGGACATGTCCAAGGACGCCCGCGGGCTCCTGGTGAAGGACACCCGCTTCTACGTGGTGCGCGCCCGGATCACCGGGGGGAACGTCTCCGGGCTCAGCACGCTGATCGGAGGCTCCTACATCGGCGTTGATGCCGGCACCTCGAACCAGAGCCGGGACGAATTCGTCGGCCTGGAGACGCCACCGGCCGTTTCCACCGACGTCCCCGGCCGCCAGTTCGTGCTGCACACGGAGGATGCCGGCTCCCTGGACACCTCCGCCCCGGTATTTTTCCGCCGCATCCAGGTGGGTCACGTGATCGGCACCGAGCTGGACCGCGACGGCAAAGGGGTTACCGTACGGGTCTTTGTGCGTGCCCCCTTTGACGAGTACGTGAAGACCAATTCCATCTTCTGGCATGCCAGCGGCATTGACCTGACCCTGAACGCGAGCGGTGTCAAGATCAACACGGAATCCATGGTCTCCATTTTGCTGGGAGGTATCGCCTTCCAGACGCCGGGGGAGCGCTTCAATGCCCCGCTGGCGCCCCCCAACAGCGTGTTCACCCTGTTCCCCACCAAGGACGAGGCCCTGAAGCACGCGGAGACAATCGAGAGCTACACCCTCGTGTTCAAGGAATCGGTGCGCGGCCTGGCTGTCGGTGCGCCGGTCGACCTCAGAGGGGTAACCGTGGGCGAGGTGACCAAGATCGACGTGGCGCTCAACCCAAACAACTCGGGAGTCTCTATCCCCGTCGAGGTGCAGTTCTATCCGGAACGGCTGCGGGCTCATAGCCGCGACAAGGCAAGGCAGGTGAGGCCCCAGGACTCCCGGCAACTCCTCGACGCGCTGGTCGCGCACGGTTTTCGAGCGGAGATCAAGAGCGGCAGCCTAGTGACCGGGCAGCTCTTTGTGGCGCTCGATTTCTATCCCAAGTCGGAGCCGGCCAAGATTGACTGGAACGCGATCCCGCCCCGGTTCCCCACCGTTCCGGGCTCCATGGGAGAGTTGCAGAAGCAGCTGACGAACATCGTCCAGAAATTCGAGAAAATGCCGCTCCAGGAGATCGGGGGCGATGCCAGAAAGAGTCTCCAGTCGCTGGATGCCACCCTGAAGAGCGCGGACCATCTGCTGAAGAACGTGGACGCGGCGGTAATCCCGGAAGCGCGTTCGGCGCTCGTGGATGCCCGGAAATCTCTCGATGAGGTGCGCTCCACGCTGACCGAACTGCGCAGTACCCTGGGAGCCGCACGCACCACACTCGGAGGAGCCAACCAAGTCCTGGCGAACGATGCGCCCCTGCAGCTCGACCTGCGCCAGGCCCTGCGCGAGATGTCGCGTGCCGCCCAGTCGTTGCGGGTGCTCGGTGATTATCTGGAGCAGCACCCGGAATCCCTGATTCGCGGCAAACAGGAGGACAAACCATGATGCGCATCCTTTGCCTGGGCGTGTTCGCAGCTTGCCTGGCCCTGGCCACCGCCGGTTGCAGCAGGTCGCCGCGGGTTACCTTTTACACCCTGGAGCCCGCGGCCGCCGTTCCGTCTGCTCCAACAGCCGCCCCGGCAGCACCGGCGGTTGCCCCGTTGGCGGCTCCCCTGACAGTTGCCGTTGGGCCGGTCACGCTGCCCGAAATAGTGGACCGTCCCCAGTTCGTGGTGCGCGCCGCCGCCAACCGGGTCGATATCCTGGAGGAACAGCGCTGGGCAGAACCGCTGCGCAGTGAAATCCCCCGGGTCATAGCTGGGGACCTGGGGCGTCTGCTCGGCTCAAGCCGGGTGTTGTCCTACCTTGAGAATGCCGGCAGCAATGCGGAGTTCCGGGTACTCCTGGACATTGAGCGTTTCGAGGCATCGCCCGGCAAGGGGGTGACCGTCGTGGCTGCCTGGTCTCTGCACAAAGCTGCCGGGGGCGCTGCCAGGACCGGGCGCTCCCGGGTGCACGAGCCGGCGGCGGGGGAGGGTTGCGACCCCCTGGTGGCGGCTTACGGCCGGGCGCTGCTTGCCGTGAGCGCCGATCTGGCGCAGGCGATTCGGGACGAGGGTGCTGCAGGGCGCTGATCCTCCCGGATTCAAATCTCTACGCTTGCGATTCTTTTATCAAAGCCGCTCGGGAAATTTCGCCCGGGCGGCTTTTTTGCGGCAGTGGCAGAAAACTTTAGTCAGATTCTTCAACGCAAAGGCGCAAAGGCGCGAAGCTACAAAGAAAGGCTGGGAATCGACAGGCTACGCATGTCTTGACTGAATATGAATGAATCAAGCCCAGAACCAGTCTTTTACTGACACCGCAGTTTACTCTGCCTCTGGCGCCTTAGCGTCTGCGTTAGGGCATTGAAACAATGCTGCCAACTCCCCCGTGCTGCGGTGGCGGGGTTGCCATCAGGATAATTGAAGCTATCATAACGAAAGGAAACTTATCGAAATATGTCTTCGCAACGGGAGAACTTATGGATACCGAATACTGTTTCGCTCCGGGCTGGCCGGGTATCCAGGCGCGCTGGACCTCTAGCGCCAAATCAGGAGTCGGGACTTCCCTTAGCAGCAAGAGCGCCGTATGGTTCACCCTGAGCCACGGGATTTTCAACGAGATTTACTACCCGCGCATCGACCAGGCCTGCGTGCGCGACATGGGCCTGATCGTCACCGACGGCGCCGATTTTCGCTCCGAGGAGAAGCGCGATGCCGACACCGAGGTCGCCTGGATGGCGGACGGGGTGCCTGCCTTCCGCATGGTTTCCAACTGCCGGCAGGGGCGCTACCGCATCGAAAAGGAGGTGCTGAGCGACCCCCGGCACGACGCCGTGCTGCAGCGCACCCGTTTCAGCGCCCTCAAGGGAGAGCCCTCAGACTACCGCCTCTTCGTGCTGCTCGCTCCGCATCTCGGCAACCAGGGGGCCGACAACACCGCCTGGGTCGGGGAGTACAAAGGGGTCGAGATGCTCTTCGCCGAGAGAGCCGGCACCGCCCTGGCGCTCGCCTGCTCGGTTCCCTGGCTCAAGCGCTGCGCAGGCTTTGTCGGCGTCTCGGACGGCTGGCAGGATCTGATGAGTCACGGGGAACTTTCCTGGGACTACGACCGGGCCGAAAACGGCAACGTCGCCCTGAGCGCCGAGCTGGCGCTGCCGAGCGGGGATGGCTCCTTCCTCTTGTCCCTGGGTTTCGGGCGCCACGCGGCCGAGGCGGGTAACCGCGCCCGGGCCGCACTCCAGGACGGCTTCGACAGCGCGCGGGAAGAGTACTGCCTGCGCTGGAACAGGTGGCAGGAGAGGCTCCTGCCGCTAGATGCTGGCGCCACCCACTGCCGGCAGAACCTCTACCGGGTGAGCACCTGCGTGCTCCGCTCGCACGAGGCCTTCAACTTCCCCGGAGGGGTTATCGCAAGCCTATCCATCCCCTGGGGGACCAGCAAGGGGGACAACGATCTGGGGGGGTACCACCTCACCTGGCCGCGCGACCTGGTTGAGTCGGCGGGGGGGCTTTTGGCCGCAGGCTCCTGCCGCGAGGTGCGCCGGGTGCTCTGTTACCTGCAGGCCACCCAGGAGGCGGATGGGCATTGGGGGCAGAACATGTGGCTGGACGGCACCCCCTACTGGAGCGGCATCCAGATGGACGAGACGGCGCTGCCGGTACTGCTGGTCGACCTGGCCCGGCGCGAGGGGGCGCTTTTAGACGGGGACCTGGCCCGCTTCTGGCCCATGGTGCGGCAGGCGTCCTGCTACCTGCTCTGCCAGGGACCGGTCAGCCCGCAGGACCGTTGGGAAGAGGATCCCGGCTACGCGCCTTTCACGGTGGCGGCCGAGATCGCGGCGCTTCTTGCGGCGGCGGACCTGGCCGAGCTGAACGGCGAGACCACCATGGCGGCCTACCTGCGCGAGAGCGCCGACGTCTGGAACGGCTCCATCGAGCGCTGGATGTACAAGACCGACAGCGACTGGAACCGCGACTTCGACGTGCCGGGGTACTACGTCCGGATAGCGGCGCTCGATTCCGAGGTGAGCAGCACACGGTTCCAGGAAATGGTCCAGGTGAAAAACGCGGCGCCCGGCCAGGAGTGCCTCCCCGCCGTTCACCTGGTGAGCCCCGACGTGCTCGCCCTGGTCCGGTTCGGGCTGCGCGCGGCGGACGACCCGCGGATACTCAACACGATAAAGCTCATCGACCGGCTGCTCAGGGTCGAGACCGCCGGTGGGCCGGTCTGGCACCGCTACAACGGCGACGGCTACGGCGAGCACGACGACGGCGAGCCGTTCGACGGCACCGGACGCGGGCGAGCCTGGCCACTTCTGACCGGCGAGCGGGCCCACTTCGAGCTGGCCGCCGGGAACCTGGAGGAGGCCCAACGCCTGCGCTGCACCCTGGAATCCCTCGCCTCGGCGGAGGGGCTTTTGCCGGAACAGAGCTGGGACGCGGCGGACCTGCCGGAGCGCGAGCTCTATTTCGGTCGCCCGACCGGCTCGGCCATGCCGCTTGCCTGGGCGCACGCCGAGTACCTGAAGCTTTTGCGCTCGCTCGCCGACAGCCGGGTCTTCGACATGCCGCCGCAGACGGTGCAGCGCTATCAGCGGGATCGGACCGTCTCGCCGAGGCTCGTCTGGCGCTTCAACCACAAGGTGCGCTCACTCCCCGCCGGGATGCTGCTGCGCATCGAGACCCTGGTCCCCGCGCTGGTGTACTGGAGTTGCGACGCCTGGAGCACGGTGAACAGCATCGCCTCGCGCGACCCGGGGCTCGGTCTGCATGTTGTCGATCTGGACACCTGCTCCCTTGCCCCGGGCCGCCGAGTCATCTTCACCTTCTACTGGCCCGACGCAGGCAATTGGGAGGGAACCGATTACCTGGTCGGTATCGATCAGAGCGGGAACGCGGATGATTTGCCTAAATCCGAGGCATTGGACGTTGTCTAAAAAGGAGGTGTGCCATGCTGGTTCTTGCGGCTGACGTGGGCGGAACCACCACGCGGCTCGCCTATTTCCAGGCCGGCGACGCCGGGCTAACCGTGCTCGCCGAGGGGCATTTCCCCAGCGCCGAGCATGCCAGTCTGTACGAGATCGTACGTCTCTTCTCGAAAGAGCTCCGGCTCACCCCGGAGCGGGCCTGCTTCGGCATCGCCGGACCGATCATCCAGGGAGGGGTCCAGACCCCGAACCTCCCCTGGAGCATCGACGCCTCCGAACTTGCCCGGCAAGCCGGTCTCCCTGCGGTGAAGCTCATCAACGACCTGGCAGCGAACACCTACGGCATCGCCCTTCTAAAGCAAGAGGACCTGGCTGTGCTTAACCCGGGTAAGGTGGAGCCGACCGGATGCATCGCCGTCGTTTCGGCCGGCACCGGCCTCGGGGAGTCACTGGCCTACTGGGACGGCCGCGTGCACCGGCCGCTACCGAGCGAAGCGGGACATGCGGATTTCGCCCCGCGTAGCGACCTGGAGGCCGACCTGCTCCGATACCTGCGGGACGAATTCGGGCGGGTGAGCTATGAGCGGGTGGTTTCAGGGCCGGGGCTGGTGAACATCTACCGCTTCCTGAGGGACAGGAGAAACCTCCCGGACTATCCGGCCATCTCTGCCAGGCTGCAGGCGGGCGATGCTGCGGCCGCCATCAGCGCGGCCGCCCTGGCCGGGGATTCCCTCCTGTGCTGCAAGGCTCTCGACGTCTTCGTCTCCAGCTACGCCGCGGAGTGCGGCAACGCGGCACTCCGATTCCTGGCGACCGGGGGCGTGTACCTGGGAGGCGGGATCGCGCCGCACATCCTCGACAAACTTCTCGACCCTTCCTTTATGGAATCCTTCAGCGGCAAGGGGCGTCTCGGTCCCTTATTGGCAGACGTCCCCGTGCAGGTCATACTCAACGACCGGACCGCCCTGCTTGGCGCGGGCCGCGCCGCCTTGCTGCTGGAAGAGCCCTGAATCGCACGAAAAATCCCGTTTGGCAAGGTTCTACCGGGAAGCCTAATGACATTAGGAGCCCCTTCCCCCGTAGGGGAGAAAGGTGTGGATGCCGTGGTCAGGGGGAGTTCAGGTGGCTCGTGCCCTGCAGGAAGTAGAAACGCCGGCTTATGTTGCTCCGAGCCACTCTCATGAATACTGAAGTGTTTCGTGGGGCATTTGCACTGAAGTTAGCTGATTGTCGTCAGAACGGGCATGACTAAAGCATTGGCAGCAGCGCGCCGTGAAAAATAATTCTTAGGATCAGTAAGTCCACAATGCAAGAACTCCCCAGTCAGACATTCTCAGCACAACCGAACAGAGCGTTAAAGAACCCATCAACCTGACAAATTATCGCAATTTTAATCAATATCGTCACTTTATTATTGACAATCATTCTTGCTCTGCTCATAATATTTAGCAAATAAATTCCTAAAGGAGGATAATTGATGGCGACTCTAGTAGAAATTGCTGCTCAACTCGTAGCATCACACGCGTCCAGCACGCCGATGACTTCCGACGAGCTTCTCGCTGAGATCAGCAAGGTACATTCCGCTCTGAAAGGTCTGGAAGCAGGACAGGCAGTCGAAGGAGCGGAAGAAGCCAAACCTGCCCTCACGTTGAAGGAGGCCATCAAGAAGAACGAGGTCGTCTGCCTGGTCTGCGGCAAGGGGGGATTCAAGACCCTGGCCCGTCACCTGAGTACTGCCCACGGCATAAAGCCGGGCGCCTACAAGAAACAGTTCGGCATCTCGAGCAAGCAGGCGCTCTCCGCCAAAAGTTACTCCGAGGCGAGAAGGAAGATGGCGCAGGACAGGGGGCTCGCGGACAACCTTGCCAAGGCAAGAGAAGTGCGCATGGCCAACATCGAGGCGAAGAAAGGCTCCACCGCCAAGCCCGCCAAGGCCCCGGCCAAGGCCGTCAGGGCAAAGCCCGCACCCAAGGCCAAGAAATAATCTCCGCTTTTCACTTGATGCACTGCAATCAAAGCACCTCCCCCAGGGTGCTTTTTTTTGTGGAGTGCTTTACCCGAGGGGCGATTTTTGTTATAATTCGCATTCATAAACATACTTACACCGGGAGACCATCATCATGCGCACCCTCATTCTCGCAGCACTGCTCACCCTCATCGCGCTGCCGGCCCTTGCGGCGAGCGAGCCGAAAACCGACGACCAGAAGACTCTCTACGCCGTGGGGCTGGTGGTTTCCCATCAGCTCGCCGTCTTCGACCTCAGCGCAGGTGAACTGGAATACGTCAAGCAGGGGTTGACCGACGGCATCACCGGCAAGACGCCGCAGATCGATCTGGACGCCTACAAGTCCAAAATCCAGGCACTGGCCATGGCCCGGCGCGACGCCGAGGGCGCCAAGCTTGCAGCCAAGTCCCGCGCCTTCCTGGAGCAGGAGGCCAAGGAGAAGGGCGCGGTCAAGACCACCTCCGGGCTGGTTTACCTTCCGCTCAAGGAAGGGACCGGAGCGAGCCCCGTGGCGAGCGACACAGTGAAGGTGAATTACCGGGGCACCTTCATCGACGGCAAGGAGTTCGACAGCTCCGCCACGGCCGGAAAGCCCGCCCAATTCAAGCTGAACCAGGTCATCAAGTGCTGGTCCGAGGGGGTGCAGCTTATGAAGGTCGGGGGCAAGGCGAAGCTGGTCTGTCCACCCGACCTAGCCTACGGGGAGCGTGGCGCTGGCGCCATCCCGGCAAATGCCACCCTGGTTTTCGAGGTTGAGCTGGTCGATGTGGTCAAGTAGTTTTGGCGGGACTGTACTTAGCAGAGCCTTCCCAAGTTGGAGACGGATCGGAAGTCCAGGTGCCGGGGGAGCGCAAAAAATTCAGTCGGTTTTTTATTGACAAAGAATCGGTCCTGGTCTATAAAGGAAAACTCTTGAGGCGCTGTCCTCGAGGGTTTTCTTGCGGAATAGAGTGGTCAACAAGATTTCGGCGGTTTAGCTCAGCTGGCTAGAGCAAGCGACTCATATTCGCTAGGTCCGGGGTTCGAGTCCCTGAACCGCCACCAATAGAAAAACTGGCACCGTCCGGTAAAAAACGAAAGGCCCTGAGAAATCAGGGCCTTTCGTTTTTTTGTTGTTCGGCCTTATCCACTTTGGTATGCCCTAAACCGGCAGGTATGACGGTTTTTTTGACGGTATTTTGCCACAGACGCAAGGCAGATACCGTCAAAAAGTAGGTAAGCCCAATGCCCCAGCGGATCATAGGACTTTCGGATGCTCAGGTTAGGGCCGCCAAGCCTGCCGACAAGGAAACCAAGTTGGCTGATGGGCCCGGTTTGTACCTTCTCTTTACCAAATCTGGTGGGAAACTGTGGCGCTTTGATTATCGTCACGGTAGCAATCGAAAAACGGCCTTTCGGTGCCTACTGGTGCCCTGAATCGCAGTACTGGCGGTCTTTAACCGTCGCGTCGATATTGTGCCAGTAAACGGACAGCAACTTCTCGTAGCCGATTACAGCCGGATCATAGACCACCCGCACCGATTCGGCGTGGCCGGTCCCGCCAGCGGAAACTTCCTCGTAGGTCGCATTTTCGATTATGCGCTGCTGAGTGTGCTTGAGTCCTCAGGTCCGACGGTTTATTCCTTTTGAGAGTGTTTAGCTGCGCTACCTCAAGAACGCAGTCAGGCTTCCGCCCCACAGACAGGTCCCCAGCGCCTCTGTCTGCCTGCTTGCAGATCCCCCCACAAACCTGCAGACGGGAAACCTGAAATCGCTCGCCGATCCAGCATTGTCCGAAGAGGTTTTTCCCTTTGTGCCGCCTCTCCCGAACTTTGGACACGGTACTGGCCTTTTCCGGGGCATACTCTGCGCAGCGGAAGGCAAGTGGCTGAAGACACCAACATTTCCGAATTTTTTGCCATTTATGCTGTCGCAGACATGCTCCCCATATGTTAAAATTATCCAATAAACGCAAGCTTGATGCGCATATCGACATCGAAGGTGATGGCGAACATTGGAATTTGACCAAAAAGATGCATGTGCCGCTCTTGCCGGTACTTGCACAGGGGAGGCGGCACATGAAAGTACAGAACGTACTCGATAACAGCAAAGTAACGTTTCTAGTGGCAAACAACGACTTACAGATGCAAGAACAGATTGGCAAGGTGTTGGAGGTCAATTATGTTGATTCTGATGTGATAAAATTATTTAAAAATCATGATTTATTTGATAAATTGATTAAGTACAAACCAGATGTTTTTATAGTCGATATTGATTGCGATCGTATCGGATATCAAATAATAAAACTTGTTGCGATGTTTAAATTGAATGTGCGTATCGTCGCAATCGGCGCACGCAGCACAGGGAAAATAGCCTTGTGTCTGTTCAATGGAGTAACGGGTTACGTCATGAAGCCTATTGATAATATGTCCATGATACATACTATTGACGACATATTGGAAACCATCCCATCATTGCGATCTAGGAAGGCTCGGGCGTAGTGCTAATATTCTGAAATTTTCTCAAACAGAATCGGGCCATCATGTGTGGCCCTTTTTTTCGATATTTGTGCCGTATCAACAGCTGCACCGACAAAACCCGTATCTGCCGCAGCGCCTTGGAACTGCTGGAATGCAACGCCCTTTTTCTTTACAAGGTGCTATTCTACATAAGTCTCCCCAGCCGTTACCTGGTGAAGGTCACCCAGGAAAGGACCGACCGGGGGAAACGCCTGGCCAAAAAGGGGCGCATACCGAACTTTTCAAAAAAAGAGACGCATATCCTTTCCTGATTGGTGTTAAGCTTCAGCCAACCGCAACCAGCGCTCCGGGCGGCTTCCATTCCCAGCAGCTGCCCTCACAAATCTAGGGAGCAAGTCACGTAGATTGAAGCGGCGGTTGAAGCGGTATT
>Ga0316217_10006499_pt1 | contig 11543 bp, 15 predicted proteins | sample 1anoAmetaG_FD_203633 | JGI IMG/M metagenome (GOLD analysis project Ga0316217, IMG submission 203633) | Freshwater microbial communities from Trout Bog Lake, Wisconsin, USA - 1anoA | ecosystem: Environmental > Aquatic > Freshwater > Lake > Hypolimnion/Profundal zone | place: USA: Wisconsin... | reverse complement strand
GACAAAGCTTGGAACCTAAAGAAAGAGCTGCTCGCAATCCACAAACTCGACATCGAACGATAGCTAAGATTCAACGCCGCCATCTGCTACAAAAACAAGAAGAGTAGCAGCTACTATGACTATCGTCTCAAACTCTTCTAAAGCCTAAGTCAAGGCAAACCCCACCCAAAGATGAAGTAGTACTACTAGAGAGAGACAACCCTGATAGCCAAGATACTGGGCCGATTCTTGAGAAACTACTACTGTTGGATGTATCGCAATAAGCTGCTGAAACTGATGGTGTTGATAGGGGAGTAGGGCATCATCGAAGTCGAGCTGGAGTCACTGCATAAATTTTTAGAGCTGAATCCCAACGACTACAGTGCATATAGCAGGTTGATCGCAGTTGTAGTCCAACATGGCTGCAAGTTGGAGAGTGAGCTGGGTTGGTTGGAACAGCTGGAGTAGTTTTGCAAGGTGGCCTATACCCACTAAACCTCATATCAGCATATCTACACTTACAAGGAGTTTCTGCTCAAACAAATCAAAAGGATGGCTTGATTTTTGTGGTAATGAGGGTGGTAATTAAGGTTGTTATGAGGTTTGTTGGATTCAAAATTATTAGCAGATTGATGATCAGACGTATGTGTGCTTTGAGGTGGAGATGGAGTGGAACTCGGGCGAAAGAGCCTTAAAGTCACTGTTCTCAGCGAAGTTCTGCTTGCTTTGGTTGAAGGAACCTTGGCCCTTGGTCTCCGCATAAATCTTGGCCGGACACAGAGGATTCCCCTTCGGCACGAAATCATTCTTATAGATAGTTTCTAAATAAGCAAAGATCTACCATACTGGCGGGAGAAGTCAGGGTTGTCCTCCTTCTTCTCCACAACCTTGGTCTTCTTGGCAAAGTACTCAGGGTTGGGGTTGCTGAAGAAATCCCCATAGGTGGTCTTCCCCAGCCACTGGTAGCCAGTCTTCAGCTGGTCGGGAATATAGGTATAGTCATCTTTCTTGGGGTCCTTGGCCACGAATTCTTTGGTGTAGGTCGATTTGCTCCTCTGAGGGAAGTACCCACGGGTGTGTTTGTCTGTAGGTTTGACGTACTGGTTGTCGCCCTTGTGTCCTGGAAACTGGGCTGAGTATGAACTCAACTGTGCACACGGACCATCACTGTGAAGCAGATCTTCGGGGTGAGGCCTTTCGGGCTTGTCCCCTGACTTGCCTTTGAAGCCATTGCTGTATGTCGAGCTGAGGTCGAGGTGTGGCCCCTTCAGCTTTTCGTATTATTTGTCGTGGTTGACTACGTTGGGGATGGCCTTCTGCTCATAAAAACTGCGCTGGTAGACAGTGTTCTTGGTCAGGTCGGGTTTTATCACATGCAGTTTGCAGAGATGTCGCCCGCAGTGGCACTCGTTGCAGAGGCAGCTTTATTGATCATGATGCATGAAATTGCTGTCTGAGAGCTTGGAGGCCGTTTTGGCGAAGAGGTCGTTGTTGGCCGACCTTTCTTCGTGGTTGTGGAAGCTGCGCTGAGTGCGAGCCATTCGGTCTGTGCCCATGGATTCATTTAGATTTTTGGGGTCGTTTTGGTTGCCTGTGCGGAGTTTGTATTTAGTTTGGAACTCAGGCTTCTGAGCAGAGTTGGAAGAAAGTCTCTGAGAATTCGGTCTCATCTGCGGCTGAATGCTGCTACGAATACAAATAATTTTATTTACGTAAAATCCCTGAGACCTCTAAAATGTGAAGCGAATTACTAGAAAATATCTGTGAGATAGAAATCAAAGAAGAAAGTCTTTTTAGTCGACCAGGAAACAATAAACGAGCTACTTTTCTATTTAGACCGCCACGAAGAATGATTAGGGTCCGAAGTGCTCGCAATTGGTCATTGGGTGCTTGGTTTTGCCTTGGAGCTCGTCTTGCCAGCTAAGGTCTATTTACCAGTAGCCGTAACATCCCTCAACTATTGGCGCTTAGATCCTTCCGTAGAGCACTTTCGAGAACATCTTTATGCTGAAGCAGCACTCTTATTTACCTTTTTTTGGTAAATTCTCTCGGAAATTGGCCAAAGTTTTGAAACCTTTGCCCAGATGCAGCTTTGTGTTGTTTTTAGTGCATTGCACTGAACAAATGACTGACTTCTCTGAGCTAAAAGTCAGCTCACCAGTACACTTAAGATAGCCATCAGCAGAAAGGAAAGGAGTAAGAAAAGGAGTTTGGAAGTTAAGCCTCAAAGCCCTAATGTTCGTAATTTTTGACTTACTGTTAACCTCAAAGGTGTCCAAACTTTAGTCCTGGAGCAAAGTGTTGAGAGTCTTCATGTTTTAGATGCCCTCACTGATCTTAGTCAGCATCTTGAAGTCAGGGTTGAGCTTCTATTTGTCGATCATAATGACCTCCTTGCTTCCAAAAGAGTTGTCCCCTGTGAAGCCCTCAATATCCTCGGAGTAGAGGAGTTTGGCCTGTTGGTTCTACTGAGGGATGACTATGTTGGAGCATTTGAGAGATAGAAAAGGTTAGAACTCCATGATCTTAATGTTTGGCTTATTGGTTCTAGTCCGAATGTAGTAGTTGTCTTGAACTTTCTAGAAGCCATGGCCTTCCATTTCTTTGATGAAATCGCCCGAATAATGGATCTACTTCAGTTGTGTCATCTTTTACAAATAATCCAGATACTTCTTGAAGAGGGAAGCCGAGTTCTATTCGCTGCAGCCGTCAACTACGCCCCACAGTTTGATGAGGTAGATTTAGTGAGATAGAACGACCGATATTGCGAGGATGTTGACTTATTCGCCGAGAAGGAACTCACTTACGTAGCTTTGCTGCTTTCTTAGGCACTCCTAAAAGGGTTCATTAATCGTTTATCTGCATCTTTTCTTGAAAGGTAGCTTTTTGAGCAGTTTCAGAAGCTAAAAAATCTCATATTTTCCAGGTCTAAGCTTTACTTACTTCTTAACGTTCTGACCCCCATAGGAACTCTCTTTGTCCTAAATTTTGGGCTCAATCGTTTCGCTGCTTTTCATGCTCTAATTGTAAATCATAGCAGGTTTGATCAAAGACGAGAATTTGGAGCTTAGATTGGTTTCAGATTACTCCTAATTCGTAGCCGTTTCAGGGTAGAGTTTTTTAAAATGCTTTAAAGGATGCAATTTGTTGCGAATGTTGACAAACTTCCTCTTAAAAGAAGAGGGAGAGTCCTCCTCAACAGTTATGGTACTCTTACTAGGTTCTTCATTGAAAGGCTACTTGGGATGAATGGGTTTGATCCTAAAATTTTGAGGAATAAAACGCCGTTATTGCCTCTCTCTGCTTTAAGTAACCAAATGCTTTCTTAGAGTGTTATCTTAGAGCTTGGATTTGACATCAAGACTGGTGAGATAGTCTTAATTGTCTTCTTCTCTGTCCTAGTTTATGAACTTTCTGGAACTTTTTTCAGCCCTTTTGTAGAAAGATGGCTTACTCTCTTGCATCTTCTATCTTGCGTTGCCCAAAGAAAAGTGCTTTCGCCTGAAATTTGAAGTAAAGGTGCTTTTTTCCTCCTGGGGCCTTTGTGCTTCCACATTCGATCTCTTCAATTTCAAGTTCTCAGACATCCTTCTGGAATTAAGCCTACTCTCCAGCTTCTAAATTGTGTTCACTTTGCCCTCTTTGACAATCTCCAGAATCTGATTGTTTGCTTTCAGAAGCCTGCAGACATAGCTGAGACTCAACGTGAAAAGATGGTCTATGATTTCGCTGTGCTTTTTGGGCGACATCTTGCCCTTCATATCATAGTGATAGAGGAAGAAAGGGTCGTACTGCTCCTTGAACAGTATAAACTCCTTGAGAAAACTCTCCTTCAGAAAGCGGTTGTCCTCATCCAAATTTTAAAACATCTGCATACACTCGTCAGTCACTGGATCTTCGTTCATGGAGTACTGTCGCAGCAGCTGGATTAAGGTTTCAGCGAAGAGCAGATTGCTATCCCGCAGCGAACTCAGCAGCGAACAAATCGAGGTCAGTGACTGGGAATCGACATCTGATGGTTTGTTGCTCTTCCTGACCAAATTTTCCAAAGCAGAAAGCGACTATTTCCTCGAACTCATGTTATTGGAGAGCTTGAAGTAAGGCGATTTGCCCTCATTGGTCGCTTTGATTTCTTTGGTGATGTGCTATTGGACCTTGGTGGTGGGGAGGGTATCAAGGTAGTTGAGAACCAGATTCTGGTAATACTCCTCGACGTGCAGCGAGGACCAAGTCTAAAGCAGATCGGATTGGAGTTTGAACAAAACTTGTTGCTAGTCTTCCTAGAGCTCAGCTTTAACTCTTTCTGACCTTGACTATTACATCAAAATATAGATTATATTTCCCAAATAAACAGGATAGTGCGAACTGAGAGCCTTTTGGTTCCATAGCCTGCGGGTTCTGATGATTAGTCAATTGTGAGATTTGTACCAAAATATAGATATATAGATCAATCGTAGGAATGTCTGGCCGCCTTGGCCGAAATCTTCACCGAAACGAACGACTCAACGATATAGTAGGTCCAGAACAGATGCAGTATCTCCAGCCCGATCATCATAAACACCATGAACCAAGTGGGCGTCCCCAGCACACTGTACTCAAACTCACTATATCCCACATGTTCCTCAAGCAGGAGCAGGTTGTGGTAGATGGCAGGATAGATGCAGACTGCCACAAAAAGGATGATTCTGCACCCCACCCATGAGATGAAGGCATGGACGAAGATCCAGTCCAGCAGTTTTTTTGAGTAGTGTTTGTAATCCTAAGTTTGGGGAGAGGTACCTTGTAGGCCCTTGCGGCGATCAGCCCGAAATCGCTGTAGTCGTGGATGAGAAGGACGAAGAGTCCGATCAGCCATTGGTTGGTTAGGAAGCTAAAGGCGATCAGAAACACAGAGAGGCCGTGATGCAAAGCGTACTCGAAAAAGTTGCCCTCCGATCGCACAAACAGATGTCCGAAGAAGCGAGCGAAGTGCTTGCCGAACTGACAAATGTAAAAGATCTTCATTTCTAAGGTGACATCGAAGACCCTGGGCCCCTGCTCAATGAGCACGAAAGGGGTACCCTGTCCGCCCAGCCACGTGGGCATGAAGCGAGTGGCGCAAAGTATTTTATAGCACCAAATCGAACTAATAAGATAGTAAATGATCGAATATCCCCACTTTACCAAAGTGTAGCATCTTTTCTTCCGTGCCTACGGCTCAAGGTACCTTTCCTCGGTTATGTAGTATTTCAAGCAGACATCGTCAAAGATGTGATGCACTAGCATATCGAACAGCTGTATGGCTTGAGGGGTACTGTGAAAAGGAGGCCGAAGGACAGTCCATAGAGCAGCATCTCAAAAAATTTGCCCTCCCGGATGCCCTCGAACTAGGGATGTGTCTGGAAGGTGTAGACCTTGCTGAAAAGCATGGCGGCCAAGGCCAGTACCAAAATGAAGCCAATTTTCCAAATGAACTCATATTTCTGTATAGATGACAAAAATTTAAAAAGGGTGATCCCTCAGAGGATCTAGTGCGAGGGGTGTGTTACCTTTTTTGAGGAGCTAGTGGGTTCCTACACCCTCTCCGGAGTCCTGCCTTTCTACAGCACTGAAGGTTCCATCAGTTCCTACCCTCTTCAATATAATTATCAACTCAACTCACTTAATTCGAATTTAATTATAACTGCTTCCGCTGAGGACCCCAACCTCTCAAGCTGTGAATTTATGCGTGAAATGGTTGGCTCTATGGAGCTGGGGAATGCGGCTTTGGTATTTTGGGGTCTTTGGCTGTGGTTCAGTCAGCTTGTGGGCTAACTTCTTTGCTATTTTGTATCTTTGTGTAGAAAAGGCTCCTTAAAAACAAAACTTATAATTCATCTAAAGACAAATTTTTGTCTTTTGCTGAGTTTTTACAGTATTTGGGGCTATTTATCATAAATTAAACGCGATTAGGAAAAAAATCTAAAAATAATCAAACTTAAAGTTCAATAAACACTTAACAAAGAGGGTCAAAACATCTTTTTTAAAGGTTTTAGACTATTCCTCAAAAGTTTAGTGATATTTATCTCTGTGGCAGTGAAAGCCAACACAAGCTATGGTCAACATGTTAGCCCGAAGTTAAGCAATAGCAAAGTCCAGGGTATAAGGAGGTCACTGGGAAAGCAGCTTTGGCTTGGCACATTTCAGTAATATCAGGCAAAATAGCTTTTAGGGTGTGAAGCGTAAAACGTATGTAATATATTGATTTCGATCAATACGATCATAACCAAATAAGCTTCATAAAGCATTCAAAGCAGTAAACTCAAAAATGGCCTCAAGGGAACTCCAATAGCCACCAAAACATGCAACCCCATCGACTCAGCATACTCCAACCTTCCAACTTCAGATTCCTCATTCATTCATATATCCATTCATATCAATGGTCTGATTGCTCTTAATTTGATATGCAGCCAATCACAATATTTAGTATACTCATCACTATTTCAAAATCTTCTTTATCTTCTCATTGTAGTTGTCTACTATCTCCAGATACCGGTTGCGGAAGGATTCATCAGTCTTCTTGTACTCTAGCACAACGAAGTGGAATATCCTTATCGAGTCCTTTGCGCACAGACCCAGTTTCTATTTTATCTTCTCTTTCCTATCTCTCACAATGCATACGTCACGATTTGGTCTTACTAAATGTCACTTTCTAGAAATGCTTCGATTTCTTTTTTTGTCAGGTTTTCGGGATTCTGTGTCTAAAAACGTGCTATTTTGTCTATTTCGCTATAAATGTACCTTCCAAAATTTGCTCAATCGTTTCCAAAACCCTACCCTTATGAAGTTTGCGACTGACGATCATATTGGGCTCAGGCTTGACCCCCAAAAGCGATTTCCGATACTCCTCAGTAAACTCCCTCTTCTGCTTCAAGATATCCCCATCGTCCTTGTAGATCTGTTCAGCAGCCTAACGGATCTCATCCTCCGAATACTTGACATACACCTTTTCATTGATCCTCGTGATCTATGATTTGATGGCTGCGTCCAGCAAAATGTAGCTTTCGTTTTACTCAGGAGTCATGCCTTTCGGGGCCAGCTCTTTCTAGACGAGATTGGCTATCTTTAGGAGGACTGGGTAGAACTCCTGACGAATGGTTTATAGGATTTAGAGGGTTTATTATCTGCTCGGACTTGAGGAGTTGGCCGATGAAGGTCTGAAGATTTTCCAGCTGAATCCCAAAGCCAACAGCCCCAATGTCCCGAATCCTAAAGCTTTGACGAAATTCATTATAATATAAATAATCAAAACTTTCGAGTGTAGATTCGCAGCCCAGCCCTTGAGGTTTTCTGGGATTTCTGGAAGATGGTAGATGTCAGATTTAAGAATTTCTTCTCCTGCTCCTTTTCTCTCTCCCAGAACTCGTTCTAAGGGTAGTGAGTCTTACGCAGGAGAGGGGTTTCGTCGAAATCAGAGCTTTTCAACCTATTTTTGACTTAGTCGTTGGTTCGGCTTTCCATCATCTCATTCAAAAAGTGGTCTTTGTAGTTTCTCTTAATTTTTGGTTGTGACATCAAATTTTCCTTCAATGACCGCTGCGACCTTTTGCTAAGCTTCAGTGAACAAAAGTTCTTGAAACTCATACTGCCTCTGTCATCCAACAAAATCTGCTTGAATTTCAAAGACCCCACCTTTGCCATACTTTTGCCATCTTTTTCATTGTTTTGCTCATTCGAGGACTGTTTGGGTGCGAAGTGTGCTTTTCTTTTGACTTTCTTAATTTCATAGACAATGTTGGGATCTTCGAAATCCAGGGGTAAATCGTCACTGCACTCAGTGTTCATCTTTTTGAAGGATTTAATCGATTTGATATTTTTGAAGGTTCTAAAACTTTCCTTTCTACTGTGGATCAGAGCACAGGTATTATCCTTGCTCTCAGAACTGAAATAATTGTTCTGACTCTGAAATTGTGGTCGTCTGCGATCTTTGGACTCATGCTTGCGAGGGATGACGAAGCTCGTGAGGTACTAATATTCCTCGGGCCTGAATTGGTGCTGGATTTCTGTGAGCAAATTCTGGAAAAAATCCTATTTCTGGATTTCCTCTCTGATCATTTTTTGAGTTTTGAGGGCATGGATGTATTTGATGGATTTGCTAGACAGCATCCGCAAAGAGACTATTCTTCTATTAATTAAATTAATCCAAAAAACCATAAAATTAACCAAAGGGCCCCACGGGCAATTCACCGGGACTGACTCACTCAACCCCCCACCTCTCATCCCACTCTGACATATCTCTGAGCTAGGTGTGAATTATAAAAGCGAGTTGCGAACAAATAAAGATTTTAATAATCGCATGTAAAGTTTATGCGACCGCGCCCTCCGCTGCCTCTGCTCCTGCCTCATCAAGAAGGACCCCCTCAACTACTCCCTCCCCAGCGACGAGCAGAACAAGTTCATCACCCTCAACGACCACCTCGACGACGACCATCGCCTCGGACACCCCGCCAAAGCAGACCCTGATATCTCGGGCAAACTCAAGACCTACCTCGAGGCGGCAGCCGACACCCAACCCCCACACTCCAAGTAGCCCACACTGCCCGATACCTTCGCCCTCAAATCCGAGCACTCCCACGACGACGAATAGAAACTGTTGAAATAGTAACCCTCAGCCAGAGACTACAGCGACGTTATGAGCGAATCCCACCCCTACTACCACCTCTTCAAGGAGAAGCTGACCAGACTGGCCAACGTGTTCTAGGTGCCAGCCGAGGGCAACAACGAGTACTAGCCAGCCACCGACTACAGACTGAGGCTGTACTGCTACCCGCAGGGCAAGACCAACATCTTCGTCTACTTCTTCAAGTTCCCCACCGACCTCGAGACCTACGAGTCCATCTCCAGCGACTTCCAGCTGCAGCGGAAGTTCGACAGCAACATCGACCAGTACAGGAAGGAGCTGGAGGTCATCGGCCAGAATACCAAGGTCATCTACCTGGCCTACAAGAAGATCCTCATCGTCTCCGCCCGCGACTTCTACTACGTCAAGCACACCTTCAACAAGTACCACGAGCACTGGACCATCTGCACCACTGACCCCTCCTACAACGAGCATGAGGGCAAGGTCCGCGGGGAGATGCTGCTCACTGCGACTAGAATTGTGGAAGTAGCCGATGGGATCGAGATCAGCGTGTACTCGCAGATCGACATGAAGATACCCATCCGGACGGAGCTGGCCAAGAACAGGGGCTATGCCGAAATCAAGAAGTATCTGGACAAGGTGTACTCCTATGTGGGTACCTATCGCAAGAGGGAGTAGGAGTTTGATATTTGAATGTTTGGTACATGAGGCTCAATATGCAATGCATAGACTGCTGCTTTGGAGATTGGATGGTTGGAATGTTTGAAGGTAAGAAGTCGCAATCTGTCCATAGTCTGCACAAATGCAGTACTACATCACAATATCTTTGATTACTACTATAAGTGCTGCCTATGGTCTAGCATGCAGCCAATGGTCGCATACCATGATTACTACCTCACCACCCTCACCCTACTCATCACTATGCGTGTTAGTGGGTCTGGGTGGGTCTAGGTGGGTCTTGCGGCAGGCGTGCGATGGAGTCTGAGCTCTTTGTGTAAGGAATATAAAGTATAGTGATCAAACGTCCTGGACGATACTTTTATCCCTGGGTTAGTGAATGAGTACAGTTCGTAGAATTCAAAGTCCAACTGGTAATCATCGTACTCCGAAACGACAGTCTTGGTATCCAGCAGATCCCACCTCCCACTCTCCTCGAAGATGTTGGCCTCGTCCCAGCTCTCCCCCGCGACCTCCCTCAACTCGCTGAGCCCCTGGCTCTTGGCATATCTGCTGTTGTTGAGCTCATGGATGAGCCACTCGGTCTGCGATCGGATCTGGAGCATCTTGTATCTGCGCTTCTTGGAGTCGAGCTCGTTGCTGACGAGGTTGGAGTACTGGAAGAAGATGAGGCGGGGCGCCAGCTTGCCCATGATCTTGCCGCCCATGAATTTGAGCATCCTGCGCAGGAACTACCACGCCATCCACACAATTATTATATGATGATATAACATTCGCTCTTGCACCCACTATGCGTTATGGATAGGTTGGGGTATTGATCTAGGCAGGGATTGCTGGATATGCTAGTGTGTGGGTGCAGTGAGTGATCTATGATAGCGCGTGGTCAGGGAAGTGATCTATTATAAAGTATGTGTTCAGGGAGGATCGATCGTATGTCTTGGGCATACTAAATTTATCATCCGTTCAATGCCTGCTTTGACATAGTATAAATGCACTGACATCTCTAGGCAGGTGTCAACCCTCAATCTCTGCAGACAGATAGTGATTCTGCTTTGGTTCGATGATTATAATTATTTGTGATAATGGACCTTTTCTTATTCGGCAGTTCTTTGAGTTTGGGACTGCTCATCGGCCTCACCCTCAAGAAGCACAACGTGTACCTGATCCCGCAGAGTCTGGGACTGGCCAAGACCAACCGCGAGTACTTCGACGCCGTCGAGAAGGAGATGGAGGACCTCGATTTCGCCAACTACTACGCCACCAAGGATACAACGCGTCATCTCAACGTTGACAGGAAGTGATCTCATATTCATACCTGCCACTGCACTAATACCTAACACTTACCATCTTATCATACAACATGCATCATGCATCCTTGGGCTTGATTATAGTATTATGCGCAGTCTGAACAAAATGGCCGGAGTGAGCCTCCGTTTGAATGTCCTCCCCTCGCTCCGCACAGGGCAGCACCCGTGGCGCTTCAGCACGAGGGACAGCTGGAAGGAGCGAGACTAGGCCGCAGAGAGGGTCTACATCAGCCAGAAAGAAGGTACCTCTCCCCTTAGCTAGCCGCCTCGTTGAAGAAGTTTCTGGAGAAGGTGGAGCACGAGTAGCTCCAGCAGTTGCACAGAAACACGGAATTCGAGCGCAGACTGGCCATCATCCTGCAGACGCACTCGGTCAACAACTAGGCCTTTTTCAGCGAGATCAGCAACCTCCACAAACTGTTGGCACAAACAGCCAGCAAATGATCACATCAGACCAGCTATAACTCTAGTTAGTAATGGATGGTGGATGGTTGTTGGGTGAGTGGAAGTAGCATAGGGGGGGCTTGGCGATGTATTTAGTATATCACTCGCTTGATAGCGCAGTTATAGTGCATAATGAATGGTCGATGTGGGTGGGGTATAGATATGGCAGATGTAATTATCTGCTCACGAAGTGCCAGTCCCCCCCAATTTGATGCAAGTGACCTATGGTGAGAACTGGCAATGTAATTATCACTCTACAGCTAATATGGGCTAGATTGCAGCTCATGTCACCTCAGATCAGATCTATTGGAGCTCACACAAAATTATTGAAGTTATTCTCACCCATTGCTATACTCGGCATACTTTTACTTACAGTTTATATGCATATCGATTACAACTAAATTGCCGTAATTACATCTAAATCGCACTGCAATGCACTTCATCAGTGACGGTCGACTCTTGTTTTTATCTGCAGCTCATCTCACTATATAGAAATGCCTCGTCCTAACATAATCATTACCTCAACCTACAGCATA
>Ga0316217_10006498_pt1 | contig 11544 bp, 14 predicted proteins | sample 1anoAmetaG_FD_203633 | JGI IMG/M metagenome (GOLD analysis project Ga0316217, IMG submission 203633) | Freshwater microbial communities from Trout Bog Lake, Wisconsin, USA - 1anoA | ecosystem: Environmental > Aquatic > Freshwater > Lake > Hypolimnion/Profundal zone | place: USA: Wisconsin... | reverse complement strand
TACCTGATGACCATGAAGTATATTTGCTTTGTTGGTAGATATCTATTTCTTTGATGAGCTAAAGATACTACTTTTTAGTTTATTCAAACAAAGCACTTTAGAACTTATCTTCATTTTTGTTGAATTTGACAATCGGTCCCTTCATCCTAGTCATGAGCGACTTAGCCCAACTTATTATACCTGCCACAGGAGGTTTTCCTCTGCTTATTACCAAACTTACTCTTCCCTCTTCATAATTCGTTTTTCCTTGTTGGAATTGTTCTCTATAAACTGCCAGTTCTTTTTTGTAGCTCTTCAAAACATCTGTGTATTTCTGTTGCAGCCTCTTTGAAATTTAAGGAAGGGTATCAATATTTTTGAAGTTGTTGAGCAAATCGAAAGCTCCTTAGCTTGATCTTAAATCCTTGAAAGTTTCATCAATCAGCTTCATTGTGCTAATTTATTGTTGCTTTTGCCTTTCAATAAAATTGTTGTATAACCTTCCCCAAATTTGATGATTTTATTTTCTGAAGAAGTTTTCTTTTGCGGTTTTAAAAGGAGTCACAAGATCTTTAACTTCGATTGTAAGCTTATCGATGCCCTCAGAGTTACCAGTTACGGATTTGAGGTTAGGACCTAGAAAAACTAAGAATTTTTTCATGTTTTAGGTGATTTAAAGTAAATCTCTTAAGATGCCAACCATGTACTTGCACCTCTAAACAAGTGGAGCAGGCTGAAACTCCCATCTTTAAAGCTGTTCTTAGTCCATTGAGGCTTGAGTGCGTTGAAATTCTGAGTCCCAGCTTTATAGAATGTTCTTTCCTTGGAGTATAAGATCTCTGGCTGTTGATAATTAGGTTTCTGCCTTTTCTGAAAGATGGAATAGCTTTGAAATTTGGATATTGGCTTCAACTTTATCTGCAATTTCATCAGTGATCAGGGAAATCAGCTCTTGCATTTTTTCTGAATTTTTATAATTTCTTGAGATAATCCAAACCATTTTGAGACCATTCATCAGCGAGGGTATTGTTTAAAGAACAACATGAAAACCTTATTCTGAGGTGAGGTTCTTGAACTGCCTTTCGAGAGTTGTTAAAAATTTTACATTTTCCTTGGCTTAGCTAGTTAGCTTGCTCAACATTTTCATCTGCTTACTGAATTATTCAGCCACAGTGTTGCCCAGCCCATTTTCTGTCTTGCAGTAGGCCTAAAGCCTTGACTGGATTACTTGGACACTCTTATGAGAAAGTTGTTGAACTAGATTCGAGTATGAAGCTGATCGAGATCTCCAGAGCTAAATTTAAGCGAGTGCTGTTTGGGACGTCCTTTTTCGTTGCTAGTTCTCTCGCTTAATAGTTTACACTATAGTGTTGGTCCATGACTCCATAGCGACAGCATAGTTGTTCATAAGTTATTGGTCCTGGATGTCTCTTTAAATATTATCGCCTATCGCGACAATGGGAAGTTCTATAGAGACAGTTCCTGAAACCTGTATGGAGGTATGGTTGATGTGCGAGATGAACTTTTAAAGATTTTTTCTGGTTTAAGCATTTTTGTTCTCAAAAGGTTGATAGACTTCCTTGAGTAGGAGACTCAAGACGTCTAGTTGATTCTGGATGCTTCCAGCCATTAAGTTACTGGTTCGAGGCTTTGAATTCATTCTGTAACTTATTTGAATTAAAAATGAATAAAATCATTTTCGATCTGAGCTATTTATTACCAACAATCAATCAAATCTTCTTCTCAAGAAGTTACAATGTCGATTGTTTGTGAGTGCAAAATCCAGATATAATATAACATAAATCTAAAGCTACGATATAATTTAGATGGAATCACTGATTGATGAGGACAATTAATTAGAATCTACGAGTAGTGGGATCGGAATATAGGCGATCCTCAGCTCCAAAACTTTCTCGAATAGGGCAAGTTCACTTTACCTGGCACCCTTCAAAACCTATTACGATATGGCCCATTCCTATTAAATATAGACCATTCTACTAAATCATAACCCTAATATCGCCTACTCTCTCAATGTTAGCTAGCTCTGGAATCTCCTCAAATATAAGCTCAAGATGCTCAACTCTAAAATAAAAATAATGGGGAGCAATAGTGATAAAAGGGTTATCATTTTTTCCACTTTTGTTGCGTCCACGATGGCTCTCAATGATGCTAAGTAAAAAGTATTTCTGAATAACCAATAGCCGTTGAGACTTGACTTGCGACAACTTGTCTAAAAAGCAAAAAACAATGAAGCTAGAAGAAAGAAAGAGATGCTAAAAGAATTCAACTCTTCCTAGTTTTTCAACAATTAGATACCCAAAAAACTGAAGATTTCTACCTAGGAACTCAGCCAGTTGAAGGAAAATCTGTTGGATTTCAAAATGAAAGATACCATGCTGCTATGCATGTACTTTCAGAAAGTAATTTTTCCTGGAATTAGGTCCTAAGCTTCATCCAAAGAGCACTAAAATAGAATGAGTAGAAATTTAAAAACTTTAACGAGGGCAAATAGGAGACCACAATCCACGAAGCTTACAGCATGCTGCTTCTCTGTCTTTACCTCAATATTTATATCAGCTACCGAGACTGGGCTAATAACATTGACAAAAATAGAAAAATGACAGATTTCTACTTCGCCCACATAATCTAACGCAAAGGGTTTGGGATACTCCAAAGATTTCTTGATGATGCGCCGATTACTGTACTGATCAAAGAAATCAAAGAATTGCAAGGAGTTTATTTTTCATGATTGTGCAGTAATTTACAAGTTTATTCAACCATAACTTATGATTCATAAGTTTAATATAGTTTGCGCACCATATCTTCAGTATATTTATGTAGCTCTGCTCTGCCTAATTATTAAAGATAAGAATTTTCTAGAATGTCCCGAGATGAGAATTCGAATAGTTCTGAAATTATGTACATCAATTCTATTCAAATTAGCCTACTATAAAAGTTTTCTGCGTAGAGCTGACTCCCATGTAGCCTTAAATTACAGGAATAAGTTGGTAGACAGCACAAACCATAACAATAATTATAACTAGTCTCAATATTCTCAGACTTCTTGGCGAAAGATTCCAGCGGTTGAGCTTTCCCTTGCTGTAAATCAGAGTAAGGTAGTTATTGTAGGCGAACTCATCGTAAATCTCGCCAACTGTTTTGCCTGCTTGCACAAGAGAGTACATAGCTTTATTTTGGTCTAGTTTGGATAAGCGTACCTAAAGTCTTGATGACGTAAAAGGCCATTCCTTTAACATCTATTTGCTCAAACAACGCGTAAAACACCTCCTAAATACGAGTACTCCTTTTGAACATCATCCTTTATATGGGCATCGTTACAGTGGATTTTTAGGTCGAGGCAGTGATTAAGAGGCAGATTTGTGTTTCACAAAGTATATGACAACTGCATCAGGATGCTCCTTTCTCGCCGCTTATATTTTTTGCTTTATCTGAGAAGGCTGGCTGAGGTGCTCGTTTTCAGAGAACTACTTATCTTTATTTTCTGTCATCCAACCCACCAGGATAATATTATGAAGACAATATAATAGCTGTCAAAATAACTCAAATATGACAACCATCAATTCGTTGATAGAAGCATCTTTTCTTAGTTTTAAGGTAGTTGAAGTGTTTGCAACATATGATGCTATACTACTTCAGCCTATTGCATTTCTAGTAACTAGTATTAAAAAACTAGTACTCTGTTTGCTTATTCTTTCTCGATAATAAATAATAAACTATCTCATTCCAAATAATTAGAGGCATTCGGTTTCAAAAAACCGTCAATTAATACCTATTTTTTCCTTTCACAACACTTCTTTTAACCAGTAAAGGTTAAGAAGAGTTAAATAGCTTAGCTTTTGACTTGATTTAAATTAATAATAAGTCCTAACATAGCTTAGGCTACTAATTAATATGTTATGATTCGTCAGACCGAATTATAAATATCATATTTCAATGGGAGGAGGAGCAAGCATCACCTATTGTGTTCCAGTTAGCCAAAAAGCTGAAGGAGAGTCAGCCATATACCGCAACCCCCTGACCAAGGATAAACTCTATGACAGACCTGAACCTGCACTCGGCACCATGAAGGACATCATTCTCAATTCCTACAAGCTGTACGGCAACTGCCAAGCTCTAGGTACATCTCACAAAATGAAGGAACCATTGTGACGAAGAACAACCAACCCACCATTTAGTATATCACATACAAGTAATTTGTGGATCAGGCACAAGCTGTCGGAAGTGGGATTATCCATCAAAAACTCTTCAACATCCCCTAAGGAGAAAAGCTCAAATTTATTGGAATATTTTCAAAAAATAGAAAATAATGGGCTCTTACTGACGTAGGCAGCCTTCTTTATGGGATCACAACTATTCCTCTTTATGATACTTTAGGAGACTAGAACATAACCTATATATTGAAGCACACCTAGCTTCAGACAGTTTTCGTCAACTAAATCTCATTGAAGTCTCTGATAAAGTGCAAAGACTTAGTTAGTCTAAGGATAATTGTTTGCTACGACCCATTTAAAGAAGATCAGGTAGCTTATTTCAAATAGAAAGGTAATGATTCGTTTACTTAGGTATCACATTGATTTCTTTTACAGAAATAGTCAAAACTGGGCAAGAAAAATTGATTGATTATAACTCTTAGGAATACAAAGTTTTGCCTGATGACTGTTTGACCTTCTCATACACTTCTGGAACTACTGGTCCACCAAAAGGGGCTATGCTTTCCCACAAAAACTTGGTCTCTTTTGCTGCAGCTGAAAAGAACAACGATAGTACCAAATTCAACAGTTAAGATGTAGGCCTATCATACTTACCACTGCCCCATATCCTTCAACGCTAGTTTGATTACGTTTTAATGTATAAAGGTGCTAAGATTGTTTATTTTTCTGGTGATGTTCAAAAACTAAAAGATGACCTTGCAATTGTGAAACCAACTGTTTTCTTAAGTGTGCCAAGATTATTCTCTAGGTTTTATGATGTACTTCAGCAAAAATTCAAAGAACTCCAGGGGTTCACTAAAACTGCTCTTGAATACGCCCTCAATAGTAAATTGGAAAATTTGAAAAAAAACGGAACTTATACTCATCGAGTCTACGATCGTATATTCTTTGCAAAGACTAAGCAAGCTCTTGGTGGAAGATGCAGGCTTATGATTTCTGGAAGTGCTCCGCTTTTACCTTAAGTACAACATTTCCTCAAGGTTGTGCTCTGTGCTCCACTTGTCTAGGGATACGGACAAACTTAATCTACAGGAGCCATGCTTTTTAGCTCTGCAAACGACCCAGCAGTAAAGCTAGTGGGCGGCCCAGTGGTAAATTTTAATCTATTTAGGCCAATTTATAAGTAAAGATTGTTGACATCCCTGAAATGCAATACAAAAGCACTGACAAAGATGAATAAGGCAGGTTGACCCCTCGAGGATAGATTTGGTGTAGAGGTCCTGGTGTATTTTTGGGCTACTACCACGACAAAGTGAAAACTGAAGAAGCCATAACTCCTGATGGATGGTTAAAAACAGGAGACGTTGGTGTGATAACCGCAGTCACAAAGTCAATAGGTATTATTGATCGCAAGAAAAACATTTTCAAACTTCAACAAGGATAGTATGTGGCTGCCGAAAAAGTTGAAAACACCTATCTAAAGGGTAATCTTTTAGCCGAGATCTTTATTCATGGTGAATCCACTGAGACCTTTGTGATAGCTATTGTTGTACCACACCATAAAGCTTTGGAACAACTTGCCGCCAGCAAAGGAATCGAGGCAGACTTCTAAACTATTTGCAAAAGCTAAGTCATTCGTGTCTAAATAGTAAACTACTTAAACAAAATCGGTAAAGAAGCAGGTTTACAAGGATTCTAGCAGGCTAAGAATGTTTACATCTAACCTCAGCCTTTCCTTACAAAAGGCATCCTCACAAACACCATGAAGATTGTGCGTCATGAGGCAAAGAAGGCATACAAAGATGTCATTGAACGACTTTACAAATAAGGAATGCTGAAAGTTGAGAAAAAATGATTGAATCTATGATCGTAATAGTATCTAGATAAATTGAATAAAGCTAAACTAAACTTTTAATAATTACTATGTCATCTTATTTTTGAACAACCGCAAATTAGATTTGAGTTGAAACAACTTGCGACTTCCCTTGTTTAGACTTCTCGTCCAAAATACTTTTGGAAGAAATACTTGCCTCGACTGCTTCATGCATTAAATTTTATTGGTTCAATATACTGACTTTTATTTTGATTTACAGCTATAAGCTATTGAATATTCTTTGTATAGAAAACCGATGAGAAACTTCCATAAATCAAACTCCACTACCAGTTTATATCCTCAAGTTCAAGATGGGTCTCATACTGCTAAATCGCAGAAGCGCCACTTGAAATAACTTGAGAACCAAGTTACAAAGTCTCACCTTGCTATTGTATGCTAAATGCTATTCAGTAAAACGGGAATCAGACGCCTGGGATTCAGACCTCGACCCTTGAAAGAGTTTAGGAACTTCAAAAAGAGTTGCATTATTGCATTTTGTCTATAACCCATGAGGAAGGAAAGCAAAAGATTTTGGAATAACTAAATAATATGCTGAGCAGTGAGATGAGTCAAGTTCAAGCAACTCAGAGAACTGAGGATGAATTCAAGGGCAGCAGCTACGAGAAAAAAATAAAAAAAGTGGAGTACGATATAAAACAACTTCTGCACAAATACAACTAAGAAATCGCTAAAATTAGTTGCCTCAAAGAGCTGGCCAAGTCCGCAAGAGATCAAAGGGTTGTCTATTCTAACCTCTTCAATAAACTATAGAAGGAAATCAAGCATTACGAGTAGCTTTATATGCAAAATCTGATTAAAAATGAAATATTTCTCGACTAAAAGCGCATGACTAGAGTAAAAGATAACAAAGAACCTACTCAGCCATCCTGCCATTCTATTGAGGAGAATAAAAACGGCATTTCAATAATAGAACAGCATGATATGAAATCAACGTATAAGGAAAACACTAAAAAATAAATGACTCCTGGTGTGACAAACAAAAAACTTGTAAAAAGTAAGAATTTTCCTGAGCCAGAGCTGTTCATAACGAATCTCAAGCAAACTTTTTCGAAGCAAGTTCCATAGAAAATTATGAATGATGTAAGCTTAACCTCTATAGATTTAGGTACCTATAGTTGGAATACCTAGTCAATGACCCGAGAAAAAGAAGCTCAAATTGAAAAACTTATTGCTTTGGCTCAATGTGACTCTTTATAAGAAGTTTTGTATATCTACAATACTCTTGAAAAATACAACTAAAATATCTCAGCATAAATCTTGGAAATAGATTAACACATTTCCAACCATTAGTAAGAAATTTAGAGGCAAAAAAGAGAAAAAAGAGCATCAGCAGCGTATGAAAATAGACAACTAAAAGAAATTATGAATATTTCTAAACTACGGAAATCCAAAAAAACAGCCTTCGTATACCCATCAGTTTCTCCTCCCCAAAATGCGCAGTAAACAGTAACTGAAATTTGTAAGCTACTGGCAATTTAATATTAAAACCTAGGAGACGACGTATTGAGAGAAATTGATCGGAGAATAGATGAGCTGGGATGTAAGATAGTCACTGAAAGAAGAGGCATAAGAGATAGTGGAATGCTATCTGCTCAGTAAATGAGGAATGAAGATAGAGGGATCTGCTAGCTGTTATAGAAAATTGATAGGTTTGGAGAATGCTAAAACATATTTGATAGAAGTATGTTGAAAGAGGAGTACCAGAAGTAGCTCAACAAAATCAAAAAGAAAGGAAAGAAGTTAACTTGAAATTTATGATATAATTTTTACGACTTTTCTTACATTTCGTAGACTTAATAACCAACATATGACTCAAAATAATGATCATAGAATATAAACCTAGTTTATAGTATTCAAAACCAGCAAAGGAGGGCACCAGGGTCACTTTGTTACTATTTTGTATATCTCCTTAATCAACATGCTTTAGTATTATTCTTAATCTCATACATTTATTAGATATTCTATAAATGACTGTCTTGCTTCTACGCTGGAGTAATAGCAGCTATCCTTTTTTAATCATTAACTTAATAGTTTTCTTATTCCCTTAAATACGCAATATAATATTCACAATATCGAGATAGAAAGTACTTATTACAGGCGTAAAGTGCTAGTACTAAAGAATCCCTAAGAAGAAGCAAGATTATTACTTTGTTTGTAATTTAACTTGCATTATATCAAATTTAAAAATGCTGCAGCAATAGCTTCTGCAGAGAAACAAATCCTAAACAGCTAAGCAAAGGCTCTTCCGATTATTTCACACCATCCTACACAACTACTCACTACATCCCAACATCTACTATGTCCTCCTCGTACTCGAAATCATGCAGTTTATTAGCTATGCAGTTCATACCTCCTTTCAGAATCTATGGGCCACACCAATCACCTCCATCATTCAAAACATATTATCGTTCACTGATCTTTCAGGACTTTGGGTGAGAGCTGGTGGTTTGGCACTTTTAATGTTCGCATCACTGGGTAAATATTCATCTATTAAGGATTATTGCTGAATCTTGTTGCTCTCCTGTTTGTAGTTTACGAAGTAAGCAAGCACTCAGCCAAATTAGATGATCAAAATGTAGTACTAATAAAGTTTCTCACCACCTACTATGTTTTCATCAAAACCCTGCTGTTCCTACCAATGATGCTATCCTATTTTGCTTTTATATCTCCCGACAAGTACAACCTCACAATCTCCATGCAGGCCAGCTTAGCAGTAATTTCTGTGTTAGGGATCATACTTTTGCTGGCCAATAGTTCCCTGGTTATTCTTTTCTTTCGAAACAACTCCCCTTTTTCGAAACTGCCATTCAGCTCTTCTGTGAATTATCAGTAAGAACTGAGGTTCGCTATCAAATTTCTGCTGGCATTTTACGGGAGCTTAGCCAAACCTGGAACGGTCATACCTTTGGCATTTGCAATCAGTTATTTTGCTATTACTGCCTGCTTTCTCTACTTGACTTTAACAACACCAGGCCTGATTAGGTATCCTTACAACCGGATCTACTAAAATGGGATTCTACTTGCTTTTTGGAGTGTCTTTTGCTCATTGTTGCAAATGGTATTCTCGAATGCAGACTGGATCGGAATCATTCTTTGGATAATAGGAATAATCACAGCCCCTATTTGTTGGAGCAGCATTCAAACCAAGCGAGAGATGCATCTGCTTAGTCTTAGCTACAAAGCTTTGGATAAAAGTTCAGAATGTTTAGCCTACAACTATTACTGCATAGCCTTGACAACCTAAAGAGCCAACCCTTACAATTTGACCGTTTTAGAAGGAATACTAAACCTGCATATCCAAAGCTGTAACAAACCAGTTGAATTATGCAGCTGCAGCCGATTGAGATAGTAACTGATTGAAAGGAAGTTAGATGTTTAGCGGAAAGAGTGGGAATAAGAGCGAAAGATGTGGTTCGAGTTTCTTAGGAGCAATTTGTTTGAAGTCAAGTAGAAATACCAGTCTGTTTGCTAAATATACTTTCTGTTGGCATACATATAAAATGAAGTACTGAACAACAAATTCAAAGCACTCTACAGTCTGGAAGAGGGACGCAAGCACAAAGGAGGCATTAAATATGAGTTACTGAACTACTACTACCTCAGAGAAATAGAAATAAAGATGCAGCTGGAAGACAAATAAAAAAATGAGAAAAAACCAGTTGATGTAAACAAATATTATAGCTTCCAAATAGGCTTTGGCAAGCTTCAGGAGCTGATGGAGGAGTCAGCTTACCAGCACATTGCTTTCTGGGAAATGCTCAAATCAGACAAAGCATCTAGGTCCAAAATTTACGAATAAGGGGTTAAAATACATAAAAAACTTTAGTAAATTTCAGAAAGCTATGCTAAGCTCATCCAACTAAACTCCAGTAACATTCATTGTCTTATACTCTACGGCAACTTCATGAAAGTTATAGTAAACTCGAACTAAATCTATGAAAAAAGCCAATAAGCCTGTGAAATGGTAAAAAGAACAATCAGTCAATCCTTCAAAATTCAAAGCGATATTGAAAAATAAAAATACGGCTAAAATTCAGTAAGCGCAATAGTGATAATCTCAGGCTAGAGGTCAAGTATCGGGGTGATAAAATACGCAAGCGGCCATGTAGGCGAGATCCTAGGCTACGCAAGCCATCAGCTGCTAGGCCAGAATATCAACATCCTCATGCCCAAGTTTATCGGCAACATGCATGATGACGTGTTGAGGAACTATCTTGAGCTGAGCCAGAGCTAGTATGATTATGTGGAGAGGCTTGTCCCCATGATTGACGTCAACAACTTCATGATTTTAGCTAGGATGTTGACCAAACCTTTACCCAATCTTCTCAATGGGCTGGAACTGATTGGAATTTTCAACTCTGTTCTGTAGGCTAGCGTCAACCATCCTAGCTAAAAACCCAAATATGTGCTTTATCGCTCGGACACAGGCCAAGTGCAAGCACTCTCTTAAAACTTCTACAACGAATTCAACTATAAAATCAACAAAATCGACTAGAACAACGAAACCAGTAGCGAAGTGGCTTTTAGCAATCTCTTTATCGGCGTCAAGGAATCTGATATTACAGAAGGAGTGCGTGTTCGCTGCAAAATGGTGAGTCGGCTTGAAGAGAGTGGAGACGTATAGTAAGTAGGGATTGAACTATTTCAAAGATTACTTATTCATTACTACTCAGTTGATCTCAAGCTTCTCTGCTTCTACAATCAAAAAAACTACAAGAATATCGAAAGCGTCCAGGAAATTGTCCATGAACCTATCGAAAAGGGCATAATCCTTAACAGTGAGCGAGACGGAGATGAAGCTAAGCCTCCCAAAACAGAACGGGCTGCTCATGACAAAGCAGCCAAATAGAAGTATCTGCACTAAATCACCAAAAAAACTGAAGTCAACACAGTCTAGCCCACCAACCTCAAAGTCATGCGCTACTGGGGCTACTCCTATCACATCGTCATCCTCATACTCGCTATAGTATTTTTATTCATGCATTCGAACGGCACCACTCTGAATGACTATTTTTCGTTGACTAAAAATTCAGGCGAGCTGATGGGCGATATCTGTGAATTGGCATTCAACTCTCGCCTGCTACAAGCTTCGGCGATCAATCAAAATACTGTAGATTTCGCTTACTGCCAAGGAAACCTCACTGTTTCCCTGACTTCTCTTCAAAATATGCAGTTTCAAATCGATTCCATCTACCTGAACTATGGCGATTATTCTAACTTTCAAATAAGGTAATGGACTATTGGGACAAATAACTTTGTGAATTACTCAGCTTACAACCTAGATACTGCCACCTTTGATTATGTGACGATAGCTTCAACCTTCTAGCTTCAGAGCATGAGCAGTCTCAACTTTGGCTACGTATTGCTTTCGCTCAAAACTGTAACAAGACCAGTCACCCTCATGTTCAAACTCAGGGTCAATGCAATATTTTAGCTGATTCCAGCTCAGACCAGATTCAACCAGCTTTACTTCAACCAGTTCAACACCCTATTTGCCAA
>Ga0316217_10006497_pt1 | contig 11544 bp, 8 predicted proteins | sample 1anoAmetaG_FD_203633 | JGI IMG/M metagenome (GOLD analysis project Ga0316217, IMG submission 203633) | Freshwater microbial communities from Trout Bog Lake, Wisconsin, USA - 1anoA | ecosystem: Environmental > Aquatic > Freshwater > Lake > Hypolimnion/Profundal zone | place: USA: Wisconsin... | reverse complement strand
AGTAAAGCTGCAAAGTTAAAAAGTAGAAGAAAAGTGTCCAAAAAGTCATAAACTCTTCCCAAATGATTCATAATTCTCTTATTTATTAAATCGTTAGATTATTTATTTATTTTATTATTTTATTATCTTTTATAATCATGATGATCTCTAAAACATAATCTTTGTATTTTTTGTATTTTTTGTATTTTTTATATTTTTAAATTTTATGCTTTTTTCATTTTATATGAAATTAATCAACCAATAATAAATTTGTTTTATAGTTATTATAAAAGTATTACTAGTAATAAAAATTGTTATGACGTGAATTTGACTGTGTTAAAAGTGATCCAGTAGACTAAAAAGGATTAAAAAGATTAAGTGTTTTAAGAATATAGCAGATTAAGTAAGCAGCGATTTAGATGGTTCATTTACAGTATACCAACGTGTTCCCCTACCATATAGCAGCGAGTCCATCAACCCGAGGCATTTATGCAAGTTTTACAACTGGAAGCCCACACTTAAGCTCCAGCTCACTTAAAAAGTGCTCCTTGTGTCTCCCAAGCTGTTGAATCTGAACTGGGGAAGTTTTTTGGTGTTTAAGTCTTCCAATTCGTACGAAAAGTCAGCAGAGTAGTATGCAATATGAGACTGGAGAGATTAAAGAAACCTAATATTTTGAATTTATATAACTTATAAAGCTTAGATTAGAAGATGCCTCCGAAGCCGCCCCCTCCCCCAACTGCCCCCGTCCTGACTCGTAATTCTTCAAGTATTGAGGCCTCTAGCAGCAGGGTGTGAACTAAGCCCAGAATATCAAAGACACTGAGTCTGAGGAGTTTAAGGTAAATGCCTTCTGATTTAGTTGTCGATGCGTAAATAGTTGAGGTAGCTCTAAAAGACTTACGAGGAATAGCAGAAGCTGCTGGCCTACTTCCAATAAGAAAGGGAAAGAATAAACTACAATTGGATCATCGCTAAGAAGGAGCTCGAAGACAAGAAAAGCGAACTAATTAACAAACAGAGAGAAATCTAGGACCAGAAAGAAAACCACGTAATGACGCTCAACCTTTACAAACAGAAGTAGCACTCAACTGACATAGAATCAAACACATTCTTCTCATAAACCAAGACCAGCAGAGTGAGCTCAGAAAGGATGTTGAGATCACACTCAAACAGCTTGAAGATGAGCACCGGATCAAAGAAAGAGCCCTCAAAACTGATATCAGAGCTCTTCATGTATCACTCAAAGAACAGTAACTGAGTCAAGAAAACTATAACTTTGCCCTGAAAGCATAGAATGATAAAAAACAAACAGAACTTCGGCAGTAGTTTTAGAGACAAGCCAACGATTTGAAGAAAAGGTATGACTTAAAAATGCAGAAAGTAAGAAACTAGATGTAAAACTATAGAAAAAACTTGATTAAGCAGTTGGAAGACAAGAAGGATTAAAAGATAAAACGATTAACCACTGAACATACCAAGAAATACTCTGACATCAAGGCCTACTACACCGAAATAACGGCTACCAACTTAGATTTGATAAAGCAGCTTAAAAATGAGATAAAGGCCTTACATCAGAAAGAAGACGAGAACAAACGATTGTTGGCGCAAATATAAAAGTAAAAGAAGGAACTAGTGTAACCTTATGAGCTGCTAAAAGTTTAAATAAAGAAGTATAGAGAAGATTTGCTTGAGCAATAAAGTATCATAAAGGAAAAAACCAAGATAAAAGCTGATATTGACAAGGAAGAAGGCAAATACAGAGATCTTTAGTACCAATTTTAAGTCAAGATGCAGTCTTTTAAGTACAAAGAGCTAGAGAGGGAAAAGCTATTTGAAATTTTCAATAATACAGTCTACGCTATCCAGCAGAAGGAGGGTTTGAACAATTTGATTCTTTAGAAGAAGATCAACGCCGTTTCTGAGGAACTTTAAGTCAAAAATTTGCAGCTAAACTAAGTGCTAAAAGCTGCCCACATTGATGGCCGAGCAATAGGCGCTATAACCAAATCCATTGAATAGATCTAAAACGGCAAAAATGATCTAACTTCATAGCTTCAAAACCAACTCCAGCAAATCAGGCGTATGCACACCCATATGGTCAAAGCTTACGAAGGAAAGCTAGCTTAGTTTGTTATTCCTGTAGAGGAGCTTGGATTCGATCCTCTTGTGCCCACCAACATTGAATGATAGATTTTGTTATCTAGCTTTAAGTTTGCGCCCAGATTGATGATTTGAAGATTGCTTGAAATAGATTTGGCAAAGTGTTTTAATAAATAAAGATATCAATCAAAGATTAATGAAATAAATATCATTTTCCATTTGGTTATGATAATTTCATCTTTGAACTCAGATTTTGAGCTATCTAGTTGACATCTTAGCTCTAAATTTTTTAGACTTCCATTACTTACTCAGCAACTTCTTTTTATTTCTGTGCCTCATTTTGCTTTGTCTCTTTTTTTTATTTCTTTTTTTTCTTGTCTGTTTACGAAGAAGAGGCTCCTTTATTGATATGTTCATTTATCTCAACTCTTATCTTTTCGGCTGCTTTGGCTATACAAATATCAAACTGTGAGTGCTATACATCTTCTTTGAAAGGGTCTTAAAGCCTGAAGCCCTAAAACTTAAATTTATAAGTAAATTAGTAGCAAGCCAGAATCCAAGTTTCTGAGATAACTGGAGTCCCTTTCTTATGCAACTCTTCAAGCTATCGAAGCTAGCTTTCATAATCGGCTTTTGGCTATTTGATCTACTTTTAGAGCTATTTGTCAGATCTATTCTTTTGATAAGTTTATGCCTCAGCGATGACTTAGGCTTTGAGTTAAGCGAAGATTCTATCGACTTTTTATTGAATGTACTTTTAGGGGTCCTAATATTTCGGTCTATGTATTTACCTCTGGATCTAAATTTTTGGAATAGTAGCTTCCTGTTGTTTATCTTTGGGGGCTCTTTACTTCTTCTAACCCACGTGCTCCGATCTACATTTTTTGACGAATTGCATATAGCTGTTACCTCGAATAACTAAATAGATTCAAAGTTTACCATAATCTGGTTTTACGCTGTCTTTCTTGGTTAGTACCGTTGCTCCTAGCTTTAAGGCTCTTCTGGCGGTTGAAAGCGATTCGTCATTAGGTGCTGTGAAAAATTTGACGTGTTTCCCCTTTAGAAACTGCCTGATCTTTTGTAACAGATAGGATAATGAAAGCAGAGCTTTCTTTTAGTCTTTGGATTTCTCACCAATGGGAAGCTAGTTTTTTTCCTCCTTGGGTTTGTTGAATTGATCGAAAAAGTAGTTATGGATTTTCCTGAGCGCATGAGCTGCAAATAGCAAAAAATAATCAGGTTTATGACTAACTTAGACCTGAAATTCTGACTTCTAGAGAAAGTACTGCCGCATATGGTTATAGCAATCTATCAGTTTAGTCACATAGGGCAAGTAATTCTAGTTTTCTTAGTTACCAATCAAATGCTCAATACTTTAAGAGATTTCGTTTGGGTTTCTCTTTTTTTTGAAAAAGCAATAGTACTCTCTCGTAAAGAACCAGGATGGTGAGTTGCTCCAAACATCTCGACGATCATCAAGGATCAAGTGATATTCGGTTCTAGTTGGAAGGATATTCTGCATTGATTTGCTATCAAGGTTAGTGTCTTCATTTCGGCTGATAACTCTGTGAGGAGCAAAGCATTAAGTGTTCTTTAGGAAAGTCAAAGGAGGATCACTCCAGGTATTGATATCGTAAGGAGCTGGCTAGCCAGCCCATTGATTTCGCACCCATCTACAAATGCTGTCCGCATAGACTCTTGTGCCTTTTGTATAGATGTAGACCTAAAACATGCGTCCGATGATAAAAAGAAACTCCTTGAGGTAAGGCCTCATTTTGATAATGATGTAGTCTTGTCTCATTTTGCCTTCAGGGGATGGCTAAAACTTAGGAATCAAAAAGAAATCTCTAAGGTTGAGTACATCTTTCAGCTCTATCTCGCTCATTTCGTTTGAATGTAGAATCGTGTTATCAAGATCTAGGATGAGGATGAGCCTTCTCTTGCTCAAGAGATTATTGATGTACTCTTACTCTTGGTGAAGAAGGGCTGAGCCTTTGGCGATGCTTCTGCCTATTCCGTTTGGTCCGAATTGGAACAGATATCGCGTAAACTGCTCCATCTGAGAATAGTCAATAATCTAAAGACAAATCTAGCAACGATTGCCGATGATTTTCTCATGCTTGCAGATAACCCTTCTGATCTTCATAACCACATTATTCAAAGGTTTCTACCCCTCTCCTATCAGAAAAGTAGCTTTGGCCAAAATGGGCAAATTGATTTCTTTGTTCCCCACCTTAGCGATGGCCGTATTTGGCGTGAATTGCTCGTTAAGGATGATACTCCACTCCAACTATTTCAGTTCATCAGACTGAATGTGCGAATTGGCAGCTAGCAAGGCCTAAACAGTGATGGTTTCTTCCTCATAGTGATAGTAGATCCAGATCTGCTTGCCACAGTTGGGACAAATATCGCAGGGTGCTGAGTTTTCAGTTTTGGATGCTATTTCGCTATTTGTGATAGACTAAATATTCATTATATGCTCACATTGCCGGATGTGGACTAACTCTAGGGCTGATTTCTTCAATGGTTACTCCAACCTCCAGCCAGTTTAATCCGCGCTAAAACCAACTCCCAACTTCTCTACCTTTCCAGCCACATACGAGGTCAAAGGGAAGCTCTAGTCCCCCTCCCCCCTGCTCTGCAGCCCCTCTCCTTCTGATTTCCTCAAATAGACGGTGGCAATAATGCCCCCCGGACGCAGATATTGGCCGGGTCCCAGATGCAGCTAGATGCTGCGGACTGCCTGTGGGTCGTAATGCGGGTAGCTGATCTTGAAGAGGTCGTGGTCTTCACGAGAACGCATGGTGCGTGTGGCCTTTTTGACGCTAGCCATTTATAGCTGGTCCAAATGGAATATTAAACAAATATGATTTCATTATGGTTTGTTGAATTGGGCTTTTCGGCAATTCGATTTGCTTGGCAACTGCCCAAAATATAAAAATATGGGGCAGGGCTATAACAATGGTGGTGAAATGTAGATAGGGCTGAAGCAAGTTTCTGGGAGGGTGTTTTACGGCTGATGTTAAGGATTGGTAATTGAAAATTATGAATACAGGGTGTATTGGACAAGATTAGATGGGATGTTATTTGTGTTTGAATATACTTATTGCCCATTATCTATAGATTTAGAATAGCATCAGTCAAGTAATTAATAACAATATCAGGATAAGCTAAATGTGGTCGGCCCAATTTTTATCTAAAAGGATGTAGTGCGGATAAACAGCGCATTAGTAGGACATGATTACGACTCTTTCTGCAGAGTAAAAATGACATCTGGAGTCACCTCATATGTTTACTCAATAAATCACTTATCTATCTAACGTTCAATTCCTCAATCATTTAGCACCTCAACTTCGCAACTCTAGAAATAGAGTAACAGGTAGGTGATTTTAGAAGTTTTTCAGTGTATTAGCTATCAAAGTCTTAAAAAGTATTTGGGGCTAAGTCGATACATACAAATAACTATGGTCAAATGCCAAGATTTTCTATATAGTTTACAGTATTAAATCAAAAGGGCTGATTTTTATCATCTTCAGTCTTAAATTACAATTATCTAAGCTGGCTTTGGTTTCTTTTTGTAGTAGTTATGACGATAAAATCCTCCAACCTATGATTTTTAAGGTCTCGAGGCTGTTAAATACAAAGGTTGCTATTCAACTTTCACACTGTCGATAGTGTTCGGTTCGTTCAATTTGATATCGGGTACTAAATTATTTTGTAATGCAGGTTGCTCATTCATCTTGACGTTACTCTTTTGTAGGCTAACCTAATCTTTTCGAGGCGTATTTGGCTCCTTTTCGCTAGCTTATGGTTTTTACCTTTATTTGACTAGATCGAACTCAAAAGAGGGTGGCTATTTCAGAACATGGAGTCTTTATCTGTACTATACTTATTTAAACGGTTTCTATGGTCGACTATTTTTTAGCTTCGTATTTTAGGCCGGGATAGGCTCCATTTGAGCACTTTCGGGTTCAGAGTACATCTCATAGAACGTCTCTGAGATGTGCTTGGGTACAGGTTATTTAAGAGGTTATCTTACTCTGATTGATGACTCTTAATATTTCAAGATCAGCTTAACATGAAATTGATAAATCTGGCCCTTCGTAAATTGAAGCAATTTCTTTTAAGCGGGTCCCTTCTTATTAATGAAGGCTTCAGCTTTGAGATAAAAGTGTTCTGAAGTGATTTTAGGTGTTTTTTGAAAGACTTAGTCCAGGTAGTTCTGTAGTTGTCTTTTTACTGAAACGTTTTGTTCGGACTTGCTTCTTCTCTCGAAATGGTCCACTTTTTTTACAACTGGTTGTTTTTGATTGGAGAAGCTGTTATCAACGATGGACTAAGACAGGAATAGTTTTTGGAACTCTATGCTGGGATAAATTTTGAAATCTGGTGTAACTTCGAAAAGATGTTGAATTTCATAGTTAGGTTGAGAAGGTTAGTTTTACTCTTGAACCACTCTTTTTGCAGCTTTTGTGCTGCTGTTAGGTTCCATTTGATTCAAGCAAATGGTATTGGGGCAAACAGCCTGATAATCCCTGCGGAAAGCTGCGGAATAAGGCTTGAACAAAGAGAAGCCATTGGAAACACTATTTACACTTATCTTGTATGACTCGAAGGATGTTTTCTAGTAGGAGGTTTTGGGTCTTTCCATATTTATTAATTGATAAAACAGATTGTACTTAGCGCCTTATATGGCCAATTTTAAGTAGCCTACTTAGTGAAAAATGGAGATACATAGATTATCAGATAAAAATGTAACTGCCACTTCTGGCTTGCTTGGATCATCCACTATCATCCATATTTAGCATTTTTGATTGTTCACCAACCAATACCCTCCCGAAAGGAAGGAAGTCTATGTTTTAGCTTCGAATAATTAAAAATATATAATCATTTCCTACTTTTCTTCTTTTGCTCGGGATACACCAAATCCCACGCTAGCTAGGGATACGCCCTTCTGTAGGCTTCCTACACCATAATCGATGTCAAGTGTTTTTAGCGCAGAAACTACAGCACGCTCTCCTTCTTGGCCAGACCTACCAACCTTTGAGATAGAAACACCGACCCGATCGAGATCAGCTTTTATTTATCCAGAGCCTTTTGCCACTCGTCCTCCTTTTGGTCCATTTGTATCGATATAATATTAAATAACAAGTTAATAAATGAGTTGGAAAAAATCATGCCTTTGCACAGGGATTTATCTTGTAGTAGTTTTCATTCCAGGCGGTTTGGTGGTGAATCGCGTAGAAGTCCAGCTGCAAGTGTGTGGAATTCAAGGCTTTGGACCTTTTGTTGCCATGGTACCGAAGCCTGCTGTTTGTCTTTGCCTAATTTTCTAATTTTTCCAAATCGAGACAGTTGCTGTTGGGTTTCTCTTGCTTTTAGAAGGTATTTTTCATGAGGCTGAGTGATTAAATTTAAAAATATTCGTTCAAGATTTCTCCAAAATGTTTTTCTTTTCCATTTTCAAATTCGAAGGTCTTATCTGTCGGAATCGGGTGATGTAGCTCATGATTAGGATGGAAAAGGTCGACTATACTTTGAAACTAGCTTTTTGTTTGACTTTCCTCCAAGAGTTTCAGGGTTTCTTCCGAATTTATCTCTGAAACCAGCACAGTTTACTCCTAGTGCCTCGAGAACACCAAATCTGCGCAGAGGGAACTGCTTCTTTTGTGGGCATGTCGCTTTCTGGTCGAACTTTACATTAAGGTTGCTTAAAGTATTATACATTCAGGCTTAATACTACTGAATTAAATATGGGTATTTTGAAACGAACAAACAACTCAATTATTTCAGGCTAGTTTTTTTTGATATTGGACCATGATTGGCACTGGCTCGGTTTTGTTTGGGTTCGAAAAGAAAAAGGGTGGTTAAGTAGCAATATTTTATTGGTTGCTTGAGCCCTAGGAAATCAAAAATATTCGAACAAAAGTGTAACTTTATACTTGGGCGTGGCTAAAAAGGTAAAAATATGGGCGAGAATTCGGCATAGTTGAGATTTTGTGGTCGATTATTGAATAACAACGGGCTTTTGCATAATGCCCATGAGACAAAAATTAGTAATAAAAGAATGCATAGACTCCATTCTTGCAAAAATAGAGAAAGCAGAGGCCAGTCAAATAAGATAAATAAAATTGAATGCTTTTATCCCTTCTAAAAGGATAAGTTTAGTAAAAACCAAAGATCGAATGCCAAAAAATCCTAAGCCGATGCCTCAAATGCACCATGATCGTCAATATATGATCAAAAAATATAAGCCTTCCTATCTAAAAATTTACATATGCTTCCAATTAGCCGCACTAGTATGTATGTATTCTAATTTGACTCGAATGCAGCCCATATCATTCATTTATGAGCCAGCACGCAGGTTTCATCAAAAAACTGGAGAGAAAGCCCAGCAAGGTCACCCTCGATCTGTAGAGAGTCGAAAGGCAGAGCAAATCTTCACACAATAGCCAGCGGAGACATTACCAGCTGAGGAGGGAAGATATCATCGAGTTCCAGCTGATCGGAATATTTGATAGGAAGGTGTTGGTGACCTTCAACAATCGGTTACAACTGTTCGGCTATTTCGATTTCCACGCCATTCATGAGAGAATCAGGTATGAGTACTACAGCTGGAAAATCAGGAAGATGGAGTACAGGAGGAGCGGGGACAGCATTTTCGATGAGGAGAAGATCGAGAAGAATAGTTTGATCACTAGGTAGATTTATGGCAAGTCTATCAAGGTTTTGATTAGGCTCTAAATTCAAATAGGGCATCTGTTTTAAGCTGAACAGAACAAAGTATGCAGGTGGGGCATCTAGATCCAAAAAACCATGGGAGGATAAATATTTATAACATCATACAGACCAGTATTGGGTAAATAGTTCAACGAAAACGAACTAAGATCCATAGTCCAAGATTTGCAAAGCATGAAAGGCGAGTGCGTTCCCAAATTGATAGACGAATGGATCGGGTAGTTCGGCTGCAAGGGGGCATACAAATTCAACGACAAGTTAAGCAACGAGGAGGCGAAGGATTTGATCTACAACCTGAGCAAATGCGAGTTCCCCTGGAACTGTGTCCACGGGAGGAACACGATTCATATCAAATCCATGTAGGAATTGCAGTGATATTATGTATCAATAATAGGCTATGAGTTGGTAATTTATGATTTGGTAATTTGCTGTATCGCAAGATCCCTATCCTCTTCTGCAAAAGTGTTCGTATCTCTCAGTAGAGCAGGGATGGGCTTATAAGTATATTTCTAGCTGTTGTTTAAAAACTATGTGGTGAAATAGTAATAAAATACGGTTGGCCAAGTAGCAGTTCCACTGACTCTCCTCATACTTTCCAAGAAAGAAATGCTTGCCTTCTTGTACCAACCGACTCAGGCTTTTTTCTCCAGCTTCAGAACTATTAATTGAACCTCTGAGCTATAAAATATAACTAAATCTAGCTAATTTACGAACTCACCCCACATCAAAGGTTTGCCAAAGATTCAGTTCCAACTGGGCTGTTCATCGAGCAAGACTCGACAGAAAGTGATTAATTTGATGAGTTTTGACTCGCTACTTCGACTGATTGATACATATCTAAATATCAGGACCCGTTATTTCTGAGGATTATCAGTCAAATACACTATTTAAGCTTGCGAGATTAATGCAGAATATTTTTCAGTCCTGATGCTAGACAAGAAGCAACCGCGGGAAATAGTTGATTTTGAGTTGAGCTCAACATAAACTTCCATGTAGTTTAAGTTTGGGGATGGAGTTGCAAAAAAGTTTGGAAAGCTATTTTCGAATACCTAATGAAATAATTTGATTATAAACAAACACTAATTAATTATGACGAAGCAATAATTAAAAAAGAAAAGACGGGCCTTGCTGAACGGCCAGGACAAGTACGACAAGATCTTCTACCGCTAGAAAATGTTTCTGCTCAAGAGAATTCTGATAGACGGGGCGCAAATCAAACAAGTAGCTTACAAATTATTTAGACCTCCAGTCTTCTCGGAATTAACTATTCCACCGCCAAGACTTTCATCAGGAAGTACAGAGCCACCAACTCCGCCCCCAATGCTGCCTTCATCTGCGATGTTTGCAACTGGTTCGAACAGTATTCCAGGACCCAGGAAAGATGCTCCTATAAGTACTTGGGCGAGACCAACGGAGAGACCTCTTCGAAGAGCAGCTCTCAACTCCTGCTAAAGGAGTAAAACGAGAGCGGGCAAATACAGTGCTCTTTGCGTGGAAAGCGATAAAATTAGTTTTGCAAGACGAGTGAGATTAAGATAGTTCAACAAGTTTTATTCAAAAATTGTAGTTAGCACTCCATTTGATTTTAATTGATTTTATTCAGCAATCAGCTCATCACTCATGGAAGAACCAAACTTTGGTTCTTTTTGGAATAAGAAATGACTGGAATTTACAAAAAATTGATATTTCAGTTGTATAATAAATCGTCTGACTTTACAGTAAACAAAGTCATTTTGTAAAGCTTGTGCACAGCAAAATCAGGAAGCAGAGCTAGCATTCAGCCAGTCTTATTAGTATTAATCATAGATATCAAAGGATTTGCTTTATATTATCATTGATCATATCTTTTAGAATTACGAAGTGCCAGAGACCTGCTAGTTGGTACGGGGTTAGGACTTGGGAGAGCAATAAAAAAGGCTAATCAAAGAGGGTAAGACTTAGTAATGGTCATTTAGTATGGTAGTCAATCCTAAGTATCTAATCTATTGCAGTCTTAAAAGCACATAAAAAATATGAATCATCAGTTAACTCGGGACTAAAACAATTCCGCAATCGCACTGCTCATCTCTTCAGTGAGTCCTAGTATCACCTTTGCCTTTACTTCTTTCTAGCTCAAAGCTTAGTTGAGTACCTTTTTATACTCATTTAAGATTTTGGAACAAACTGTGTTTTATCCCTATCTTTCAGGCAGCATCAGAGATTCGATTGTGTATTTCCTTAGATCTTGCTTTTTGCATTTTCCTAGAAGTAGGCTCTTTTTGAGGACAGATGTCCCAATACCTTGAGTTTTCCTTATGAAAGATGTTCCGGGGTCGTAATAGGAGTTGTAGCCTTGTTCACAGAGGCTGATAGACCTACAATGAGAGTTTTTCCCCATCGATTTGACTCTAGAGTTAGTCTAGCTAGGTTTGGTGCTATTCTTACTGACAGAGGTGGCATATTTCGAGATGAATTTGACCAAATTATTGAGAAACTGCTTGTTGCCTTGAGCAATTTGCTCCTTTTTGAGAAAATACTAGACCTAGCCCACGAGATTCTGTGGGAACCAACTGCTAGCTTACTTTATAGGCTTACCTAAATAATGCTTTTCGGCCAAGTTAATCCCTTGTTTTTAATGACACATCTCATTTATTACAACTTGCATACGCTTTATATCTTACCTCAGGCGATTATTTTAGTTACAAATCAGCTCCATTTCCTCTACGTACTTTTGGGAGGAGTTTA
>Ga0316217_10006495_pt1 | contig 11545 bp, 15 predicted proteins | sample 1anoAmetaG_FD_203633 | JGI IMG/M metagenome (GOLD analysis project Ga0316217, IMG submission 203633) | Freshwater microbial communities from Trout Bog Lake, Wisconsin, USA - 1anoA | ecosystem: Environmental > Aquatic > Freshwater > Lake > Hypolimnion/Profundal zone | place: USA: Wisconsin... | reverse complement strand
GACCCTCTCCCTGAAGATCTTGCAGGTCTCGGCCTCAGCCACCTTGAGGAACCACTCCAATTCCTCCTTCTGCTCGCGGTGCCCATGCTTGTAGATGATGTTGACAATCCCGAGCGAGATGATGCAACTGACCAGCCTCTCCCTCTCCTTGTCGCTCTTGACGTTGGTCTCGTCCAGGATCTGGTCCAGAAGGCTGAGGGTCTTCTCCAGTCTGCGCATGTAGATGTCGAACTCGTACCTCTCATCCTCGGCTTTGAGGAGGTTGATCTAGTTGGAGTTTTTGTTGCGCACGCTGAAGTTCTCGCTCTCCTCGGACCCCTGGGGCACGGAGACCCAGCTCTCGTTAGTGATGCCTTTGATCCACTCGGTTTTGCCGGAGGATTGGATGGGGTAGTACGGAGGCATGGCCACGTAGCTGGGCGAGGCCCTCTCCGAGTTGCTGAAATTGATATCCCCCAAAGGTTTGAAGCAGCTAGCCTTCCTCCTCTCCGTCTCGCGACTATCAATGATATCCCTCAGACACTCCATATAGAGTTCATCGGCAGGCACCCCTGCCAGCAAATCAAAAGCTTCATTCCTGGTGATGATGTTGAGATAGTAAATCCTGATGACCTTAAGGATATAGGTGTAGAGTCGCTCGTCCACCATCTTCTAGATCTGGCGGATCAGACTCTTCTACTCTGATGGGTTGGTGAAAGGACCCACCAGCAACGGACGGTTGAAACGGCCCCCCGGCTGTCTCCCGTAGAATTCGCCACCACTCTCCCCGCCTTTCTTTTACTTTTAGGCGGGCTGCTTGCTTTGCGCCTGCTTCGGGACTTCCTTTTCAGGCTCGGCAGTAGGAGCGGCCTGCTTGGGAGCTTTGAGGTGGTCCAAATTTTTTCGATCGATAAGCTCCTCAGCAGTAAGGTCAAGCACTTCCTCAGCCATCCTCTCAAGCTCCATATCCCCCTTGACGATCTCTTTGAGACGAGTATTCAAACTTTTGCTGGTGAGGGTGGGCTGGTCCTTGGTCTTGCTGAGATCCTGGATCATCGCGAAGATGCGGTCAAACATCTAATTGTTCTTGCGCTTGACGTAGGCCATGAAGTCCTTGATTTTCTCGTCATCGGGGCGGATGAACACGAACTTATTGGGCTCCTCCATGTAGTTGTTGAGTTCCTTGGTGAGCTCGGTATGGGAGAGCAGCATGTGGTTGATCTTGAGGAAGCAGTCGTACTAATCCTCGCTCTTCTCATAGCCACGCAGGAACTTGACGATGTTCTTGTAGGACTGCATGTTCTCGCCTTTCAGCCGCTACAGCCACCTCTCCGCCTGCTTTAACGTAATCTGCTTTAGGTTCATATGATAAACCGATTTAATTATTCCGCACAACCCACCCACCCATATATACATATACCCGCCCTTATCCCACACACCACTCACATTTTTATATACTAAGTATCCAGACACCCCGCTGGCAACGTCTTGATTTGACTGGAAAGCTGCTGCTTTAGGTTTTGGTTCCAAGGATTGGCGGTTCATGGGTTGGGTAGCAAAAATTTGAATATTAAAACAACATCATAACCAATATACTGAAGCATATAACTCTATGATTAATAAAGGGTTGGTTCTAATTTTTTGAATACTTTTTCTCGTCCAAAAACAGCACACACAACATAAAAACAGCTAACAAAACATCCCAATTTTCACCAAGTGCCTCCACAAGTAACGATGGTCATCTCTTCCAGCCAGCCCCTAGTATGCCACACCAAACCACATTCACGAATGCATCCTGAGTAGTCGGAGAAACAGACCAAGACTCTAGATTTGGGTGATTGGGGTAGGCAACTAGAGTTGGGGGTGATGGTGGCTCATTTGTAGGAACTAGTCAAGATTGGGGATTTCTGGATTTGGGTTGATTAATAATACATTCAAATTGGGAGATAGAAAACTAGTTTCGATCAACAAGATATTGCTCTCCGGAGAGCCAATTTGGCTGAAGGTTCGAGGGTTGGCTCAAAACACCCAAATAGTGCAAAACGGCAGCCCTCAACAACATTCAAGCTAGTACTCATAAAGGTCCAAAAGAGTACTTGGGCATCAGCAACATCCAACCAAACCAAAGAGATATAGCTCAGTAGCCTCAGTGACTCAACCCCTGATCTCTGTTTAGTTGCTGCCATATCAGCATATGACATATAATGAATATCCTCGCGCGAAGATAGGGATTTATGTTTTTGTCATTAATAGGAATTTAATGTTTTTGTTATTATACAACAATTTCGAAAATCGCAGAACCCTGTCCTAAAATGGGAAACCTACTCTCGGAAGGCCAAAAACTCTACATCTACAAATGCCAGACCCTAAAAACCAGCGACGTGCTGGTTCACGTGTCGGAGCTGACATCCATCCCCCAGCCACTGCATGGAAAATTGCTGGTTCCCTTCTCCCAGACGCACGAGAAGTAGGAATTCATCAGATATAACCACCATAAGGTCGTACTTGTCAACGATTTGCATGAGTTGAAGCCTTTTCTGTTCTACAAGTTTAAAGGGCTGCCCTACGTCGACGAGGAGGAACTTGACAAAGAGGTCGAAAACTGCCTCAAAATGCACTTCAACCCTAAAAACTGCCCCATTCCGCTCATTCTATAGCGCTTTAACGAGAATCTCCTCAGCAACTACCTCAACGCATTCTACGTCTACGGCATAAATGTGCAATACTACGACGGACTGGAACTGTTCCTGAAGTCAGAGTGCCCCATCCGACTGCTGATCTGCAGCAACATCGAGCTCGAGCAGCTCTCCCACCGCATCCAGAACCTGAGCTACCACAACGAGAAGAAGGACAAACTCACCATCCTCTGCTTCTGCAACAAGGACCAGTACTCCTTCCCCAAGAAGACGGAACTCGTCATGCAGAGCTGCAACATCGAGGTCGTGCTCTTCCAGAACATGCTCGAGATTATCCAGAGACTCAAACGGGATTCCCTGAGGTCACCTTTCAGCATCCCGCAGAAAAGCGACAGAATCCTCTTCTTCCTAGACGAGAAGGAGAAGGAAGTGAACTATCTGTCCAAAATGGCCAAAAGGATAGAGAAGTCCATCCGCTACCTCAAGGTCCAGAAGATAGCCAACAAGCACGAACTCATCCAGCACATCAAAACCAACGAACACTCGATTGTGGTCATCGGCAAGTAGGCCAAGGAGATGCGCAATTATATCGAGATTGAGGAGCAACTCGAGGAGGAGGGGCTGGAGGATAGGGTCATCTTTGTGAGGAGGGATGGGGAGTTCAATGATAGACTTATACAGAAGATTTAGAATCTGACCGTCAACCCCAACCATGTCTGCCAGTCACTCCTCGAAAAAGACCTCATTTTCTACGGCACCCTCTAAAACTTCAAAAACGTGCTAAAATACTTCCCCAAACTATCCTTCAAGAAGTTCATCGACAGCAGCCACGACAAATAAACCCTGCATTCGTTTCTCTCGATCAGCACTGAGGTAGTGATGAGCCATATCCGAATGTGCGGGTGCATGGAGAAGTGGAAAGAGCAGATCAAGTGTAGAATCATCCTGGTCAAGACCAGACTGAACACGCAGAAGTATGAGAGGTGCGAACCTAGTGGGTGCGACCGGGAGGTTTGGTATACCAAGGAGGAGGAGCTGCTGCGGGCCTTTGAGAACAGCCAGGAGGAGATATATGGCGTCAATTTCAACTACCGCTGCAAGAAGATGGCCTACATCAGTGGCATCTTGAGCGAGATCTTCACCAAGTTCAAGTAGAAGAAGCACATGTTGCTCAACGACTCCTTCCAGACCATCTTCCTCTTCTCCTGCGAGTACTACTTCTTCGACCAGATCACCAACTACATCATCAAACACTTCTGCTCCAAAACCTACAACAACTTCGACAAACCCTGTCTCTTCCAGCACCTCAAGTTCAGACTCTACCAGGAACTCCTGCAGCTCCACAAATCCATCGGCATTGAGGAGGAGGTCTTGCACCATCTGGAGAAGGATGACAGCAGCAACGTTTACGAGCTGGCCGATCGGCTGATCGAATGGGCCACAAGGTACCCTGTTTTCTTGGATGAGATCAACAATATTTGGGAACTGTTCATCTATCGGAATAGGGCTGAGTATCTCTCCGACTCCAACACTCTCCTCTTTCTCCTGCTGCTGGCCTACAACAAGACCAACTTCGTGCAATACCACAACCAAACTTTTCAGCACCTCACCCTCAAAATCAAAACCGGGCTGGTTTCCTGCGACAAAGACGCGCAGACCACCTTTTCGAGCAAAGTCAAATCCAGCTACGTCTACAACTTCAGCTTCCTGCTCTGCGAAGAGGTGAGACCCGAGGCAATCCAGCAACCCGGCGAAATATTCATCCGAATCGAAGGCAGCTAACTCAACAACTTCAGCCTCTATGTCCCCATCTGGCGAAATGACTCCACCTTCCTCATCGCCCCACTGACCAGGTTCCAACTCTCCATCAAGGGCGAGCTGCTGAGACTGAAGATGTCTCTGAATACCCAGCAGAAGATGCTGGAGAGGTTCACTGAGCACTTTCTGGAGAACAAGGGAGGACTCAAGTTGTTCAAGGAGTAGCGGTAGACTCGTAAACTGGACTGCTTCCTGGAAAACATGTGCAACGGCAAGCTGGAAACCGCAGGGTACATACTCAACAAAATGATGAAGTAGGCACCCATGAAAAACGCAGATCTAGTCAACGCCTACACCATCTTCCACCACCTCAAACGCGCCGAAATAAACTAGGCCTTCGACAAGCTGAGGAAAGATAAGTACTATGACATACTCTCCACCTTGATTGCCTCATGCAGGGAGGGCAGCTCTATTGAGGATGCACACTCCTGCATGAATAATGAGCCTAAGGAGGATTGCGAGCAGAAGGATGATAGGAACCGCTCGCTGAGTATTGACAGTTAGACCAATTCCGCCAAAAGGAGTGCTTTGGAACTCAACAAAACCAATGACTTTAAGTGTCTGCCGCCTAGAAATAAGAGGAATCCCAGTGAAATCATCACTGCCGACGTTTCGGCCAAAGATAAATCTAAGCGGTATCCGGTTTCTGTCAAGCACAATAAACTCAAACCCGAATAACAGAATATCTAAGTTTAGAAGCCTCAGAAGGAGTAAAACGAACTGAAAATAAAGATCCTGCCTCCGAACCTGGAAGAAAGTGGGGAGTAACCCGCGAAATAGGCCGAATAGCAGCTGACGCCAACGAACTCCGTCAAAAATGTGGACAAAAAAAGCATTAAATAATTTTTCAATTGTTCTTTGAGTCGATTAAACAGCAACAGTTCTCACGATATTTCATAGTGCTTTCAATTCGACGACCCTATCGTCGAATCAGTGGATACATAGTCTCCCCTCAAAAGGAAGCTATCAAGCAAACGGGAGTTCAATTTCAAACCCTCGACCTTTATCATGGTTTAGAGCCATGGTTCAGACAAAAAGAAAAGTGAGGACAGCTAACCCGGCACTGCAACATCCACGGGCAACTTCAACTTCCAGCTCAAGAAAAGTGAACTGAGTTCGGAAGGGTCAGAGGTGATATAGGAGTGCGGTTCTGAGTAGAAAAGTGCGCTAATGGAGCCAGTTGTGGAGTAGGAGATTGAGAAGCACTCTGATAGTTCAAGCGAAGGCAAATAGAAAGAGACTTAGAACGATTTCTTCAAATTTAGTCTAGGAGTCGGCAAAGGCCTTTTCAACATCAAAAGAAAAAACGACCATCTGCCCAGAGATTCCATCAAATTCAGCTCCTCCCACGGGTTCAACCACCTCCACCCCCACCTCATCAACATCGAAGAAGAGAGTCTCATCAACTCCACCCAAAACATCTTCGTCTCTGCCGCTTCTATCAAAGAGAGCCACAAGGACACCCACTCCAACAAAGAGATCCAGTCCGCCAAGAAGCCACTTTCCATCAAAGAGATCAACAAGGAGAATGCTGAGACCAAACGTCCGAATGATCGGAAACTGTTCACTTTTCACAGAAATGAGGAATTGCTGGCCAGCCGTGACCTGGGCAAAAAGTTGAAAACGCACCACTTGGTCGACCTCAATGAGGAAAGTTTGGTTTTCAGCAATAGCAATGACAGTGTGCCCAAAACAAAGAGAGGAAAGGCTCCCTTTTCCAAAAAGTAGCTCTTTTCAATGTTCGACGAAGAGAAGGAGAAAATATCCTAAAGGTCGTCACGAAGTTCCATAGAGTTGTAAGAAGCCTAAAGAGTTCAACCCTAGGAGCTAATCGAAAGCTCCCTTACCCAATAATGATCCAACATATTTATAGGTCCCATAATACCTTAGCCACCATTCCCACAAACTCTTATCATTGCCATCCCCCCACATTCCCGATCTTTTTCCGCACATCCCATGCACATTCAGACCGATGGCCAGACCTGTACTCCGCCTGTGGTCAGGCAGCCAGACACTTCTGTTCTGGGCAATTGTTGAGCATATTTGTAGCGAGGGTGGTTGAATACAGCAAATAATAATTCGGAATTTATATTTGGATTAAGTAAACTTCTATTTGTAACTCATGCTGAACCCATTCACAACCGAGTGCTCGCCGATCTCCGAACTCTACGGTCGCGCGAGAATAAAATCCAAATAAAACCGGCAAACCAGCCGCTCCCCCGTCCAATCCTACCGCGAGTTCCAGGTCAAAATGATCAGAGCCGCACTCAAAAACAACCATATCATACGCAAGGAGTATGAGGGCGACCACAAGGAGGCACTTGATAGGGAGAGGAGGCGCTCCAAATACCTGGGCATATAATCGCAGAGATATTAGAGTAACGAAAACAAAAAAACAGAGCTCCAGAGACGCGAAAATTGCTGTTCGACAGGCAAAGAAAGCGTAATCCCCAAAGAAGTACATTTCAAAAAGCGAGAGAGCGAAAAGACCGAAAAAACCGAAAACCTGGTAAACTTCTAAGGGTACAGCATCCAAAACGTAAAAAGCCAAAGAGCAATGTCCTACTCCAGCAACTACAACATCTTCAACGAATAGAAAGTATCGGGATGCACCCTGCCCCTCACAGGCAAACTCAAGACCGAGAAAGAAAACGAGAAGCCCAACAAACGTCTGGCCGAGCGCAAGTGTTCAATCACCAACAGTTTGGGTAGTGAGCAGGATTGCTTCGGGAAGAGCAAGAGAGGGTCGAGGGGAGACCAGCCCAGGCAGAAGATAGATGAGATTCGAGAAGAGTATTTCAATGGGTATCAGTGAGGGGAGGGTGGAAATGTTATTTTTTTTGTTGTCGCTGAGATCATAATATGAATGTTTATTTTGGGAGTGGGAGGAGATATAATCGAAAGTTGATGAGTGTTATAATGCGAGTGAATTGATTTCTTTTATAATAGTTCACCAATATGGGCAAACGTGGGAAGAAGTTCCATCCCAAGAAGGGCGGAGACAAAAAGGTGAAGCAGGAGTGGAGTAGTCCCACCATCCCACCCGATAACCTCCTTTTCAAGGCCTACTACAAACTTCAACTGCATCTCCCCGAACATTAGTTCTAGGTTTTTTGGGCACACATGAAGGAGAAACTTCCAGTCGTCTTCAGAGTCAACCCCAGCTACCCCTATTTCACTGGATTCCTCAACAAAATACAAAATCCCAACTTTCTTCAATCAATGATCGAACCCCTTTAGCTCCAGAATGACGCCCAAAAATAATGGCTTGAGCCCAAATAGACACCCAAATTGTAAATTTTGCCCTGGTACCCAGGTCACGTACTGCACCAAATAAACACAACCAAGCAAATCTTCAAAAAGAGCACCATTCTCAACAACTTCCACAAATTCCTCCAAAAAGCCTTCGACGCAGGACTGGTGGCAAGGCAATAGTTAGTCTCCATGCTGCCCCCACTCTACCTCGACATCAAACCCGAAGACATCGTCCTCGACATGTGCGCAGCCCCAGGTTCCAAAACCTCACAAATACTGTAGATGCTCTACGGCTAATCAAAGAGTCTGATGAAGGGATGCGTTATCGCCAATGACGCGGACTACAGCCGAGCGCAGATGCTGATCCACCAAATAAACAGGTCAGGGACGGCAGGGATGGCCGTCATCAACCATCCAGGTCAGTTTCTGCCTGAACTCTACACCCATAAGATCAACCACATTAAGCAGAAGTTTCAGTTCGACAAAGTTTTATGCGATGTGCCTTGCTCGGGAGACGGAGCCACGCGCAAGATACCACTCAAATGGGCCAAGTGGCACACTTCCGATGGCATCTCCCTCCATCCTCTGCAGCTGTCCATTCTCATGAAATCAGTCAACCTCCTCAAAAGGGGAGGACTCATCGTTTACAGCACCTGTTCGCTCAACCCCATCTAAAACGAGGCGGTTTTGTCCGGACTGCTGCGAAAAATCGCCAAAGGGCTCGAGATCATCGATATTCATAATATGTACGAAATCAAAGGCAGGAGAGGACTGCTCGACTGGAGTGTTTGTGGTGTGGAGACTACTGAGGAGACAGAGGGCGAGAAGAAGGAAAAAACCAAGAAGATCAAAGTCTGCGAAAGCTATTAGACCTCCAAACACAACATGCGGCTCAAAGAGTCAATGTTCGCCCCTGGGGTAGAATAGGCGCAGAAGATGCAACTCCATCACTCTATGAGAATGCTGCCACACGACCACAACAGTGGGGGCTTTTTCGTAGCCCTGCTCAAAAAGCATCTAGACTTCGAATGGAAGTACGAAAACAAGAGTAAGAAGCAAGACGAAGCAGACCAGGAATAGGACTTTGTCAACAAGAATCTGCCCGAGGTTGACAACCCAGTGTTTGATGAGAATGAGCCCAAGAAGGAAGAGGAGAATGGCGAGGAGGAAGAGGAGGGCAATGACGATTAGGAAGAGAAACCTGAGAAGATGGAGTAGGAGCTAGAAAACAATTAGAAGGTTGAAGACATTGAGCGAGAGGGTGATAATCGAGGCAAAGTAAAGTAAAGATAGGAAAACTTCAACTCAAAAAAAGCAAAGTAGTCTCTCAAATATGAACGTTTTCTCAACTTGGATCCGACTGAGTTCGATAACATTCAGCATTTCTTTGGGCTCGACGAAGCTCTCAAACCTCTGCTCTACGTCAGGGAAATCGAAGGCAGTTCAAAGAAAAAGGTACTTCTCGTCTCCTAGGGAGTGCGAAGATTCCTCGAGGCCGACAGCCTCAGCAAAATAAAGCTAGTAAACATGGGGTGCAAAGTGTTCTAGAAAGGCAAATAGTCCTTCTCCGGCCATGAGTGTCTCTACAGACTGAGCCAGTAAGGCATCCATTTCATCCTGCCCTACATGAAAAACAGGAAGATCAAGGTCAGCTTGTAGTTCTTCCGGTCGGTCATCTCCATCCACTCTCTGGTCCACGAGAATATAGCGGATGAAGAGGTGAAACAGCAGATGAAGAGTATGAGCCAAGGGTCGTTTTGCATCTACATCGATGAGGTGATCGGTGGGAGGAGGGTGGTGGACGCCGTGGTGGGCCAGAATTTCATGAGTTCTTTCCATCTGATGGTGGGCAAGGAAGAAATCGCTTCTCTGCACCTCAGATATCTTTGATAAACTATAATTTGACGCCTATAATATTTATATCAACAATGTTATACTCAGTCAACTCCCCCTACTACAGGCAGTTCCTCTCCTCCACTGTCAACAAGTAACCCTGCTGTAACCTAGGAAGTTCCAGAAGAACCTCGACAAGCAAGCCGGATCCGCCCCAGGCGGAGAGAGTCGTCCCAACGTCAACCCCGGAAGCGTAGGAGTATGATCATTGGCTATCCTCAATACTTGTAATTTAGCATCTAAAGTATGGCCTTGTCGCTATACTTCCACTTTGTTACAATAGTCCGTACCCTCCGTTTGTACGTTGGTTGAAATCCCATCTTTTAATCCAAAGCTCATATTACCCCATAAACTACGTCTTAAATAAACCATCCACAAAAAAATCATTGCAAGTGCTCGACAAAGGACAACTCCACTTTGCTATCCATGAGAAACTCCCCCAATTTGCAGCCAAAAATGATAATCCCCACTATACTTATCACGAACCCCGCGATGAGTACCCCTTTGGTCGCATTCTACACACGATCTAACCCTTGAGAAGCGAGCAGGCTCCCCTGCACCACGGTGTAGGCCAGCACGTAGCTGAGAATCAACAGGCAAATTACCAGGAACGCGAAGTACAGTTTTTAGGCGGCTATTCTGGTACGCATTTAGGCAAGGCTGCAGCACTGCTTTTTGATGGTGGTTTCGACTTAGATGGGAGTTTTGCAGAGCTCACATTTGAGCTATTGGAACTCGGTGTGGGTTTGTAGGTTCTTTTGTACTATCCTTTAAATCCATTGCTTCAGGCAGCCATAGTGCACATATTTGATGCTGCCCGAACAGCAGCACGGCGAAATAAAGGGGTTTCCCACCTCCTCCGAGCGAGATAGGCAAAAACGGCACTCCTTACTAACAACGGCATCCAACATAGTCTTCTAAGTATGCACAATCGCAGACTTAATGGGATAGGTGCATCTGATTCTGTGGGATGATGAGATTGCGCTCATGAGGGTAGAGGTTCTATTCTATTAATCTATGGAAGCAGTGGAGATGGGTGTAAAGGGTATGCAGTTATATGCTGCAGATGTATTTGGATGGTTTGGTAGAAAAGGTGTAGAAATCGGATTATGCTTCAACCATATCCTCCAATTCGCTGCCAAACCACACTCCGCCTCAACAACCCCCATAATTGCCAATTTCAATCATAAAGCGATAGTTGGTCGAAAATGCCCATAAAATCATTGCAGCTGCCCAGCTATGCGAAAAGTGATCTGCTCGTCAACATAAAACGAAGCCAACCTGTTGAGACTGTAAAAACTGAAAGCGAGGGCCAAGCACAGCAGCAGAACGATCAGCGCCTTCTCCGAAACTGACTTGGTCCCGTAGCCGTCTTAGATCTGTCTCACTATTTCGAAAATGGCGACTGCTATCAGTCCTAGGGACACTACCAGAAAGACCAACGAACAGAGGAAGGCTTTCTTGTCGGCCTGGATCCGCTCCAACACCCACTCCCACTCTCGGCATCTGCTTTCGACGGTCATCTCGGTTTTGATGGGCTGCTTGCAGATCTAACAATTCACGCTCGCCTCATGGTCGACCTCGGACCCCCTGTCGGATAGTTTGACTGATATCCAGGTTGTCAGGCATTAGTAGTGTACGTGTTTGGCTGAGCCCGTGCACTTGCAGGGGCTGATTAGAGGGTTTTAGAGGGAGTTGCAGTTGGAGAGGCAGATTTTGCATTCTTTTGCAGCAGGCTTTTACTCATTAATTAGGTGCGAGGTATTGAGGTGAGTGTCGGTGGGGTAGCTCCTGAGGGTGGAGATAGTCTAGTTTTTTTATGGAACCATAATTCTATTCTTAGTATTATACATGCAGACTCCAAAAAGGCGTTATACGACCAGAATCATCCATTTCAGTCCGGAACCTGCGACCGATGCCGAAACGCTGGGTGATTGAATATGAGTGGCTTGTTCGATATTTTG
>Ga0316217_10006493_pt1 | contig 11548 bp, 10 predicted proteins | sample 1anoAmetaG_FD_203633 | JGI IMG/M metagenome (GOLD analysis project Ga0316217, IMG submission 203633) | Freshwater microbial communities from Trout Bog Lake, Wisconsin, USA - 1anoA | ecosystem: Environmental > Aquatic > Freshwater > Lake > Hypolimnion/Profundal zone | place: USA: Wisconsin... | reverse complement strand
CGTTGGCTGCGGCTGATCTACCGGCATCGGAAGCGAGCGTCACCAGCGAGGCAAGTCCAACGGACATTACCGCGGCGATTCCCGAGCCTGCGAGCCTGAGCTTACTGCTCCTCGGCGGCATCCCGCTACTGGGTCGCCGCCGGCGCAAGGCGCGGCAGCAATAAAGAGGACTTCCCGCGTAAGCCAGCCAATGTATTGACAAGGCTTGCGTTTCCCATGCAATAGCGTAGAAAAGCGATGCGGAGATGGCTATCATTTCCGCATCGTTTTTTTGTCGCCGCGTGTCAAGGCAACGCGGTCTCATTCGTGGTGTTGGTTTTCGTGCGCGGCACGAGCCGCGGCGGATTGCCGTGATCGGATCGGATAATCGAACGTGATGAAAAGAAACCTTATCGCCAGCGGTTCCCAGCCAGCGGATGACCCCATGGATTTTGCCACGCTGGACCACCATCGTCTGCATCGCAAAGGCTTTTCCGAAGTGGTTTTTTGCCAGTGCAAAACCGCCGAGCAGGTGGCGAGCATCATTTATTCACTGTCGCTACACAGCCCCAGCGTGCTGGGGACGCGCGCTTCGGCCGAGCAATATGAGGCCGCCAAACGCCGCGTGCCGGATTTGCAATACCATCCGCTGGCGCGGGTGATCTGGCTGGACCGCCAGCCGGGCAAGAAGGCGGACGGTGTGGCGGTGGTGGCGGCGGGCACCGGCGATTTAAGCGTTGCCGAAGAAGCCGCCCTAACATTGGAAGTCATGGGACACCGCCCGCAACGCATTTGGGATGTCGGCGTCGCCGGCCTGCATCGGCTGCTGGATAAGCTGCCGGAGTTGCGGCAGGCGCGGGTGATTGTCGCCGTGGCGGGAATGGAAGGGGCGTTGCCCAGCGTGGTGGCGGGATTGGTGGCCGCGCCGGTGATCGCCGTGCCGACCAGCGTGGGCTATGGCGCCAGCTTCGGCGGCGTGGCGGCGCTGCTGGCCATGCTCAACAGTTGCGCGCCGGGAATCTCCGTGGTCAACATCGACAACGGTTTTGGCGCGGGATATATGGCGGCAGCCATCAATGCACAAATTCAAGCTGCGCAAAACCCGCAACCTCGTCAATCTCCGGCACGGTCCAAACCCAAAAAGGAATCGATACGATGATTTCGTCTGCTTCACCTACTTCAACCCAACCGTCTGAGCTTCTGGCTGAACTGGCCGCTTGGCTGCGGCAGCAGCCATCGGTGCTGGTGGCGTATTCCGGCGGCGTGGATAGCGCCCTGCTGATGGCCGTGGCGCACCGGGAACTGGGCGTGCGTGCCCTGGCATGCATCGGTGTTTCGCCCAGCTATCCGGAGCGGGAATACCACGCCGCCCTGGACTTGGCCAAGCAGTTAGGCGCGGCGATCCGCGTCATTAACACGCAGGAGATGCTCGATCCGCGTTACACCCAGAACCCCGATAACCGCTGTTTCTTCTGCAAGAGCGAACTGTATGCCCAGCTTACCGCCATCGCCAAGCAGGAAAACTTCGCGCTGATTGTCGATGGCAACAATGCCAGTGATCTGGCGGACGACCGCCCTGGCTGGCTGGCGGCGCGGCAAAGTGGCGTGCGCTCCCCGCTGGCGGAATTGGGCATCACCAAGCCGCAGGTGCGCGAGATGGCCAAGGCGCTGGGCTTGCCGATATGGGACAAGCCGTCCATGCCATGCTTAAGTTCGCGCGTGCCGCATGGCATGGCCATCCTTCCCGGTCTGCTCAAGCAGATTGAAAAAGCCGAAGACGTGCTGCTAAAACTGGGCTTTACCGAATTGCGCGTGCGGCATCACGGGCACGTTGCCCGCATCGAAGTTCCGCCGCAGGACTTTGGCCGCATCCTCGAATGCCGTCAGCAGATTTACGACGGCCTGGTGGCCGCGGGATATAAGTTTGTATCGCTGGATTTAATGGGATTGCAAAGCGGCTCATTGCATCAGGCGACGAAGAAAGGGCATTGAAAAATGATTGGTTATCTCGATATTCCCTCCGGCATTTCCGGCGATATGTTTTTGGGCTGCCTGGTTGACGCCGGCTGGCCGATCGACAATCTACGGCGTGTGATTACCGCGATGAAGTTGCACGCCACCGAATGGTCGGTGGAAGCACGCCCGGTGATGAAGGGTTCGATGCGCGCCACCCTGCTGGACGTGCAGGCCGCCGAGGGGCATTTCCACCGGCATCTGGCCGATATCCGCCTGATGATCGAGAGTTCGGATTTATCCGCGGCGATCAAGGCCCGCGCGGTCGCGGTCTTTCAGCGCTTGGCCAACGCCGAAGCCAAGGTGCATGGCTCCACGCCGGAAGCAATTCATTTCCACGAAGTCGGCGGTGTGGATGCGATCATCGACATTGTCGGCACCGCCGCGGGATTGGCGGAACTGGGCATCGACAAACTGTATGCCTCGCCAGTGCCGCTGGGCGCAGGCTGGGCGCCAACGCAACACGGGCAAATTCCGCTGCCTGGCCCGGCCACGCTGGAATTGCTGGCGGGAGTGGGCGCGCCGACCCGGCCCGCACCGGGGCCGGGCGAATGGGTTACCCCCACGGGCGCGGCGTTGCTGGCCGAATTTGCCACCTTCGAGCAGCCGCCGATGAGCATTCAAAAGATCGGCATCGGCGCCGGCCGCAAAGATGCCGCCTGGCCCAACATCGCCCGGCTGTGGCTCGGCCAACCGAACCGCGAAGGGCAAGGCACCATGGTGCAGTTGCAAACCAACATTGACGACATGAATCCCCAGTTGTTCGCCGCCGTCGCCGAGAAACTGATGGAAGCCGGCGCGTCCGATGTCTGGCTGACGCCGATCCAAATGAAAAAGAACCGCCCCGGCGTGCTGTTCAGCGTGCTGGCCAAAGCCGCGAAAGAAATGGATTTGGCCAACATCATCCTGCGCGAAACCACCACGCTAGGCGTGCGCGTGCAATCGTTCGGCCATCGCCACGAGGCCAAACGGGAAATTCAATCGGTGCAAACGGCCTACGGCCCGCTGCACGTGAAACTCAAATACATCGACGGCAAGGCCATCGGCGCGATGCCGGAATATGAGGATTGCAAGGCGATGGCGGCACAGAATAACGTGGCGGTGCGCGTGGTGTGGGAAGCGTGTTTCGTGGCGGCACAGGAGTTGTTGGGCAAACTCACCAAATCATAACGGCCGCAAGGGCGTACCTTTCCTTATTGCCGGAATAGTCCCGCATTCCGGGCAGCGGTCAGGCGTGGCGCGAAGGTCGTAGCCGCAAATGACACATTGGCCTGCGAGCAATCGCCGTCTGCGCACGTCCAGCAGATGCCACGGAAATACACGGTGTAGAAATACGCTGAGAAAAAGAGTGGCGAGCTTCCAGTACGGCGTATCCCATTCAAAGAATGAAAAGAATGGGACAATATCTAAATGGCCGTGATCGGACGCGATGTGCCATCCCCAATTACCAGCACCCTCGCCAGGTGGTTCGAGATGGCAATCCGGATATAGCCTTCCTGCCCATGGAGATTGCCAGCTTTTAACCCACGCCACTATTGTCACCATAAATAGCAGTAGCGACATCACGGCGAGCGCGTTGAGTAATCGGTGTTTCACGGCGGGCATTATACAAGCATTCAATCGTGTTGCGATAGCCGCAGCAGCGTATACGGCCCGTCGGGAATCACCGCCACGGTCGCGCCGGGACGCTCGCGCAGGCAGCGGTCCAACGCCTGCTGTAATCGTTGCGGAGCCGTGCCATCTCCCTCCATCGGCGTAACCCAGAGTTTTTCCAGAGTCTGCCGCGGCAGGGCGTCGGTCGCCATCAATAGCCGCGGCTGGCTGATTATCTCTAATACGCGGCAGTGCATTTGCGCCTGCCACTGGTCTTTGCGAACTTCAGGCGATTGCGAGATATGCTCCAGAAATTCGCGCCAGCGGTTCGACCATTTGAGCATCACTTGCGCGTAGGAATCGGAGCCGATTCCCTCCTGGCAATCGGCTAGAACCATGAGAGTCGTTTGCGCATGGCAGGCGGGCAAGGCGGTCACCATGCCTTTGACGGTTTGGTAGAAGGTTTGATCCAGCGGATAGCCGCCACCGCAGGTGATGACCACATCGAAGGGGCGCGGCACCACGGCGCTGGTCCAGCGCTGCACGTCGGCGATGCCAGCTTGGTGGGCGGCTTCCATTTCGCCGGCGTAGACACCGCAGAGTTGGCGCTGGCCATTGATGGCGACATTGACTAGAAAATCGACACCGACCTTGCGGGCGATGCGCAGGCTTTCGGCGTGACACGGGTTGCCTTCCAAGTTGCCGTTGACGGCGCGGGCGTCGCTCAACGTGGCATAGCCATGGAACCGCTGAACTGTTTGCAAATCGACCAGGGCCGGGCAAACGCCCTTGCGGCCGCCGGAATAGCCGGCCATGAAATGCGGCTCAATCAAGCCAGTGACGATGCGGAAATCCGCTGCGGCGAAAATCTGGTTGACCGACACCGGCGGATCATCCGAGACGCGCACCAGCGAATCGCGATCGTCGGCCCGGTGATCCAGCACGCGATATCGCCGCAGAATATCTTCGCCAACCAATTCGATCATTTCCGCCGGCGTGCTGGGGCGATGCATGCCGGTGCCGATGACAATCGTGATATTTTCAGCGGCGATGCCTTGGGATTGCAGCACTTCCAACAAGGCCGGCAAAATGATCGTGTTCGGCACCGGACGGGTGATATCGCTGATAGTGATGGCCACCTGCCACGGCTTGCGTACGGCCAGCAATTGCGCCAGGCTTGCGGTGCCGATGGGATGGGCCAGCGTTTGGCGCACCGCCTGCGCCGGCTCCGGCAAAGCCGCGCGATGCTCGGCCTGCAAGACCACCGCGTCGCCGGGCAGCGTTAATTCCGCGCCCTGGCGTCCATATAGCAGCCGCACTTGTTGAGTTGGTGACATAGGCAGACAATAGTATCGCCATCACGCCGGTGGTTTTCCAATCGCGAATGTTAATTTCGCCGGTTTGCCGGTCTGGTTCGCTTGTCCCGCGCCGCCGGCGCTCAATACCATCGCCTTTACATCTGGTTCTCGGAACCAGGAGGTTGCCATGAGTAGTTCATCTTTCGGGATCAGCGGCGCGGTTACCGCCACCGAGTCTTATGCTCCGACGCAAGCGCAGGACATCCGCACGATCGAAAGACGGATCGCGGATTTTGTCACGGCTTGGAACAAGCACGATCCGGCCCGCATGGCTTTGCTGTGGCACGACGACGGCGATCTGATCAACCCCTTTGGCCGAATCGCCAAAGGCCGCGATCAGGTGCTGCAACTGCTGCGCGATGAGCATTCGGGTCTGACCAAGAACTGCACCAACCAGTTCAATATCACCTCGATACGCCTGGCGACGGATGATGTCGCCGTGGTGGATATCGAATCCACGATGATCGGCATGCGCGACGCCGACGGCAAGGGAATGCCGCCTTTCAAGCCGCACGTATTGCTGGTGCTGAGCAAAAAAGACGGCGAATGGGGCGTGGTGTCGGCCCGGCCCTACGCCTATGCAACCTGTCCCGGCAAGGCCAGCTAGGCAGCGGCAGGCATCACCAGGCTAAATCGGCCGGATCACTTGTGCCAGAGCGGAGATTCCCTAGAATCCGCCGCATTGGTTCACTATGACGATTGATCCGTTGCGTTTACGCTTCTTGTCGCTTTGTCTACTTGCCTGGCTATTTTTCCCCCTGCTGTCGTGGGCGCAGAATACGCCGGCAATCAACCCTGCCGCCGAGACTTTGCCCATGATCGAGAAAATACCCCGCGCGTTGTTTGCTGCCTTGGATCTTTCCACTGACAGCCTGCAACCGGTGCGCGATGCCGTTGCTAAGAACGATTACGCCGCCGCGCAACATGCGCTGGCGCGGTATTACCGCAGCCGCACCAGCGTGCCGTGGACGTTCGATCCGCACCAACCCAAACGCGATCCCGCCTTTAAGGACGCCGTCGCCGACAACGCCGTCACCGGCAAAGTGATGGGTGGCCTGGTGCCGCTTTGGCACACCTTCGCCGACAACCAAATCGACTGGCTTTACAATGAAACGCTGGTCGCCCCCGGCGCTGCGTCCAATCCGGAATGGCAATGGCAGCTTTGCCGCATGGATTTCTGGAAGCGGCTCGGTTCGGCCTACCAGGCCACCGGCGATGAGAAATACGCCCGCGCCTGGGTGGTTCAATTCCGCGGTTTTATCGACCAAAATCCGGTGCCCGACCACGCCGCCAATCAAGCCCCGTCCGCCTGGCGGACCATCGAATGCGGCATCCGCATGAGTGGTTCCTGGCCCACCGCCTTTCATAGTTTTCTCCTCTCACCCGAGTTCACCGATGCCGATTTGACGCTTTATCTCTCTTCCTGCCTCGATCACGCACATTACTTGAGCAAGTTCCCCACCAGCGGCAACTGGCTCACCATGGAAATGTCCGGCCTCTACACCATCGGGGCCGTGTTCCCCGAATTTAAGGATGCCAAGGCATGGCGGGCGCAGGCCGCCGATATGCTGCGCCAACAACAAACGCAACAATTCCTGCCCGATGGCGCGCAGTTTGAACTTAGCCCGATGTATCACAACGTGGCCGTAGACAACATCATGGCCATTCCCCGCCTGGCCAAGTTAGTTGGCCGGCTGGACGAATTGCCGCCGGGCTATGTTTCCGCCATGGAAAAAGCCATCGACTACGATCTCTATCTCATTGCTCCCGACCGCGCCCTGCCCAAGTTTAACGATGGCGGATCATGGAGCATGAAGGCGTCTTTTCAGAAAGCTCTGGACTTTTATCCCGACCGCGCCGAATACCAATGGATCGCCTCCGATTGTGCCCAAGGCCACGCCCCCGCCGAAACCTCCCACGCCTTTCCCTACGCCGGCTTCTATGTCATGCGCTCCGGCTGGGAACATGACGCTAACTATGGCGTCCTCCGTGCCGGCCCCATCGGCTTCAGCCATTGCCAGCAAGACAAACTCGATTTGCTCATCTGGCCCTATGGTAGAGAGCTTCTCTTTGCCTCCGGCGGCGGCACTTATGAACATAGCAAGTGGCGAGCTTACGCGATGGACACTTACAGCCACAATTGCGTACTGGTTGATGGCAAAGCGCAACGCCAGCAAACGCGCGACCGCTTGGCCAACGTCTCCAAAGCGCCCATTGATTCCGGCTGGGAAAGCACGCCCGATCACGATTTTGTCCGCGGCGTGTACGACAAAGGCTACGGCGACGAAAAGTCGCTGATCGCCACCCACACCCGCCGCGTCTATTTTTTCAAGCCCGACCTTTTCGTGGTTGCCGATACGCTCGCGCCCAACGATGCGGCCAGCCACACCTATCAAGCCCGCTGGCATCTCTTAACCACGCAATCCAAGATCGACGAAGGCACCGGCATCCTGCTCACCACCGACGCCAAAGTCCCCAATCTGGCCATCGTGCCGCTGTTGAAAGACGGGCTGGAGATTCGCTCGGCCTCAGCACAAACCGAACCGGAATTTCTCGGCTGGAATGTCCGCCGGGATGTGATCCCCGGCAACATCCCCGCCACCACTCTGTTGCACACGCGCAAAGGCACTGGCGTACAGAATTTCCTCACCCTCTTCGTGCCGATGAAACCCGGCAGTCCCGATCCAGTAATAAGCGTAAAACCCACCGGCCCCGGCGCGGCCAGTGTGACGCTGGCCGATGGACGCCAACTCGCCATCACCGCCGATCCCGATCCGTCCGGCGGAATCACCGTCACCAGCAAAACGGGCCAATAACTACCGCACCACCCGTTCCATGTAATATTCCGGCTCGGCGGCAAAGTCCGCCGTCTCTTTCCGTATCTGCTGCCGAATGATCTGGCAGCCCATCGACTGATACAGCGCCACCGCCGGCGGATTGGCCAACTGCACGGTTAGCGACATCACCGGCGGCCCAACCTGCCGCGCGATTTCCAGCAGCCGCGCCATCAGCGCCCGCCCCAACCCCGCGCCTTGATGGCTGCGACGAATGCACACGCCGAACACGCTGCTGGCCGCCTGCGTGCTCTCCCACACATACCACGCATAGCCCACAATCCCCCCGCCGTCAGGATCGGCCGCCATTAGCACCACATCCATCGGCCCTTGCGCTTTGCGCACCACTTCCTGCGCCAGTCCGCGCGTCAACGGCTGGCAACGGTAAAACCGATAATCCTCCCGCGGCACGGTCACATCGAAATCCCCCAGCCGCGTTTCATCGTCCGCCGCCAGCAACCGCAACGTCACCGCCCGGCGTTCCTTGAGCAGCACTTCAACCGGACCAAACTGGGCCGCATTCGTTGGCGTCATCACATACTCCGCAAAGCGGCGAATTGTACGCGATCCGCGTCATTGGCGCCGCGCCATCGATGAAGCCCCGCATGTCCATGCGGGGCTACGTTCGTCGCGTGCCAATCTGCTATACTCCCGCCACGAATGAGGTCGCTCAACCAATATGGATCCCCTTGCCATTGACAATCCCGCCGAACTGGTCGCCGTCAAAGCCGCTGCCATTCATGCCGCCATGCTCCAGCAGTCGCCGCATTTGCGCACGCCCAATTTTGACATCATCGGCACGTGCGATGTCCAACTGCTCTTTGAGCTTTACGACCGCGACTTTTTCGCCGGCTGGCTGAGCCAAACCGTCCGGGCCAAATCCGCCCAACCGCTCGCCTTCCGCGTTTCCTCCGCCATGAGCCGAGCCGGTGGTAAAACCCTGCACCGCCTCCGCATCGCCCCCGATGGCCAGCGGGAAAACTTTTACCAAATCGCCATCGCCAGCCGCCTGCTTTTCAACACCTTTGCCGACATCCAGCGTCCGGTCGAAATCTGCGGCCACTTATGCCAAGACCGCCTGCAAGCCATGCAGCGGATCATGGAACATGAGATCATCCATCTGACCGAAATCCTGTTATGGGGCAAATCCAGTTGCAAAGCCAACCGCTTCAAGCACCTGGCCCACCGGATTTTCGCCCACGCCGGCACCACGCACGACCTGGTCACCACCCGCGAAGTCGCCGCCACGCGGAACGCCATCCAAATCGGCAGCATCGTGCAGTTTGTCTTTAAAGGCACGCGCCACACCGGCATGGTCAACCGCATCCACCACCGCGCCACCGTACTGGTGGAAAATCCCCGGGGCACGCGCTATGCCAACGGCAAAACGTACCTGAAATTTTATATTCCGCTACGCATGTTGGAGCCGATGGAAAAGTAAAGGCGAGTACGCTAATGCCCCTCCCGCATATCGCCCAACTCCTCCACTTGTTAAGATATCGCCATGAACGGTGCCGGCCACGATGTGGATGTTCCGCAGACCGTTACCCGCGTGCTGACCGCCGCGGTGGCCAATGGGGCTTCCGATGTGCATTTTGATCCGACGGCTGATGCGGTCCTGATCCGCATGCGCGTCGATGGGTTGCTGCAAGATGTCGAGCGGCTTGATCTGGTGGCCGGACGCGGGGCGATTACCCGGCTGATGGTGCTGAGCCGATTGCTGACATACCGGCTGGATGTGCCGCAGGAAGGGAAGTTTGCCCTGGCGGTGGATGGGGCGGGGTTGATCGACTTGCGGCTTTCCATCATGCCGACCACGCACGGGTTGCGGGCGGTGATTCGCCTGCCGGCGGAACTGCGCGGGAAACTCTCGCTGGATAGCTTGGGACTGCCGGCGCGGGCCTTGGCGGGGTTGCAGCAATTCGCTGCCAGCGACAGCGGCATGTTGATCGTCACCGGTCCGGCAGGCGCGGGCAAAACCACCAGCATTCACGCCCTGCTGCTGCATATCGTGCAAACATGGCCGGGGATTTCGGTGGTGGCATTGGAAGACCCGGTGGAGCGGGATTTGCCCGGGGTGACGCAAATTGAAGTTTCACCATTCGGCCAGCTTACTTATGAGCGAGCGCTGCGGAGCATATTGCGGCAGGATCCGCAAGTGCTGATGCTGGGCGAAATCCGCGATGCCGCCACCGCCTCGCTGGCGGTGCAGGCGGCGTTGTCGGGGCATCGGCTGATTACCACGCTGCACGCGGCCACCGCGGCGTCGGCAATCACTCGGCTGATCGAAATGGGCATCGAGCCGTACCAGATTACCAGTGCGCTAATGGCAGCGATGTCGCAGCGATTGCTGCGACGGCTGCATGCTGGCACCTATCAAGGCCGCGTGGCCGTTGCCGAATGGGTCGAAATGGATGCGGCGTTGCGGAAGGCGGTGCTGGCCAATGCGGACGCCGATGGATTGGCCAAGGCGTATGCGGGCCAAGTTGGCTATCAGACGCTGCGGCAAAGTGCCGGGGAGATGCTGCGGCAGGGAATTACTGATCAGACGGAGGTGGCGCGGGTGTTGGGCGTGGATCTGAAATTTGCAATTTAAGATTTGAGATTTCAGATTTGAGATTTGGGATTTGAGATTTCAGATTTCAAATCCGCCCCGGTGTACCAAGGGAGCGAGTAAGAAAAAATTTGCCGCCGTGAAAGATTCCGCCCGGCAGTCCGTCTATGTAATAGAAATGCCCGCCGATGCCATCGGCGGCTTTACCAATGGTGCGTGAAACAGCCATCCTCGATGATCTGCCGGTGAACGTGCCGGCACCAGCCTTGCCGGCGGACGATCTGCGGCTGCTCCATCATTTTCTCCATGACAACGACGCCCAGGCGTTTGGCGAGATTGTCCGCCGGTATGCCGGCATGGTGTATGCCACCTGCTTGCGCATCGTCGGCGATTCGGCACGGGCGGAGGATGTTTCGCAGGACACATTTTTCCGGCTGATCAGCCGGGGGCATGAAGTGCATACCTCGCTGCCGGCATGGCTGCACCGCACGGCCACCCATCTGGCGATTGACGCCATTCGCAGCGACGAGGCACGCAAGCAGCGAGAGATTGACTATTGCCAAACCAGTGACCATGCCGCTTCCACCTGGGCCGAGCTTTCGCCGGCGGTGGATCAGGCGTTGTGCGATTTACCCGATGACCTGCGTCAGGTTTTGGTGCAGCATTTTCTGCTGGGGCGAACGCAGGCGGAGATTGCCGAACAACTGAATTTGTCGCCGCCGACGGTTTCCCGGCGGGTGCGCGAAGCGTTGGAACAACTGCGCATTCGCCTGCGGCTCAAAGGCGTGGTGGCACTGTCGATGGCGCTGGCGGGATTATTGTGCCACGTGGCGGCGCGGCAAGCCCCGGCCAGCCTGGTGCGCCAACTGGGCAAAATGGCCATGTTCCAATCCGCCGCCAGCTTGCCGCCGACGGCGAGCGGCGCAGCAGCCGGCGGACAGATTTCCTTTGTCGGCGCGACCGTGGCGCGGATCACCGCTTCCAAGATTACCGCCATCCTCTTGCTTGTCGCCGGTATCTTCGCGATCATTGTGACGTTCCAACATTTAGCCGGCCGGGTTCATTTACCAGTGATCACCCCGCCGGCGCAGCAGGAGGTGCAACCTTGATGACCACCGCCGGGCCGAGCAATGCCGTGAGTTTTCGCTATCACGCCCGCGCCGCCGATGGCCGGGACGTGCGCGGCACCGTCGAAGCCGCCGCGCTGGCCGATGCCT
>Ga0316217_10006490_pt1 | contig 11550 bp, 12 predicted proteins | sample 1anoAmetaG_FD_203633 | JGI IMG/M metagenome (GOLD analysis project Ga0316217, IMG submission 203633) | Freshwater microbial communities from Trout Bog Lake, Wisconsin, USA - 1anoA | ecosystem: Environmental > Aquatic > Freshwater > Lake > Hypolimnion/Profundal zone | place: USA: Wisconsin... | reverse complement strand
GCTATTGGTTTTTTTATTTAGAAACAAACTCCATCATTATTTTGGTCCTAAAGACCCCTCGAAAATCCCAGTGCTTCATCAAATCTTGAGCTATGTTTGATTTGAGCACAATAGAAAACGAGACTCTTGAATTTTTAAAAAAACAAGATTCTACTCCAGACGTAATACCAACAACGAAGCTACTGTTTGCACTCATTACTTTTTATCAAAAACAAGGTTGAATATTAAGTTGCTGAAGCGTCAACTTTAGTTAAGGGGGAAAATCGATGACATTCTCTATCTTTCGGGAGAGCAGCAATGCTCGTAAATTTGTAGACAGCTCCTCGCAGACGATTGGATGCTGTCTGGACTCTTTTCCAGACTTCTTACTTTATAAAGAAAGGTATAGGCAGCTTTGAATTTAACGATCAATCATAGGTTTTGAGTAAACTACATCAAAACTATTAAACTTAAATTTTAATAATCTACAATAAAAATATTTTTTGTTTTTTATTCTTTGAACCTAGGTCGCATTTCTAATAAAAAATCAATAAATTTTTTGATTAAAAAACTAAAAAAATTGAAAGTTGATTGCTTTTAGATATATTTGAGATGAAACAATCTTCAGAGTAATCTTTTCTCCTCTATTTTGGCGAATCGTTGCCAAAAAAATCACAAATCGAATATAAATAAATGATTTAGCTGTCTAATAAAAACAAAATGAATTCGAATATTAAAACCGAAACCTAAATTCGAGATTTTAGTGGGCTTTCCGCAAAGCACAGAACAATAGTATTGCAACCTGTCAAAGCAATCTAATACATAGTTCGCGAGGAAGCATACATTTTATGTATATCCAAACAGGACATGAACGAAAGAACAATAAATAGAGAGAAAAAGAAAATAGGATTAGTAAACTAAATTATTGATTTTTTTCAAAGGTATCATATCAAAATAAAGGTATGAACGATAGCATAAGGACATTCAAAGCTGTGATAACGGATTATGGAGAAAAGTCACTAATCGTGATTGAATGTATTCCTAAAATGATTGAAACATATCCTATTGCGATGCTAGGCAAGTGCCTAGACATACTATGCTCTTGTGATTCGTAATATCAAGCTTACTAGCAGTCGGCCCACAATAAACCCACGATGTTGACCTTCAATATTTCCGCAAATAGAAACTTCTAAATCTTTCTTTTTGTCAAACCTCTAATTTTTCAAAACTCCTCATCATCAAGAATGATTTGAAACATTTACCAATCAAAATGTAATGCTCCAATCATGATTAAAGGATTAATAAAAAATGCTTCATTGCTGATAACCAGCTAAGCGTCATGAGCAACGAAATGGTCTGTCCATGCTATTGACCAATCTCAGCAATCCCTCCATTCAGTCTTCAACTTATATGACCAGATAAAATTAAACTTTCCTTTGACTAGCCAACCCCTCAAAAAGTTAAATTCCGGAAAAAAAGTAAATATAAGCATATGCCCCTTAGTTCTCAAGATGAGTTGAGAAGGCTAGCAGATAACTGCAACCAAAATGATGGGCATAGGTAGAATGTAGTGGACAGCAAAGATGTGGCTGTGTTCTGTAAAATTCTTAGAAAAATAGAAAGTTAAATATCATTACTCGATATCTGAAAATTCGAAATAACCAATTCTGGCTTGGCTGCTGGAATTATCAGCGATGAAGACTTAATTTTCTAGTGAGTCCATATAAATGTTTTTTTTTAGATTTCTACTAAAACGTTGATATTTTTTGATGGCCCTTCGCAGAAACAAAGCCTTCAGAGATTCCTTGTGGTTTTCCAGCTCTTTGCAACTTAGATTTAAGCAACCTGACTTCTTCATTCTTGAAACTTTATAGATAATTATTATTGTTTTGAATCACAGCCGCAACACTTAATATTCCAACTACGCCTTTTTTGGCTTGTTGGCTTCCTTGGAAGGCTGCCAATTCTTCCTTGGCTTGTTTTAGTTTGAGCTCGGTCTATTTGGCTTTGGTGGAAATATTAAAAGTGGTATTAAATGCTAGTCTAGAAAAATGTCTATTCAGCTCAGTACTAGCTCCTGAGAAGGTCAAAAATGTGTCTCCAGAGAAAAATAACTTTATTCCATCTGTTTTCTTAATATACAGGTTTGCAAACTTCTAAAAATAACCCTCATGCAACAACGGCAGTTGCCAACACACGAGTACTACCCAAAAGGTTCGATCTCTGCCCTCAAGCAAGGAAAAATATTTGTTTCACGGCTATTCAGGAACCTATAGTAAAATTATCAAAAATAGGGACTACTATCATAATCATAAAAGGACCAATTCTCAGACTGAAGTCTGTGAATCATTGATTGCTATATTTTTAGCCACTAATGAACCAAATCAAAACATCGTACCTTCGATAATTTTACTTGCAGTAATGATTTTAAGAAAATGACAAATAGGGAATAAATCTACCAATTGAACTGAATTCAACTATTGAGACCTGATTCTTAGCATCTAACCTACTTTAATTTGAATTTTGTTTAATTTTTAGAGAATTCCACTTCTTGTCAAATATAAGTTAGATTCGAATTCGCTTTTTATACCTTTTATTATTTGCCACAAAAGCTACTCAAACGGTTATCCATGAGATCTAAAAGGTCATCGTTTTTTTGTAAGACTAGCGCTGAATATTTCCAGCGGCAATCAAGGTTAAGTAAAGGTTCTATTTTATAGTCATCGGCGCTAGTATTGTCTAATACGTTCGCAGTCTTCCTTCATCTTTCTTCAACAATGAACAAAATGAGTGTGAAAATTAAGCAATAGAAAACATTGTAGTCAAAGTGATGTCTAATGCTTTACAAAAAAAGCATTTTGTCGAAGGCATGATAGATGAAAACAATGTGCTTATTCCATTTTGCTTCTTCAATTCTAATTATTTCACCTTTGTATTGATTATAGCCGATGTGTGATAAACTAAGCCTATCGCTTGTATGATTGTATTTTTAGCAATTATGCCTATTTAAATAGGGGCAAAATAAAAGATTGTTTCGTCTTAGGTAGACTATATGTAAAGTACTTGGCGAATCGAAGCTAATCTCTTCCTTTAAACGTTTAATTGGAGTATAGGAAAAATATTCTATAGACAATAGCAGAAATCAATCGACTTCTTACATCTTGTTGCTACTCTCAGGAGCAGGGGCTTATGCGTCCTTTTCGAGAGATGGCAGCTCTTACTCAATCTTGTCATCATCGATTGAGAGGCCGAGTTTAATCATACGGTGGATACGAGTAGCGAATGATGAAGGCTCGTCAAGAGAAAAGCCTGAGGCGAGGAGGGCAGTGTCGAACAAAAGCCAGATTAGGTCTCTGACTGTTTTGTCGCTACGGTCAGCATCAGATTTCTTCTTAAGTTCGATGAGAATGGGATGCTCAGCGTTGATTTCCATAGTCTTCTTTGAAACCATGTAGTTTGACATCGATGAATCTCTAGAGTTAGAATAAAAAATACCTCAAAGCTTGAGCTTTCATAATTCTCTCCATATTTGCTGACCATCCGTACTATCCAGTCACCAAAGCACAAGGAGATTCGTGAAGTCTCTGTCCGACTTGAACCTTTTCGACTTTTTCTGAAAGAACTTCTTTAAAGAGTTTGCATAGGCCTTCGAAAGAAGCTTTTTGTTCCTCGAATTTCTTCTTTTCATCTTCAGTTTGATCGAGATCCAGTCCTTCTTTGGAGCAGTTTTTGAGTTTATGTCCGTCAAAGTCTTTGAGCTGTTGAACAACGTACTAATCAATAGGGTCAACCATATAAATGACTTCAAGGTCTTTCTTCTTGAGGGCTTCAACGAAGGGAGAAGCAGCAACAGCAGCTCTTGAATCTCCAGTAATGATGTAGATATCTTTTTGACCTTCTTTCATGCGAGCAACATATTCTTTAAGGCTGATCAAGTCTTATCCGGATTTAGATGTGTGATACCTCAAGAACTCAGACAGTTTTTGTCTATTGGTTGTATCTTCGTGGATACCAAGCTTAAGATTCTTGCTGAACTGCTCATAAAACTTCTTGAAATCTTCAGCATTCTAGCTAATTTCTTGGAAAAGCTCAATACATTTCTTGGTGATGTTTTTCTTAATAACTTTTAAGATTTTGTTATGTTGGAGATATTATCTGCTGATGTTGAGGGGAAGATCCTCTGAATCGACAACACCTCTAATGAAGCCCAGATATTCGGGAATAAGCTCATCACAGTCATCCATAATGAAGACTCTTCTAACGTAGAGTTTAATGTTGTTTTTCTTCTTCTTGGTTTCGAACATGTCGAATGGAGCTCTTTTGGGAACAAAGATGATTGATTTGAACTAAAGTCCTCCTTCAACTGAGAACTGTTTGACTGCTAGATGGTCCTCCCAATCGTTAGTTAGACTTTTATAGAAGTTGGAGTAATCTTCCTTTGAGACCTCTTCAGGCTTCTTCATCCAAATAGGTTTGTTCTTATTTAATTGCTCCAATTCAGTGGAGACTTCTTTTATTTTCTTTTTCTTCTTATCTTTCTTCTCTTCGGTAATCTCTACATCTTCTGCTTTCTTTTCTTCTTACTCTTCATCATCAGAAATTTCTTTTTCTGTGGTTTTTTCGACTTGAAGAGAAATGGGGAATGAGATGAATTCGGAGTGTTTCTTTACTAAGTCTTTCAACTTTCTTTCTTACAAAAATTCGACATTATCACTCTTGAGAGAAAGAATGATTTTTGAGCCTCTTGCAATTTTAGGTCCATCATCCTCTAAAACTGAGAAAGTTCCTCCTGCAGTTGACTCCCATTTCCATTGTTGCTACTCATCAGTAGATTTGGAGATGACTGTGACTTTATCAGCCACTAAGAAGGCTGAGTAAAATCCAACACCAAACTGCCCAATCATAGAGATATCAGCTCCTTGTGAGAGTGCTTCCATGAAGGCCTTGGTTCCTGATTTGGCAATAGTTCCCAAATTGGTAATGAGTTCCTGCTTGGTCATACCAACTCCTGTGTCAATAAGAGTGAGAGTGTTAGTTGCTTTATCAGGGATGATCTAAATTTTGAATGAGGGTTCATCCTTGGTGATATCGGGGTCAGTGAGCGACTTGTATCTGATTTTATCAAGCGCGTCTGAGGCATTAGAGATGAGTTCTCTTAAGAAGATCTCTTTGTTGGTGTAGAAGGTGTTGATGATGAGTCCCATGAGTTGCTGGATATCAGCGTTGAAGGCAAAGTGCTCAGCTTGTTGAGTTTAGGCCATATTGGATTAATAATTTCAAAACAGAGTTGAATGTCAATATTTCAAGTATAATCATGTTCTAGAACATTCGCTAACCCATAATGTAACTGAAAATGGGCAGCCCCATTTAATACAAAAGGCTTGGGCAGGTCTTGCCATTTATTTTGTTTAGGTAGTTTTTGAGTTTTTTGGGGAGTTTTGATATCGGATTATGGGCTGACAAATTTAAAAAATATAAAATAAATGCAATAAAAAGCATAATTACCAAGTTCACAAAGAATACTTAAGTCTTTTTTATTGATGCCTTATAACTTAGATTTCTTCGGCCTCATATCTTTGCCAATAGTGATAACTCACTCAAGTCAGGAGATAGGAGCTGAAGCGCTTGATACCTACGTCTCTTCGGAAGGAACACATTCAAGAGATTATGGGAATGAGCAAAGAACTACACCTTGAATATATTCATTTAGCAATAAACAAATCTTTCATAAAATATAAAATCGATTCTTGTTTGGAAGTTTTGGGGCAGTTGATTTGTTCGAGAATTACTGCAATCACTTATTTGGGGTTTCTAAGATTAGTACTTTCATGAAAATACCCTTAGATAATCGTCCTTTAAAAGTAATTATTTTATGAAAATGCTTGGATTTTGGATTTTTTTCTATGGTTTTTCCGCTAATTCAACACCTTTTCGAATCAAATCGGTATTATTTGCTTTGCTTTTGAAAGTTTGGAAGAAAGGAGAGTGTTGCATGGTGATGGAAGACTGGGCTTTACTTTTTTCCGCTGAAATATATTTTTCATAAGTTTAAAGTTCTTGCCATGATCTAAAGCAACCAATAGCTGCAGACACGCAACATCCTCAACGCCAATCAGTTCAACTGCGTTAGAAAGATAGGAAAGGGAGGGTTCGGACATGTTCTGCTTGCTACTAAAGCGACATCATCTTCTTCTTTCTACGCCATCAAGTGCCTCTCCAAGAAGAAGATGATCAAAGACCCACAACTCAAAAAAGGACTCATTCAGGAGGTCAACACCATGGCCTCGCTAGAACACACCAACATTGTTAAACTTTTCAAGACATTCGAAGGTATACATCATCTCATTCAGAAGGAGACTGGTACTTCCTCATCATGGAGTATTGCGATATGGGCAATCTTTACAATATTCAGAGCAAACTTCCAGCCAAAGTATTCTCTCTGGACGAAGCCCTCAATATCTTCAACCAGATACTGAGAGGAGTGTAAGTCATACATAAAAATCAAATCGTTCATAGAGACATCAAGTTATAGAATATTTTCGTCAGGAAGACCGACAAAAACGGACTTCTCTGTAAAATTGGGGATTTCGGGTTGGCAAGGTTTGTGGAGATGACTGCAAATTCCAACTGCGGCACTCAAAACTATATGGCCCCATAAATACTCAAATCAGTCCCTTATGACCAAGCTGTAGACGTCTGGTCTTTGGGAGTTCTCTTCTTTTATTTACTCTTCGGCTAGTTCCCCTTCAAAGGTAACTTATATTAATATTTAGGTATCAACATTTTGGATGAGATCGTTTCAAAGTGCAAGTCAGGGTTCAGACTCAGTGACAATATCAAATCCAAAAGCTACTTTAAGAGCAGGAAAGAGGAAGTTCTGCTGAATGACCTTTTCTTCAAAATATTCTAAATCGATGTTGAAAAGAGGATTACTGTGACTGGTATGCGATAGCATGCAGCTTTACGAGGTAAAGTTGTGGAAGACTAGTCGACGTAGTAGGAAATTGGAAATTAAGCAAGAGCTGCGATTGAATGGTAAATCAATCAAATGCGCTTCATCCAAAAAATTGCAAAGCAGGTGTAAACCTCTAACTTTTTGTCTTCTTTCTTGCTTCTGGGCTTCAAATTCTACATAAACAAAGTTGTTCTGTATCTTCTGAACAAAGAAAGCATAAAAAATTACAGAAAAGACAAATAGGGACATCCAAAGCTGCTCAAGATCCTTTCTGAACTTTAAAGTGACATAATAGTCAAGCTGTAGAGGATAATCGTGCAACTTCGTGAATGCAAAGAGCCTGAGAATATCCCCAATTTCGATGAAGGGCTGAATGCTAAATATCAAGATTTCACCAAATTTAAAATTGCCTATCGCAATACTGTTGGCAGGGTCTATGAGGAAGTGCATAAAAAGTATCCGGAAAGTTCCAAATAGCGGGCAACCCTTAAGCTCAAGGTCTTCCTCTGTCATATCATAAATCGTGTTTTTGTGGGTGGTTTCAACCCCAACATCTTTCCTCATTTCGCAAGCTGGGTAAAAAAGGAAAAGGGAAAAGTCAGCAAATTCTACGACTTCAGACAAATCGAAGAATGGATGGAGGCTGAAACAGTCTAGAATCTAACAGTATCCCAAGAGACAATTAATAAGGCCTTCTACAAATGATTGTTTAAATGTTTAACTCTAGATTCATGAGTAGATTAATTGTCATTCAAGAAGATTTAAGACTTGCTAAAGATACGCTTTGTGGTTTTATATTTAGAGGGTCACGATTAAACCTCAGAATGATCTAGGTGCACAGTGGATTAGCTTGAGCTAGACATCGGAAAGCTATCTTTTTATCTACTATTTGGAAATTTTTGTGATTCATAGTAATCCTTTAGTTTTAGTTCACGCAATAATGAATATCATTTACTAGGATTAGCAAATAGACTCTTACTAAATATCAAAAACACTATTTCTGAAGCTACCCTCCGCACCAACTTTATGTCATGTCCACGATTTTTTTCGAAAAACGATCGAATTCTCTATCGTTTTTGCTTTTCAGCAAGTGGCAACGTTTCTCGGCAGCTGCAAGGTCTTTGAGGATTTCAGAAAGTCCACGAGACGGAGGCAAGCTATGAATAGTTCCATTCATTATGATTAAATTATATTTATAGTAGGCATAAAGTCATTAAATATTTGATTTAGTATATAGAAAGAAAAAGTAAAGGTTTTTATCGAAAATCTCAACCCTTACATCTTTTAACAGTTTATTTTTAAAGGAATACTAAAAGGCAGTCATGTGCTTGAAATTGCTAAAAGAATGAAAAACTAAGAATTTCGAGCCAAATACCTCTAATTGAGTATTGGGTCTTTAAGAGACCAGATGATAAACAAATCTTAAAAAATTCATAAATTAGAGTTTCAATAGTTTAAAATTCTAGTTTCGAAACAATTCATCTTATAATCAGATGGACAAGATAGTCGGTAAGGACTATAAATTGTCAAAGAAGCTGGGTTCAGGGGCGTTCGGAGAGGTGTTTCTCGCCTTGAACACCAAAAATCATACAGAGTATGCAGTCAAGTTGGAGAAAGCCTCCACCAAAAGCCCTCAACTGTTTTACTAAGGCAAAATATTGGGGTCCCTGCAAGGAGAAGACGGAACCGCAGACTACGGCTTCCCAAATATCTACTATATAGGCTCATAGGGAGAGTATAACGTAATGGTGATGGACCTTTGCGGCAAATCCCTGGAGGACATCTTCAACCAAACTGGTAAAAAATTCGACCTGAAGACCACCCTCATGGTGGGATATCAGATGTTTGAGAGAATCGAGTATATCCATAATAAAACTTTTATCCATAGGGATGTTAAACCTGACAACTTTGTGGTCGGCCATGGCAAGAAGTCCGATAAAATCTACATGATCGACTTCGGATTGGCCAAGAAGTACGTCCTGAAGGATAATAACCACATCCCCTACAAAGATAACAAGAGTTTAACGGGGACCGCCCGTTTCGCCTCACTGAATACCCACCTAGGAATCGAGCAAGGCAGAAGAGACGACATCGAGGGGATAGCAAACGTGTTGCTGTACTTCATAAAAGGGTCCGTTCCTTGGCAAAATCTAAAAGCCAACACAAAAAAGGAAAAGTATGAAAGGATCATGTAGAAGAAACTGTCGATACCTCTCGATAGACTGTGCTAAAATCTGATAGACGAGTTCAGGCAACTCTTCGTATACAGCAGAACTCTAGAGTTCGAAGACAAACCTGACTACGCCATGCTCAAGGCACTCTTTGCCAACGCCCTCAAACGCGAAGGCATGGAGTTCGACTACAACTACTGCTGGAACAACTGGGGCAGTCGATGAATGATAGCACTGGTCCAGTCTAAGCACACTTCTCTCGCCACACCTATCACGTATTAGCACTATAAATTGGCTTATCTATTATTTAAAGTATACAAATTAGCAATGAGCCGAGACAATACTCCACAAGCTCTCAAGAACTATCTCTAAAACTCGTCAAATGAAAACCTTTCGTTGCTTTCGTTGGACAGCCTGGGAAAAAGCCTCATATAGTTTGGCTGGTCATCCAGTAAAAGCTAGCAAGCCAAATAGCCCAAAAACCAAGATCCGCAAGAATGTTAGGACATAAGCAATCTATAGCAGCTGAACAAGTTGCTGACCACCATAATCATGGACCTGGAAAACATCCTAGACCAAATTTACTAATCAAAGCTGAAGGAAGGACGTGAGTGATTCATTTTTCATATTTTTTCATTTTATTTGCAGGAAATGATACAGATAGAAGCAGTTATTATTAAACATCAAAGTAGAAACTAGACTGTGCTTCTGCACCAAAAACAGGCAATTGTCAAAAATTTGCTATCAAGAACCAAGGTGGTGAAGTTTGCTAATTCGTTTAAATTTGCTCAAAAAAAAGTATTAATGAAGAATTCGCCTATAATAAAATTTGATGGATTTCATCTTTTGATGGCAATAAATAAAGAGTTTTCGATTTGGCAGAGCTGGGACTACTATTTTTTTGCAGATGGGAGATGGAGTTCAGAACGTCCGGGTGGCTCAATGGTAGAGCATTAGACTTCTAATCTAAGGGTTGGGGGTTCAAGTCCCCCCTCGGATGTATTTTTATTAACCCATTATAATCCTCTTTTTGATCGCTTAGTAGATCACTCTCAAATCTTTGATTCATTTTCTTCCAATTAGCTGAATCTTTTGCAAACTGATCAAAATAAGGATCAATAACAGAGATTATTGGGCATAAGGGCATTTTATTGAAGTATTCGTAGCTTTGTGCCGATCGAGCTGGGCCTATAAAGCACTTTTTCTCTGATTTGCAGGGATATAGTCCATCATTTTGGAAAAAAATTGCCTTGGTTCTTTGGGATTAGCAAACTATTTTCATGAATATGTAGTAACAATAAGTTTTTCTTCAATCATAGATTTAAGATTAATCATAGCTATAGAACATCAATCAAAGTACATGTTGGAAGTTGACTACCCACACGTGCTACAATTATAGGGTCTAATAGCTGCTTGAAAGCACTAGAGGCACTGATATCTACATCCACAAGATTGAATTACTAAGTGTTATTTTTTCTCGCATCTGAGACAAGGCCAGCTGAAGTCATCAATCATTTTATTCAAATAAGCTATCTTCAATTTTGCGTAGGGATCAGATACGCTCTGCTCCTACACCATGCGCTACTTCTTTTTGACCTACTCTTTAGATTCAGTCTTGTGGGGGGAGCTCTTGCCTCCTTTCTCGTGGATGAATTTGCATTTATTTCCGTTTTTGCAGGAATTGGGCTGGGCCTACTGGAAAAATTTGCACTTCACACCTTACATAATAAATACAAACTTATATGTATTGAGTCATCAAATCTCATAATAGATGCTAATCATATCCATCTATTGAGCTTATAAAGCTAGATTTATCTAGCCACAAACAATCTTTTTTCGCTATTTATAGTAATAAGTATGATCAAACAAATAAAATAAACTCTTCCTCTGAGCTTAACTTACCACTAGTATGAGCTCAACTACTCAAGCCTTTAAAATATGGTAATTGGAGAATACAGAGTTCGGAGGGAACTTGGAAGAGGAAGCTTTGGTAAAGTATACCAAGTGATGGATCAGAAAGGAATGCATTTTGCCTTGAAAATTCTTGACAAAAAGAAAGCACGCTAAGAGAAAAACCGAAGAGTTAATGCCATAATGTAGCGTCTAATCTAATCCGAGCCAAGGCTGATGCAGTTATGCGACAGCCCCAATCTAATCAAATGCTACCAAATCTTCGCAAACGAAGACCTAAAGATCCTTATTATGTAATACTGCAATGGGAAGACCCTATCAAACGAGCTAAAGCAAAAGAAGAAGTTCACCGAAAGAGAGGCTGTTGAAATTTTGAGGCATATCATTAACGGCATAGCAGTACATACATGTTGATTAAGGAACTTCATAGGAATAGCATCGTCCACAGAGATCTTAAATCTGATAATGTGATGAAACACGATGGCTTATACAAAATTATTGACTTCGGATTCTCCAAAAAACTTTAGCTGGGTA
>Ga0316217_10006488_pt1 | contig 11553 bp, 12 predicted proteins | sample 1anoAmetaG_FD_203633 | JGI IMG/M metagenome (GOLD analysis project Ga0316217, IMG submission 203633) | Freshwater microbial communities from Trout Bog Lake, Wisconsin, USA - 1anoA | ecosystem: Environmental > Aquatic > Freshwater > Lake > Hypolimnion/Profundal zone | place: USA: Wisconsin... | reverse complement strand
GGTGCCGTCCTGACGGGCAGCCTCGATCAGGTCGACCAGATCTTCGATACGAAAATACAGGCACGTGTAACCCAGCCTTACGGCGGCGTAACCCAGACTGCAGCTGATCCAGCTCTTCCCTGCGCCGGAAGGACCATTGATCACCACATTTTCGAACCGCTTGACCCAGTGGCACGCATAAAGCTCAGCCATGATTTGCCGGTCGATTTCTCGCTCGGGCTTGTGGTGATAGTCTTCCGGGCGAGCGTCCATCCGGAACTTGGCCGTGCGTTGCAAGCGGAACCTACGGTTGTCGGTTCGCGCCAAATCCTCCGCCACGAGCAACTGTGTTAGCCGTTCATCGAAGCTGAGCGGCAGGGATGTCGGCTGATTCGTCTGATGCCGATAGGCTTCAACAAACCCACCCAGCTTGAGTGACCGGGCGAGGTCAATGATACGTTCGCTGCTCATGCCTGCCTCCGAGCGTAATATTCGGTGCCGCGGACATTATCGAGGACCACGGGAATGGTCGGGATCGGGCTGACATCGACATTGGCGGCAGTCAGGTCGCGGCCATTTTCCAACAGGCTTTTCAACCTGCGGTATTCCATCCGCCCATTCGCCACCGCCAATGTGCAGGCGGCGATCAAACGGTCTGGCCCATAATCTTCCTGCAATTTTTGCAAACCTTGCATACGCTGGGTTTTGGCAGCGCCCGGTGCTGGCGCGGCGAGATTGAATTCGACCACCGCGCGCACCTCTTCACTTAGGCCCTCCGCCCAGGCAAGAATGTGTCCTTCCTGCTGATAGTGACGGGCGCGATGGGCTGCGGGCATATGGGCATCGATCAGAAGGTCGAGACCGGGCCGGCGCGCACGGGGATGCGTGGCCACCAGCTTGCCGTCGATGAAGATATCGACCATCGTCCGCGTCATGGTAATGTACGCCTGATGACCGATGAAGGCATGCGGCACGCTATAGGTGCTGCCTTCCAAGGACACGCGATACTGCTTGCTGACTATCTGTGTGTTGTCGAGAGCGATGTATTGATGGCGTTTCATCGAAAGCGGCTTGAGGGCGGTGGCATCAGTTTTCTCGAACCAGTCCATACGCGAGAGTTTCTGCCGTTTTTCCATCGGGCGGTTGTTGATCTCGTCGACAACCTGGGCGAGCAACTTCGTCAGGTCCTCGTAGTGAAGCCGGGACCTGACATTGAGTAGAGGGTTTAATTCGGTCTGGATGAGATTGACCGCTGTTTCGACCAGACTCTTGTCGGTCGGAGCGCCGGACCGAGCGGGGTCGCCGATGCACTGATAGTGATGGCACAATTGGCTGAAGGCGGGATTCAAGACTGCCGGTGTCGCGCCACGCCGCGGCTTCAGCACCAGCGCCTTGGGATTGTCGGGTACAAGCCTGCGCGGCACACCTGCGCACGCATGAATGGCATCTGTAAGTCCGCCGATCCAGTCCTCGACGCGTTCGAATTCATGGACGGCGGCAAAAATCCACTGTGAACACGGCAACGTAGCTACGAAAATGCTGTACGCGTGCTCGTGGCCAAAGGGGGAAATGGCCTTGATCTTGTCACCACTGTAATCGGCCATGAGGACGTCGCCGGCCACAAAGACCAGCTTCATCGATGGATCCTTGTGCTCCGCGCCCTGCAGATGCTCACGGAATGTGCGCGGCGCCATGGCCCTGGCTCCCTCGGGCACGCTTTGCAGATACCGCTTGTAGCACTGCTTTTTGTTCCAGCCCTTCTTGCGCAAGTACTTCATCTCGTCCTCATCGATCGGATGAAGCCAGGAATTGCGACGCTTGCGCGTCATCGCAGAGCAAAGTTCGCTGTCCGTCAGTGTCAGCAAGTGCGACGGGTCAAGTCCGGCTTGAGCCAGATGATCGCAATACCCCGCAGCCGTGTTGCGAGCGATATGTGCCAAAGCGGCGAGATCAGCGGGATGGGCATTGGGGGCATTGATAAAAGCCCGCAGAAACAGGCGGGTGCGGAAAGCTTTGGAATTGGTATAACTACTCATGAGATCGTCCTCCCAATGATGAAGGGACAATGGACACACCTCGTCGCTGGCCCTGGATCGGGCCTTGACAAAGGCAGCGATTTGGGGGAGACGATCAGTGGATATTGAACCGATCTCGAAAAGGCTCGCCCTGCAACGGTGGGCCTTTTCTTTTTCTCCGCAATTCCGGGTTCGATCTGGGGTTAGCTGGCTGGCACCTCCATGGTTGATGTTCCGTCATTTGGATAGCGGTTCGGCCATATCTGTGATGGCGTGCATCCCAGCGCATCGGCGATCGCTTGCTCGATCCGCCGCGACCGACGATAGCCCTTCGAGACAATGGTGATCGTCGTCGGCTTTACGTCCAGCTCCCGTGCGATCGCGGACAATGTAATCCCCTTGAGTGCGAGAGCAGCCCTGATGCGTTGGTGCTGTTTTTCATCGATCACCGGGTTGGTCCTTGCACATGAGACTCGAATCGCTTGACGGTGATCCGCTCGTCATGAGAGATATTGCGTCAATGAATGACGGTCAACCATCAGACAAGTTCGCTGCCAAACTGCGTGGTGTTGCGGAACGGATCCGCATCGCGCGGGAGCACGCCGGGCTGGAGCAGCAGGAATTTGCTGATCGCATCGGCTTCTCCCGGCGTCAGGTCGTGGCCTGGGAAAATGGCGCCAACACCCCGCCGATCTGGGCCCTGGAAGCGATCCGGGACCATTGCGATGTCGACCCGGAATGGATTCTTGCCGGCCCCGGCGATGCGCCGCTACGCGATGTTGGCCCGGAATTGCGCGATCGCGAAAAGCAGATCCGCCGCGAAGTCGAAAAAATGGTCCGCGATGCCGGGATGATCATTCAGGAGGAGTCTATCCTGGACGTGATGTCCCTCCTGCGTATGGCCTCACCCGGCGCCGAACGCGAAGCCAAGGTTCATATCCGAAAGTTGCTGATGCGAGTGTCGTGGAAATCAGGGGAAAGGGAATGAGGGACGGGTCGAGCAAGCTGCCGCAGGAATTTTTCGAACAAATTCCGGAAGTAGAGAGTCGGGTAACAAACAGGCGGCGTCAGGTTCCGAGAAAAAAGCTACTGGCGCTGTTATTTGCTTTGATGAACCTGCTCTGCCTCATTTCACTTTATTTTGATTTTAAATCGGAGGCAAAAAATACTGGTGAAGCGCTCTGGCTGCTTGGATCTGCTGATCTCCTTGCGATGATAATGCTGGCGTTTCACCAGCTTCCCTGGTTACGCGTTTGGGTTCGGGGCCAAGATCCACAGGACGATAACAAGCCTAACTGATTTTCTAGAAAAATCATCTCTCCCTTGCAGCCTGATCAATGGTTGTCATGATCGGGGAAAGAAGCCAGGAGATGGGCACCTCCAAAAACCTCTAGCGACTCTGCTGTAAATTGCATCAATTTTGGCCGGCGCTCGCATGAGAATGGCCATTGGCTGCGCGGAGGGTGTGGTCACTTGCGGCAGGGGCGGTGGCCAGTTTGTGCAAGGGCCTTGGCCGGGCACACCGACCAAGGCCCTTGCTATCGGCGTGGGGCTTAACAGCGCGAGGATTCGCCAAGACGCATGGTATCCCCGAGCAGTTGGAACCGGTAACCAACCCGCGGATGAGAGCATGATCCATCGTCGTCGATCAGGCGCCCGCGGTACACCCGCCAAGGTCAACGCAACCGCTGGCCTTACCGCTAGCGAAAGAGTAAACTCAGCCCAGCGACTCGCATGGCAGTCATGAGAGCATACGCCTACGACCAGATTCTGTGATGCCCCCCGTAATTGCAGTACCACCGCACCGCCCACAGGATGATTTCGCGCCGAAAATGTCGCCACTTGAAATCGTTCACCCCTCGCTCCGCCCTTGCTCAGCACCCAATCTCGGGTACCAATCAATTTTTGCAACAGAGCTGGTTGGCGCGCGACGCTGGCGGCAATGATCCTGGACTTGGAAACGCGGCTGACCGGCTCAAACTGATGCCGAAAAACGCGGAGATCGACCCCAGCCACACCACCTCGTGGGATACGATTGAAATTCTGCATCTCGGATTGACAGACAAGGCCAAATCCCGGCAAAAGCAGGGCTCAATATGGGCAGAAAAGTTTCTAAAGGCGAATGGGGGCTTTTGTGCAGGGGAAATATTACATTTTTCTTGCTGGGCTAAGCATCTTGGCAATGGCACAACCGTCTTTTGCTGGCGCTATCGTCAATCCTCATATTGAGATCGTATCGGCATTTTATGGCAAACCTGGCGCGGCTCGGGTGGTGGATATCACCGAGAAGCTGCGAGATCTCTGCGGGCCTGGGGCGCAAAGCTGCAGTGTGTTCTGTTCGGACTCGAGCTTTGGGCGGTATAAGCTGGGGCATAAACCGATCTGCCGGGTGACCTATCGCTGCGGCGTGGACTATATCCGCTCGGTTGAAGCGTGGCGCGAAGAGCCGGTCCTGATGCGCTGCCCTGAGCGTCACGACGAGCAAGCGACCTTCGCACCCGCTTCAACCAATTGATTGGCAGACGCTCCGTGCGCCTTCGCCTAGGTCTTTCGATTGCGTTGCTCAGCATTACCTGCATCGCCCTCCTTGCTGGACTGATTGGCGAGCCTGCATTCGCCAGTATACAAGACCTGCTTTTTAAGCGACATGCAAATGAAGTAAAAGTCAGGCGAACCTTAGGTGACTGGACATTGACTGTCTGGGCATCGCAATTTTCGGGCGACAAGGCCTGCGTTCTGGAAGATTACAAGCACCACGTTTCATATGTGACGGGCGCCTTGGGGTTTCGCTTTGCACGACGTATCAACACGCTGGGCGCCTGGGTGCGGATCGACGATGAAGCGCCCGTCCGCTGGCGCGACTATCTTCCCGAACTCACCCGGCTTGGGGTGCCGATGGATGGGGCGAGTCTCGATAATCCCACCGACGGCATCGTCTGGGTGCCGGCGGATGCGCTGGGGGAGGCCAACCGGATTACCATCCAGCCTCGTGAGCGTTCCCGGCCCGTGACGTTTCACTTGCGTGGGTTTGCGGGCTTGCGCGATGTTGCGCGGGAAATGGGCTGCACCCCGGAAAGCCGGTTCGTGCGATGAGTATGGCCGGTGGGGTGGTCTGTGATGCCAGGCGGATCGGCATTGGGGTCGGCCTCGGCGTGATCTTGGCTGAGGCGCTTCTCGCTGCGCCTTGCCATGCCCAGGATGCCGCGCCGCTCTCGCCCGCAACGGGCCAATATTACCGCGCGCGGCCGGTGGCGCGCATCCCACGCACCAGGCTGGCACCGGCCTATCCCGATTTCGATACCATACCCGAGCCGCGGCCCGATGTCAGCCTCGCCGATGCGATTGCGCTAGCCTATCGCACCAATCCGACGCTGCAAGCGGCGCGGTATGACTTGCGCGCCACCGACGAAAACCTGGGTGCCGCTCTGAGCGAGCTTCGGCCCTCAATCGCGTTGCAGATCAGCAGCCAGTATAACAAAACGGTTCCAGGCCGCACCACACAGGCCACGCGGTTCGCCGCCTCGCCGATCATCACCAGCAACAATCTTGCCGCCGAGGTCAGTCTTAATCAGCCTGTCTATACCGGCGGCAAGGCCAGCGCCGATATCGCTGCCGCCAACGCCGCGATCCGCGCCGGCCGTGCCGGGTTGCGCGCGAGCGAGGGCGACCTGCTCCTCCAGACCATCATGGCTTACATGGATGTGCGCCGCGATGCCCGCGAACTCACCATCCGCGAGGCTGATCTTGGGCAGTTGACGGCAACCCTTGAGGAGGTTCGCGCGCGACGCGATGCCGGTGAACTCACCAAAACCGATATCGCCAATACCGAAACCCAGATCGAAACCTCCGAGGCCAACCTCAACACCGCGCGCGCCCAGCTCGAACGGGACCGCGCCGCCTACGCCAGCCTTGTCGGGGTGAACCCAGGCAATCTGGCACCCGCGCCGCCGCTGCCGCAATTGCCCGCGAGCATCGACGAGGCTTTCGATGCCGCCGAGCGGCTCAATCCCGATATTGCCCAGACGCGCTTCAACGAGGCCTCATCGCGCGAGAAGATCGCGGCGGCGCGCGCCGCCAATCATCCGGCCTTCAGCCTGCAGGGCACCGCGACGCTGACCGGGCGGGCAGCACCGTTCTATCTGCACAATGAGGATCAGGAATTCGCGGTCGAGGGTGTGCTCACCATCCCGCTCACCACCGGCGGGCATAATGGCGCGGCGATCGCCCAGGCCGAAAACACCAACAGCGGTGACCGGCTGCGGATCGAGGCGGCGCGCCGCGCGGTGGTGCTCAATATCGCCAATGCTTGGAACCAGATGGTGACGGCACGGCACAATGTTGCAGTCTATGAGGGTCAGGTAAAGTCAGGGCACATCTTTTACGAAGGCTCCTTTGCCGAATATCGCGCTGGCCTGCGTTCGACCTTCGATGTGCTTTATGCGCAGGAGATTTTGCTCAACGCCGAACTGGCACTGGTGGCGGCGCGGCATGATCTTTATGTCGCAGAAGCGACGCTGCTGCGTTACATCGGCCTGCTGGAAGTCCGCGACCTTACCACCGGCATCGGGCTCTATGATGCCAGCACCGACATCCGCCCTATCGAGCGTCGCGGTGCGCTGCCGCTCGATGCGCATATCCGTGCCCTCGACCAGATCGATATACTCGGCACGCGAGCCAGCACCCGCACGCACGCGCTGACGCAGCCGCCGGTGCTGCCCGAGAGGGCCGCCATCGCCCCGGTGACGGGCCCGCCACCGCCTGACCAATATCTCACCGCCAGCCCCAATGTTCCACAAGGTGGCACGATCGGCTCGCCAAGCGATGAGAGCGGGCACTGATGGCGCAAGCACCCCCACCTCGCGCCGGGCCCGAACTTGACGGCGCCGGCAATGTGCTGCCCGATGACTCTGGTCTCATGGCTTTTGCAGGCCTGCTTGGCCTTCATCGGATCGCTGTCGATCCGGCTCAATTGCGCCATAGCCTTGGCCACCACCGCAATATCGATGCCGATGACTTGAAGCGCCTCGCCAAACGCGAGGATGGCGTCAAGGCCAAGGTTATTCGCACCCATTTTGACAAGCTTGAACGCACGCCGCTGCCAGCACTGGCGCATGGCGCCCATGGTTGGTTCATCATCGGCAGGGTGGCGGGCGGCGAGGCGCTGGTGCAGATCCCGACTGGGCCGGGCAAGGAAGCTGGCAACTTCGGTATCTCCAAACTTACCCGCGAAGAATTGGAAGCGATATGGTCGGGCGAACTGGTGCTGATCACTACCCGCGAGAACGTTGGCGGCATCAACCACGCTTTTGACGTCTCCTGGTTCATCCCGCAACTGATCAAATACCGCCGGCTGATCGGCGAGGTGCTGCTGGTGACGCTGGGCATCAACCTCTTGGGATTGGCGGCGCCGCTGTTCTTTCAAAACATCATCGACAAGGTTCTGGTCCATAACACGCTCGATACGCTGACCGTGCTGGTCATCGGTTTTACCGTGGTGTCGTGCTGGGAGACGATCTTTGGCTGGCTGCGTACGCGGCTTTATTCGGAGACCAGCCAGAAGATCGATGTCGAGCTCGGCGCCAAGCTGTTTCGCCATATGCTCGGTCTGCCACTCAGCTATTTCGAGGCGCGCCGGGTGGGTGATATCGCGATGCGGGTGCGCCAATTGGAGACGATCCGTGAGTTTCTGACCAATGCTTCGCTATCGGTATTTATCGATCCCATCTTCACCATCGTGTTTCTGGTGGTGATGTGGGTTTATTCGGTGAAGCTGTTCCTCATCTCGGTGCTGACCATTCCTGCCTATTTTGCCGTGGCGGTGTTCATCACCCGCCCTTTACGCGCGCGCATCGAAGAAAAGTTCGAGCGCGGCGCCGCCAACAATGCCCTGCTCATCGAGAGCATCGGCGGCATCCAGACGGTAAAAGCCGGCGCGGTCGAGCCGCAATGGCAGGATAGGTGGGAGCGGCAACTGGCGGGTTATAGCCTTGCTAGCCAGCGCGTGATCAATATCGGCAACACCGGCAGCCAGCTCATCCAGCTGATCTCCAAGCTCAATATGGCCGCGATCCTTTATTGGGGTGCCGAGGCGGTGATCAATAAGGATATGACCGTGGGCGGGCTGGTGGCATTCAACATGTTCGCGCAGCGCGTCTCGGCCCCCGTGATCCGCCTTGCGCAATTGTGGCAGGACTTCCAGCAGGTGCGGATCGCGATCGAGCGCCTCGGCGATGTGCTCAACCAACCCACCGAGCCCGGCGCGGGCAGCCGCACCGCGCTGCCGGCGATCAGGGGGCTTGTCGCCTTCGAGGGGGTGCGTTTCCGCTATGGTCTCGAAGGGCCGTGGACGCTCGACGACATCAACCTCACCATCCCCGCCGGGGCATCGCTTGGCATCGTCGGTTCGTCGGGCTCGGGCAAATCGACGCTGACCAAGCTGTTGCAGCGCATGTATGTTCCGGCTGCGGGGCGGGTTTTGATCGATGGCGTCGACATCGGCCAGATCGATCCTGCCTGGCTGCGTCGGCAGATCGGGGTGGTGTTGCAGGAGAACCTGCTGTTCAACCGCTCGATCCGCGAGAATATCGCGCTTGCCAACCCCGCCATGCCCTTGGCACCGGTGATCGCCGCCGCCACGATGGCCGGCGCGCATGAGTTTATCGTGCGGCTGCCGCAGGGTTATGACACGCCGGTCGAAGAGCGCGGCACCAATCTCTCGGGCGGCCAGCGCCAGCGCCTCGCCATTGCCCGCGCGCTGATCACCAACCCGCGTATCTTGATTTTGGATGAAGCGACTTCAGCGCTCGACGCCGAAAGCGAGGAGATCATCCAGGCCAACCTCAAGACCATCGCCGCCGGGCGCACCGTGATCATCATCGCCCACCGCCTCTCTGCCATCCGCCAGTGTGAAAGTATCATCGCGCTGGAGGCAGGGAGAATCGTTGAGCGCGGCAGTCATACCGAGCTGCTGGCGGCCGGCGGCCGCTACGCCGATCTCCATCGCCGCCAGACCGGTATTCAGGCGGGGATGGTATGATGGGACAGACAAAAGTGCAGAAAAGAGGAAATGCGAGGGTGTTACACCCTCGCGCTCCCATGACTGTCTGCGTCGCACCCCGCCTCAGCCTTGCGCAACGTGGCAGCGCCGCAGGCGACAATGATCGCCGCTTCGCGGCATGGTGGAACGCTGCGGGAATACTGTGCCCTGTGCAGGAATGGGAGCGCGAGGGGCCTTGCCCCTCGCATCTATACTTCCATCCTAATTTTCCCGTCCCAATGGGCCGCCGCTGATGTCGCTCACTCGGTACTGGCAGGTCATGCACGCGGCGCTGAAAGCGGACCGGGAGCGGCGCAAAAGTGGGTTGCGCAGCCATGAGGTGGATTTTCTTCCCGCCGCCTTGGAGGTGATCGAAAAGCCTGTGAGCCCAACCGGGCGTATGACCGCCTGGGTGCTGATTTTGGGCCTCGCCATCACCACGGCTTGGTTGATCATGGGCCGGGTCGATGTGGTGGTGTCGGCGGAAGGCAAGACGCGGCCTTCGGGCAATATCAAGATCATCCAGTCGGCGGGCTCGGGGCTGGTGCATGCGATCTATGTGCATGATGGCGATCTGGTGAAGGCGGGGCAGTCGCTGGTCGATCTCGATCCCTCGCTGTCGGGTGCGGATCTGGCCGAGGCGCAAAAGGCGCTGGCGAATGATCAGCTCGACATCGCCCGCGATTCTGCGATTGCCAATGCGCTGGCGGGTAAGGGCTTGCATTTTGCGCCGCCCAAGGGGCTCGATCCGCAGATTGCTGACACGCAAGCCCGGCTGATCACGGCGCAGATCGCTGAGGTGGAGGCGGCGGTCTCGGGCTATGAAGCGGCGCGGCGCTCGTCGCTGGCCGATGCGCAAGGCGCGAGCGCGCAGATCGCCAAGCTCAATGAGACGGTGCCGATCCTCAGCCATGAACTCAACAATATGCAACAACTCGACGCCAAGGGCTATGCGCCGGGGCTGCGACTGCTGGAGTTGCAGCGCCAGCAGCGGGGCGAAGTGGGAGACCGCGATGTTGCCTATGCGCAACGCGCCAAAGGTGAGGCGGATGCCGCCAAATACGGCCTGGAAGCCACCCAAACCCGCGAGGAAGCCCGCCGCACTGCGCTTGCCGACCTCGCCAAGGCACAGGCTGATGCGGTGTTGCGCCAGGAGGAGGTCGCCAAGGCCTCGGCCAAACGCCAGTTTCAGCGGTTGCTTGCGCCGGTGGATGGCACGGTGCAGCAGTTGACGCTCCACACCATTGGCGGGGTGGTGGAGCCGGCCAAACCGCTGATGGTGATCGTGCCTTCGTCCGACGGACTTGAGGTGGAGGCGCGAATTCTTAACAAGGATGCGGGTTTTGTGCATGAAGGCCAGCCTGTGGCGATCAAGCTCGAGGCGTTCCCCTTCACCCGCTACGGCACGGTGCCGGGCGTGGTGAAGCATATCAGCCGCGATGCCGTGCCCGATGCCAAGCTGGGCTCGGTCTATATCACAATAATTAACTTGAAGCGCGGGTTTATATTGGTGGACGGGCGCAATATCCCGCTCACCTCCGGCCTTGCCGCCACCGCCGATATTCGAACTGGCAGCCGCCGTATCATCAGTTATTTGCTCAGCCCCCTCCAAACGACTGTCGCTCAAGCCGGAAGGGAGCGGTGAGCGGGATTGACAAATCGGTTCGTAAATGCGCTCTTACGCAGCAAGACGCGCCGTGAGTCTCAAGGCAGTTTTGTGACGATGCGGGCAATGGAGATGAGCCTTATGCCTTTGTATCATTCGAGGAAGTTGGCCCGTCAGGCGAAGGGGGCATTGTGGGCGAGTGCTGTGGTCATTGGCATTGCGGGGGCAACACCGTGCTCGGCGGGTGATTTGCACGCAGCCAGAATCTCTCCGAAGCAAGCTTTAACGGAAAAGCGTTTGACCGCAAAATGCCGGGCGCGCCTTGAACCGGCTCTCGATAATATTTTCTTCGATCCCTTCGGAATAAGTGCAGCACCACCACCCATTCCGAGTTTTATAGTCGATGTACATAAAGATGCTTGGAATAAGCTTTCACGCGAGGAAAAATTTAAACTGATGCGAGATGTTGCTTGCATTTATTATAACGCTCGAGTAAATGAAATTGAATGGGAAGATTTTTCTGCATCTATTCCGGTAATTGAACTAAACTATAATGCTGCAATGGCGAAAGTATTTTCTAATACCAATGATAAACCGGAAATAATTGACACATTTTCTGGACGTGAATTGCAGGATTCTTTTAAAAATTCGATAAAATTTCTCAAGAAGTAGAGGATATCGTTATGCCCGGGAATGTCGAAATTGGCCAAGCCACTCAAACTGCTTACGCAACGATCTATCCACAGATCGCTTTGATGACTGAGGATTCGGGCAACAAAAGCGTGATAAATACTTTTAGCTATGCCAACGTTGCGTCATCTGCGTATAGTTTCGGGGTTTATCAGTTTGACGTTGGCCAAAAAAACCCTAACGTATTGAATTTTTTGTCTGGCGCAGGATTTTCTTCGCTCCAGATA
>Ga0316217_10006487_pt1 | contig 11555 bp, 6 predicted proteins | sample 1anoAmetaG_FD_203633 | JGI IMG/M metagenome (GOLD analysis project Ga0316217, IMG submission 203633) | Freshwater microbial communities from Trout Bog Lake, Wisconsin, USA - 1anoA | ecosystem: Environmental > Aquatic > Freshwater > Lake > Hypolimnion/Profundal zone | place: USA: Wisconsin... | reverse complement strand
CATGCGTTCATCTCCCGCTTCTCCGCCCGGTGGCGCAGCGTGCCACGCCGCCACCTCCTCAGGAAGGCGATTCCCCGCAGCAACAGATAGCCGCTAACGGTAGTTGTCCGGATCGTGCGCCCGGCCGTGAATGGATCAAGGCGGCGGCGCCAGAACGCGGAATGCAGCAGGTAGTGCCCCAAACCCTCCGGGAGCATGCCGCAAAGTTCCTCCGCTCGAGGCTTGAGGAATTCGCGCACCTCCACCACCTGCCCCTCGCGCGCACGGACATGAGCACGAATCCCGGCGACGCGCCCGGGTCGGGTCTTAAGCTGCGCCACGCGCATCGTGTCTTCGACGGACATCCACAACGCCAGACCGCGAGCGGTCACGACAGTCAGGCTGGGCGCGCCGTCGGGACCCGGCTCGCACTCAGCGATTGTCGCCACACGATCCAGAAACTCGACCGCGTACGACTTGTCCTGGTAGTCGAGCAGCCGCGCGACGCCGTGTTCGAGGACAGTCCAAGCGCCTGGTGGAAACCGCCGCCTCAGGTCGTCGCGAAGGGCCGCCGGCAGGTCGGCCGGCGTAGCCACAGAGGGTGGCGAGGAAGGCACGCCTCCTTTGCGTGCGAGCGCAACACTCGCGTCGAACGCGGCCAAGTTCGTCTTCACCGCGATGCCGCCGCGGCGTATCGCCTCCCGATAGGATTCATCAGCGAATGGAAGCACTCCGGCGCCGGCGATCGCGCCGAGTATCACCGCGCTGATTACGGCCGAATGGCGCTCCGCGACCTGGGCCATGTCGAAGCCCACAAATCGCCGCGACAGGCGACCCGCTTCCTCGACGATATGCGCGGTGTCTACCCGCCCGTCCCCGGGAGTCGATCTTTCGCCTATCGTGTACGCGCGGTGAGTGGAAGCAATCAGTGTCGTGCGATCGGGAGTGACCAGGCCGCGTTGGATAGCCCTGCCGGCCTCCACAAGCTCCGTCGCAACGACGATGTCGACGTCGCCGGGATTGGGCATCAGCGCCATGACCGGCCGTCGACCATCCGCTGGCAGGTCGGCTTCGGCATAGAACTCAAAATAGTAAAGCGTCGCACCCGTACGCTGCGCGACACCCGGCACGGATGTCGCCTGCACGAGATGACCTTCCGAGCGGGCCGCGGTGGTCAGCCAACCGGACACCACACCGCCGCCCTGGCCGCCCAGCGCCGCAAGCGCAAGCGACGTCGGACGCGTGGCCCGGCTCATACGGATCCTCGACTCGGGCTTCCGTCGAACACTCCGATCATCCACGCGCGAAATGCGGCGAGCGCACGCTCCCAACGACTGGGATTCGCGACAATGTCAGCGCGATAGAACGACGGGCATAACACGGCGGCGTGCGCCACCTCGCCACAAACTCCACACCCGACGCAGCTCTGATCCACGTGAGCGACCGGTTCCGGACGCAGCGGATCGGACGAAGGCTTTATCGTCAGCGACGGGCAGCCGGACAGGCGGATGCAGGAATGGTCCCCCGTGCACACACTCTCATCGACACCGAAGCGCTGGCGAACGACCCGGCCACCGGCCTGTTCGGTCTGCCGCAACTTCGGCGCGATCCGACGCTGCCTGTTCAGCTGGCACTCACCCTCCGCGAGTATGACCTTGGGACGGCGATCAGCCGTCGTCATCGCCTCGCGCAAGGTCTGCAGCGTTTGCTTCATGTCGTAGGTGGAAACCCGCCGCACCCACTCAACGCCGACACCGCGTACAGCGGCTTCAATCGGGTTGCGGGCTTTTCGACCCGCCATTTCGACCGTGGATGAAGGCACATACTGTCCGCCGGTCGCGGCGGAATATCCATTGTCGATGATGATGGTGATGCCATCGTGCCGGTTAAACACGGCATTGGCGATACCGCTTGTAAGTCCGTTGTGCCAGAACCCGCCGTCGCCCATCAGGGAGATAGCGCGGCGCTTAGGAACCGAATTAAGCGCCGCCGCGCCCGCCGCGCCGAGGCCGTACCCCATAATGCTCGCGCCCATGTCGAACGGAGGCAGGGTCGCGAACGAGTGGCACCCGATGTCGGCACTCACATGAATGGGTCCGATCTCGCGCTGCAGCAATTTCATGGACGCGAACAGCGGCCGTTCCGGGCATCCCGTACACAAACCGGACGGCCTGGCAGGAACCGCGGCTGCGAGCTCGGCTCGGGGCCGGAGCACAACTTCGTCGCGCGATGAGTGCACGAGCGCCGGTGCATGCGCCTCGAGAAACCTCCGAACGCCCAGCAGCACGGCGGCACCGGTGTACTCACCGGCCATTGGCAGCGGACCCTTGCCGACCACGCGCGCGGTCGACCCACCCGAGGCGAGCATTTGTCCGATAGCCTGCTCGATGAACTCCGGCTGCCCCTCCTCCACGACAAGCAGCGCGCTCTTGCCGTCCGCGAACTGAAAGATCTCGTCCGGTATCAGAGGATAGGTGACGTTGAGTACGTACAACGGCACCCTGCTCTGCCCGAATACGTCGGCAAGGTTGAGGCGCTCGAGGGCGCGAAGGACCGTGTTGTACAGTCCACCCTGCATAACGATGCCGACCTTGAGATTTTCCCCGGGGAAAGTCTCGTTCAGTCGCTTCTCATGGATGAATCGAACGGCCGCGGGCCAACGCTGAGTGATCTTTTCCTGCTCCTGCGCGTACGTAGACGGAGGCAGAATGATCCGATCATATGTCCGCTCAGGCTTGGCCAGTGCATCGGCCGCTGTGAATGATGGCCGGCGGTTTGCACGCGTCTGAAAACGGCCGAACATGTGGCACGCACGAATTCGCATCATGAGCATCACCGGCGACCTGCTCGCCTCGGACAGCCCAAAGCCATGCTCCACGAAATCGACCATGGTCGGCAGATCCGGCCTGGGGTCGAGCAGCCAGATCTGCGACTTCATCGCAAACGCGTGGGTGCGCTCCTGCATGATGCTCGCACCCTCGCCATAGTCCTCGCCGACGATAACGAGCGCCCCGCCGGTTACGCCCGCTGAGGCAAGGTTCGCAAGCGCGTCCGAGGCGACGTTAGTCCCAACCGTGGACTTCCAGGTGACCGCACCGCGAATGGGATAGTTGATCGAGGTCGCGAGCATGGCTGCCGCCGTAGCCTCGCTGGCGCTCGATTCGAATGTCACGCCAAGTTCGGCCAGGATTTCGCTCGCGTCCGCCAGCACATCCATCAAATGCGACACGGGAGCGCCCTGATACCCTCCCACATAGCCCACGCCGGACTGCAGCAGCGCCTTGGTGACGGCCAGTATCGCTTCGCCCTCGAAGACGTCCCCGTCTCCCAATCGCAGCGACTCGACCTCTTTCGAAAATGACCTCTCAGCCATCAAACCCCCGCAGGAGAAATCCGGTAACGGACGCCTTGCACAAGAGCCGATATTAGTTGAATATTCACGTGATTTGTCAATTTATTTGGCGTTTTCGGGGCGTCGTCCGGCTGTCCGGCTGCGACCTCGAACGCTCGGTGACTCACATGGCGACGCGCCGTGATGCGAAGGCTCTGGGGGACCCTGCGGCGGAGGGCTTCCGAATCGAACACTCGCCTTTCTTCCAGATGAACCGGGCGGTCGGCGTCTATGGACTGGCGATGGAACGCGCCCTACGTGCCGTGGGGATGGACATCCCACGTTGGCGGGTACTGATGCTCGCCCACGAGCGCGGCCCGATAAGCGTCGGCGACATCGCTGATAACGGTGTGCTGAAGCTCTCCACCGCGACTCGGGTCGTGCAGCGCCTGCGCGACGACGACCTGGTCCGGCTTAGTCGACGCAAGACCGACGCACGAGTCACCGAGGTAAGTGCGACCGCTGCCGGGCGACGCGCCGTCAAGGTCATTCGAACGGCAGCCAGTGACGTCTACCGACGTGCGTTTGCGGACGTCGACGAGGCATCTATCGACGAGTTGATGCTGATACTCGGCCGCGTGCAGCAGGGCCTGCGCAGCCTGCTGTGACGGCGGGCTATCCGTTGCTACGCCCCGGGTCCTCATCGACGACGCATTCCGCGCCATTGCGCACGGTGTGAGCGAGCCCACCCGCCGCCGGCAGGAGGTGTTCGATGAAGAACCGCGCGGTCCGGCGCTTGGCTCGATGGAACGCGGGGTCGGTTTGTAGCAGCGCCGTGGCGGCGCGATAAGCCTTCGCCATCATCGCGCCACCGAGCACGAGTCCACACAGATGTAGGTAGGGCACGGCCACCGCCTGGACGTACGCGGGACCTCTTGCGGCCTGATCCAGGATCGAGATCGTTGCCCGGTCAAGATGATCCAGCGCTTCCAGGATCGACGTGGTGGGATCGAAGGTTTCGCTTTCCCCAGAGACGAACGACTGCAGGTCCGTGCGCAGCTGGGAGACGAGCTCGAACATCGCAACACCCCCGTCGCGACCCACTTTACGACCCACCAGGTCCAGCGCCTGGATTCCGGTCGTACCCTCATAGATCGGCCCGATCCGGGCGTCCCGCATCAGCTGTGCCGCACCCGTATCCTCGATATACCCCATACCGCCGTGCACCTGGATCCCGAGCGACGTTGTCGTTACTCCGAGTTCCGTCGACCATCCCTTCACGATGGGTATCAGCAGGTCCGCGCGCGCCTGGGCCCGTTGCCTGGCCGCCGGCTCTGTCCCGTGCTCCGCAACATCTAGCTGAAGGGCGGTATACAACGCGAGCGCGCGCGCCGCTTCCACGCCAGAGCGCATGCTCAGCAGCATGCGCTGAACGTCCGCGTGCCTCTCGATCGCAACGGGGCCCTGCGGCCCCCTGCCCTGCACCCGATTGCGCGCCCATTCCGCCGCGTGCTGCCAAGCGCGCTCACCGAGCGCGTACCCTTCCAGGCCCACCGAGAGCCGCGCTGCATTCATCATGATGAACATGTACTCGAGGCCACGGTTCGGCTCGCCCACGAGGTAACCGATGGCGCCCCCCGAATCGCCGTAGCTCATGGCGCACGTCGGGCTTGCGTGTATGCCAAGCTTTCGCTCGACGGCCGTACATCTCACGTCGTTGCGCTTGCCAAGGGTGCCATCATCGTTGACCAGGATCTTTGGGACGATAAACAGCGATATCCCGCGCGTGCCGGCCGGCGCACCATCGATCCGCGCGAGGACCAGATGGATGATGTTTTCGGTGTAGTCGTGCTCGCCGTACGTGATGAAAATCTTCTGCCCGGTCAGCAAGTAATGGCTGCCGCTCGCGACCGCGCGCGTTCTTATCGCGCTCAGGTCGCTTCCCGCCTGCGGCTCCGTCAAATTCATCGTCCCGGTCCACTGGCCGCCGATGAGCTTGGGCAGAAAGCGCTGCTGTTGATCGGGCGTGCCCACCTCCCGAATGGCCTCGACCGCGCCAGCAGTCAGCATCGGGCACAGCCGGAACGCCAGATTCGCAGATGCCCAGAGTTCCTCGACTGCCGTGCACAGCACCTTGGGCGCGGCCTGTCCTCCAAACTCAGTGGGGCCACGCAGCTGGGTCCAGCCATCCGCGACAAAACGTTCGTAAGCGGCCTTGAATTCGGGCGGCGTCGCGACGCCTGTGGGAGTCCAGGTAACCCCAACCCGATCGCCCGAAGTGTTGATCGGCGCGAGCACCCCCTCCGCAAAACCGGCGGCAGCCTCCAGCACGGAGTCGGCGTACTCGGCCGAATACTCTGCATAACCGGGAAGTGCCGAAATCACCCCGTCACCCACGACGTGGTGCAGGACGAAACGCAACTCGTTCAGCGGCGCGCTATAGGTCTGACCCATCGAAACACCCGATTCCCGGCCTGCCGGCCCTTACATGTTGCGCCGGTACTCGCCACCCACACCGTAAAGGGCGTGGCTGATCTGCCCCAGCGAGTTGTACTTCACTGCGTTAAGCAGGCTTTCGAAAACGTTGCGCCGCGCACGTGCGGTTGTCTGAAGGTCGCCAAGACTGGCCGGCCCCACCGCGTTGCGAGACGTGCGAAACGCAACAACGCCGTCGATCTGCTGGCGCTTCTCATCGGCCGTGGACCGTATCAGCTCGATCGTAGTCGTAATCTCGCCACCATGGTCTTTCGGCAGGAATGTGTTCACGCCGATCAGCGGCAGCGATCCGTCAAACTTCTTGTGCTCGTAATACAGGCTTTCGTCCTGAATCTTTCCGCGCTGGTACATCGTATCCATGGCGCCGAGCACTCCGCCACGCTCGGAGATGGCGTCGAACTCGCGGTATACCGCTTCCTCGACGATGTCAGTGAGCTTGTCGATCGCAAAGCTGCCCTGCCAGGGGTTCTCGCAAAAGTTTATTCCGAGCTCGCGGTTGATTATCAACTGAATCGCCACGGCCCGTCGCACGGATTCCTCAGTTGGCGTGGTTATCGCCTCGTCATAGGCGTTGGTGTGCAGCGAATTGCAGTTGTCCAGGAGCGCGTACAGGGCCTGAAGCGTGGTGCGAATGTCATTGAACTGGATTTCCTGCGCATGCAGTGATCGCCCGGACGTCTGAATGTGATACTTCATCATCTGGCTTCTGGGACTGGCACCATAGCGCTCACGCATCGCACGCGCCCAGATCCGTCGCGCCACCCGACCGATCACGCTGTACTCCGGATCCATCCCGTTCGAAAAGAAGAACGAAAGGTTCGGCGCGAAATCGTCAATTTTCATCCCGCGGGCTAGGTAGTACTCGACGATGGTGAAGCCGTTCGAAAGCGTGAATGCCAGCTGGGAGATAGGGTTCGCACCAGCTTCGGCAATGTGATATCCGCTGATCGATACCGAATAGAAGTTTCGCACTCCGCGATCGACAAAGGATTGCTGGACGTCGCCCATCATTCGCAGGGCGAACTCCGTTGAGAAGATGCAAGTGTTCTGCGCTTGATCCTCCTTGAAGATATCGGCCTGTACGGTGCCACGCACCACTGACATCGTTTCGCTGCTTATACGCTGATAGGTCTGCGCGTCCAGAAGCTCATCGCCCGTCACGCCCAGAAGCCCGAGTCCCAGACCGTCGTGCCCGTCGGGAAGGGCGCCGTTATACGCCGGCCTCGCACGGTCCCTGTACAGGGACGAGATATGGCGCTCCGCGGCGGCCCATCGATTCGCATCGGCGCGCAGGTAGCGTTCTACCTGCTGGTCAACCGCCGTGTTCATGAACATAGCGAGAATGATCGGCGCCGGCCCGTTGATCGTCATCGAGACCGAAGTCGCCGGGTTGCAGAGATCGAAGCCGGAGTAAAGCTTCTTCATGTCGTCAAGCGTTGCGATGCTGACGCCGGAGTTTCCGATCTTGCCGTAGATGTCGGGCCGCGTGTGCGGATCCTCACCGTAAAGCGTCACGGAGTCGAAGGCAGTAGACAGGCGCGTCGCTTTTTGGCCTGTGCTCAGGTAGTGGAACCTGCGGTTGGTGCGCTCCGGCGTCCCCTCACCGGCGAACATGCGGATCGGATCCTCTCCGGCGCGGCGGTACGGGTAGATTCCCGCGGTGTACGGATACGAGCCTGGCAGGTTTTCCTTCAGCAAGAACCGCAACTGTTCGCCCCAGCCGCGATAGTGCGGCGCCGCGACCTTCGGGATTTTCTGGTGCGAGAGCGATTCGACGTAGTTTTCGCCGGTAACCTGCCGACCCCGCACCTCATAGGAGTAGGTCGCCTCAGTGACCGACTGTAGCCGCGCTGGCCAGCCGCGCAGCATTTCCAGCGAGACCTGCGGCAGGCTCTTTAATGCCTCGTTGTATCTCTCGCGAAGCGTAAGCAACGTTCGGTCGACGTGTTCGGACAGCGCATCGGCCCCGTAGGCCTCAAATGGCGCGGGTAGCCTGACGTCGGCGAGTTCGTTCAGCGCGTCCCACAGCGACTGTGCCCGCGAGGCAACGCCTTCCTGTCGCTCAACGTCGCGGTTGTCGGCCCGACCCCGTTCGGCGATCTCGGCCAGGTATCGCACGCGTGATCCCGGAATCAGCACCGTGTCTCGCGGCTCCTTGATTGTCGTGTCGACGACCGGAGTCCAGCGCTCGGGATTCAGCGCAAGCTTCGTGCAGAGCAGGCGGCACAGATTTACGAACATCCACGTGATGCCCGGATCGTTGAACTGGCTTGCGATCGTCGGGTACACCGGGATTTCGTCGTCGCGTCGGTCGAAGTTCACGTGGTTGCGGCGCCACTGCTTCCGAACGTCCCTGAGCGCGTCCTGCGCACCCCTGCGGTCGTACTTATTAAGCACTACTAATTCGGCGAAATCGATCATGTCGATCTTCTCAAGCTGGCTCGCCGCGCCGTAGTCCGACGTCATCACATAGATCGGAAAGTCGACGAGATCGACGATCTCGGAGTCGGATTGGCCGATTCCCGCCGTCTCGACGATGACGAGGTCGTAGCCCTGACCGCGCAGAAAGGCGATACAGTCCTTCAGCATGGGGTTGGTAGCGGCGTGCTGCCGGCGCGTCGCGAGCGAGCGCATGAACAGGCGTTCTGACCGCAGAGAATTCATACGGATTCGGTCACCCAGCAGTGCTCCGCCGCTGCGTCGGCGCGTCGGGTCCACGGCAAGCACTGCGATGCGCATCGCCGGAAAGTGCGTCAGGAAGCGCAGTACGACTTCGTCGACGACCGACGACTTTCCTGCACCACCGGTTCCGGTGAACCCGAGCACCGGAGTCTGGCGCCCGGCAAGCTCCCAGCGCTTGCGCAGTCGCACGAGCTCGGCATCAGGCAGCATGCCCTCTTCGATCGCCGATAACATCCGACCCACTGACAACTCATCGTCGAGCCGAACCTCGCGGGGGATCGACGTGGGCAGCCGGGCCGCCTGGGCGCGGCGCATCAGGTCCTCGATCATGCCGACCAGTCCCAGGTGGGCGCCGTCATTCGGGTGGTAGATGCGCTCGACACCATAGTCGGTCAACGCCTGGATCTCCTCCGGCGTGATCGTTCCACCGCCACCACCAAAGACACGGATGTGTGCGGCACCGCGCTCGCGGAGCATCTCAACCATGTAGCGGAAGAACTCGTTGTGTCCACCCTGATAAGAGGAGACGGCGATCGCGTCGGCATCCTCCTGCACAGCGGCGCGCACGATTTCCTCGACCGAGCGGTTGTGCCCGAGATGGATCACCTCGCCACCCTGCGCCTGGATCAGCCGGCGCATGACATTGATCGCCGCATCATGGCCGTCGAACAGGGACGCGGCCGATACGAATCTCAGGGGCGTGGGGTTGGGCCCGGAGGCCGGATCTGCAGCACTCGAATCCGTCGTTTCACGGCCGACAATGGTCATGATGGTGCCCCTGCTGATGGCGGGATTTGCGGTTCGGTTCGGTGCGCCACGCGGCGCCGTGCTCAAAGCGCGGGCTGAGCCCGCGCGCACCGACTCCCGGGCTGGAGAATGTCCAATAATATAGCTAACTTAGGCGCCCCCACCGGTATCCGTGCCAATCACGATGCTTGAGCGAAAAAGCCAACGGAACCTGCCGACGCCGGAGCGCCCTCGAAGTGCCGCGCACAGGCACCTGGAGAAGGGCACGATTTCGGTTCATTTCATCAGACCCGTCGTCGACGCAGTCGCGCGGCACGGTGCGGACCCTTCCGAGATCCTGCGCGAGGCCGGGATCGCCCCCGAACTCCTGGGCATCCCGCAGGCCCGCGTGTCCGCGCACCACTATTCGGCGCTCTGGCGCAGCGTAATTGCGCATCTGGACGACGAGTTCTTCGGGCAGGACAGCCGACGCATGAAGGCCGGCAGCTTCGCACTGCTGACCCGCTCGGTGGTGCACTGCAGCACGCTGGCGGCGGCGCTCGACCGTGCGGCCCGCTTCCTGAGCGTGTATCTCGATGATTACGGCGTCGGGGTGTCGGTGTCAGGCGAATACGCCTACCTGTCGGTCCGCCAGCGTGACGCCGACCGTGCACCCGGCGTATTCGCCCATGAGACGTTGCTGGTCATGGTCTTCGGCCTCGCCTGCTGGCTTGTCGGCCGGCGCATCGCCGTGCTGCGGGCCGAATTCGCGTACCCCGAGCCCGAGCACAGCGGCGAGTACGGCGCGATGTACAGCAACTCGCTGCGTTTTTCGCAGGCGCGGACGTCACTGATATTCGACGCCGCAGTGCTGGACTTGCCGGTGGTACAGAGCGAGCGCACGGCGAAGGATTTCCTGCGCATCGCGCCGGAGAACATTCTGCTGCGCTACAAGAACGCCCAGAGCCTCGCCTCGCGCGTGCGCCGACGGCTGCGAGAAGTGCTGCCCGATGAGCTGCCGGAACTGGAAACCGTGGCGCGCGAGCTGCACGTCGCGCCGGCGACGTTGCGCCGGAAACTCAAGGCCGAGGGACATTCCTACCAGGGCATAAAGGACGATCTGCGCAGGGACCTTGCGATCACGTACCTCAGCACCACGCCCAAGAGCATTCGCGACATCGCCCTTGATTTGGGATTTCTCGAGGCCAGCGCCTTTCACCGCGCGTTTCGCAAGTGGACCCACACTTCTCCCGGTGCCTATCGCCGCAGCGAACGGCCGCAGGCGCAGACACGGAGCGATGCTGGACAATTGCCCGCGGTGGGGGCTGAGACCCACGACCAGTAAAGTCGCAGAAAATCCCTAGTAGCCTCACAACGTATGATCGCCAACCGCGCGCGGAAGCATGCTCCACGCCGTCGGTCACGTACTTGGCGCAAAGGAAGGGCCACACAACCTTGGCGAGCGCCTAGGCGTCCATGTCGACCGGGTCGGCCTGGTGAGCGGCACCGTTGGTCGCGAAGGTATCGCCGCTGCCGGAACCGGCGTAACCCACCAGTGATCCTGTCGGCAATCGGGAGCTTCCGGCCGAGTCGAGATTCACGACCCGTGGTAGCGGCAGCCCACGAAGTGGGTAGGGACACAGGGCGCGCGTCAGTGTAATCGCCGCGTTCACCTAGCCGATCCCTGTGTAAAGAACCGGGATCGCGTGTGCCTCTAACACCCTGTTGGACTCCGCGGGCGAGGCCATCACTAGCAACAGTTCGGGCTGGCTCGCCACCACCTGCTCAGTACTCTATCGCCGCACGCGCGGGGATCCCGCGCCATGAGTAGGGCGGGGCCAGCTTAAGATCGATGAGCACGAGCAATGCCCGTACGTCGTACCCCGCCCGAACAGCCAGGTCAGCGGCGCCCGTCAGCGTTCCCCCGGTCGCCAACACGTCGTCGACCAGCAGCAGCCGGCCCCTGCCAGGCTGCATTTCCAGTACGCCGGAACCGTATTCGAGGTCGTAGCTCACATCCAGGACCGGCGGTGGGAGCTTGCCCTTCTTGCGCACCAGGACAAACCCTTTGTTGCGGCGCGCTGCCAATGCCGCGCCGAGTATGAACCCTCGGGATTCGATACCCGCGACGACCTCGATAGCTGTCCACTCCTGTGGCGTCACAAGTTCGTCGAGTACCACGAGCGTCTCGGCGAAGTGCTCGCGCAGCAAGGTGGAGATGTCGCGGAAAAGGATCCCCGGCTTAGGAAAATCTGCAACGGCATGCACATGTTTCTTCAGGCCCTCGCCGGCCGCGACGTCGTCACTCGGCATTGCGCGTACTCCCGCCTCCGGTTAGCCC
>Ga0316217_10006486_pt1 | contig 11559 bp, 9 predicted proteins | sample 1anoAmetaG_FD_203633 | JGI IMG/M metagenome (GOLD analysis project Ga0316217, IMG submission 203633) | Freshwater microbial communities from Trout Bog Lake, Wisconsin, USA - 1anoA | ecosystem: Environmental > Aquatic > Freshwater > Lake > Hypolimnion/Profundal zone | place: USA: Wisconsin... | reverse complement strand
CCCAACCCCAACCCCAACCCCAACCCCAACCCCAACCCCAACCCCGTCATGTTATATTCAAATACGAAGTACCTATACTTGAAATCCATCGGCATTCAGCTATGCCTTTAAACAAAGCAATTGACTCTTCGACAATTCGTCGACCAGTATTTTACAATAATGGGGCATAAAGGCCTATGACAGATATTTATGTATAGCAATCGAACTTAATCATTTGAAGTCTTCATCTTCTTCGTCGGGTAAGGGAGCTTGCTCGGCAGCATGCCATTCCTTTGCCAACTCTTCAATTTGATTTTGATCCATGGAGACTTCTTGGGGCTTCAATGCCAAAGCTTCGACTAAGTAAAGGTTGGGGTCGCCAGTGAGGGTCCTGAGGATCCAAAGGAAAGGCTTTTCGTACTGGTAGTTAGATTTGGCTGAGATGTCAAAGTATTGCAGATTGCGCTTGCGATGGAAAGTGATTTGGCGGGCCTTCACTTTTCTGTCCTTTTGATCGACTTTATTGCCCACCAAGACGATTGGAATGTTGTCACAGATTCTGGTAAGATCTTTGTACCATTTGGGCACGTTTTTGTAGGTGATTCTGGTGGTAACATCGAACATCAATATGGCGGCATTCGCCCCGATGTAGTATCCCTAACGCAGTCCTCCTAGCTTTTCTTGGCCTGCGGTGTCCCAAAGTGAGAGCTTGATGGGCCCGTGGTTGGTGTAGAAGGTAATGGAGCTGACTTCAACACCTTGAGTGGCAATATACTTTTTTTCGAACTCCCCAGTGATGTGCCTCTTAACAAAGGTGGTCTTGCCGACCCCGCCGTCCCCGATCAAAACAACCTTGAACTCTGCAACAATTTTGGGTCCCTACATTAAATTATAGTTACCTCCATAAGTTGATGCTGATTTGTAATCAAAATTCTCAAATAACAGCAGACTAAAGCCTAAAGTGATGAAGTCTATTTTTTAAAGACGATAAGCAAATTCAATTGAACCAAAAAAGGCACACTTTGCATAAATAGTTCTTCAAGTTATAACATCAAGTCCAATAGGCTCCTCTGTAGTGGGGTGCTTTGATTGATTTCATTCCCGTTTTCCAATGCTTGTAGCCCAGACTATCCCTCACTGCGTACACTTCAGTTCGAGTACACAGCAAACTTCTGAAATAGGCTTGAGTCTTCAAGTATTTTATTGGCAGCAGCAGAATGATTCCGAAGAATATCATAAGCTATCTCAGCTGCTTATCGCTTCTTCTCCAACCAGCCCTTCTTTGCATGAAGAAGATGAAGTTAGAAACATCGTTGGCCATTTGAGGGGTTGAGGCTGGTGTTCCGTCCTCGAATTCGAGCATTCCGTCCTTGAGCTGCCTGGGCATACCGATGATCATGTGGTCGAAATATCTAGGTCAATGGTAAGCGTACGGGTTGAAGTGTTTTCCTTTGGGGACTTCAAGTCCATATGGAGGTTTGAAGTGGTAGCCAGTCATGATGTTGTAGATGTAGTTGATTCCTCCGGGTCTGAGCCTGATTTTGGTGAAGTCAGTGGGCCAGACACCTCCGTTGGCATTCTTGGCCTGGTCCTGAGAGAAGTAGGGCGCATAGATGTGGTCATGGATGTAACTGAGTAATTTGAATTTTACCGATCTCTTTCATCCCATTCCTGATAGTAAAACTGTTTGTAGTGGTGGTGCGCAGGGTGGATCGTGAAATGCTATGCCACCCAGGTTGAGAGCTCGATCTGCTCGTATACTTTGTCTAGTAGCAAATCGTATTTCTTCCCCATCATACCGTGGCAGTTGGCGCAGTTTTTGCTGAAAACTTGGAAACCTACATTACGTTGATTATTTCAAAAAACTTTCCTGGGTAGGAAATTTAAATAATGGCTTACCTCTTCTCACGCTGCCGGAGTCGTAAGTGCCCCAGCTTCTGAACTGAGGCCAAGAGAGATGTCCGTGATGAGTGCCCACTTCAGTGACCTGTTCTTCGTAGCCCTTGATACCCCAAAAGGCTCCAATATCGTCTCTGTAGATGAAGCAGTTTTCCTTTTATCCTGCCTGGGCGTAGGTAAACCCAGCAGCAAAGGTGCCCAGGATGAGCTTCCTTGTGATATTCATTAATTAATAAAATGGTGATACAACTTGATTTATTTAATATCACTGCTATCAACTCGCAGTAGTTGAAAGGCCAAACTAGAAAGTACAGGTTTTAATATGATTTTGGGTTGATCTCCAACTCGATAGCTTTGTGCAATATAGGAAATCAAGAGAGAGGAAAAAGTAATCCAATTAGGCTTGGTTCTTGTATGACATCTATCATAGAAGATCAATTATAGAAGCAAGCTACGATAATTAGAGATTTGTAACAAGAAGATCATCTGATTTAAATAAATTTCTTTGTTGTTCGTCCTGCTTTTCAGTGATTGGATAGGTAGCATTTTGCTGCAGTTATCTAAATCTTTGTTTTGAAGTTCCTTATGATAGCTGAAGTTATAATTATTTCATGAGTGGCCCTTATAACAACCAATATGTAAAATTTTGAATACTCAGAACAACCCTGGCTATGGCCCTCCTCCTCCAGGTCCATATAATACTGGAGGTTATTATAATAATCCTTACCCAGCACAGCCCTATGGTCCTGGCTACTCTCCCGGACCTGCTTATCCTCCTGCTCCCGCTTATCCTGCTTACGGAACATATCAAAATCCCGGGTACCAATCTAACCCAAGTGCAGCTGAAGGTTGTTGCGCTTGTTTGGGAGCTATTTGCTGTGCTTGCTGCTTACTTGATTGTTGTATTGGACCCTGAATCTGAATTTCTTTCTTCTGCACAATTAACTATCTGACGATATAATTATCCTTTATTGCTAAAAAAGGATCAACTTAGTATCTAAAGCAATCCTTTTTACAGAGTGTGGAAGAAAAAAGACGTTTTTCGTTGTATTTGGTTAGCTTTAGATAAGTTAGCTGTTATTTATTGCGGATTTTAATAATGTAACGAAATGAAAATAATTTATTGTTGAAATCTAACTCTGGTTATAAAATGCCAAACGAATCATCCTCTTGTCTATATGACAAATGGTTGGACTCATTTTATTTATATCTCTGGCCCCTATCTGCTAAAATTTTTCGAAATCGTTAGGCATTACGAATTCTTTTCGATTAGCTTCAATATTGGGTTTAGAAAATTTTTCAATGGTTTATGTTTGGTTTGGTGAGTTCTCTAATTGTTTTTCCTTAAATTTATTTTTAAGCATAAAAGGATTGGAATTGTGTTGGCCCACTTCTGCTTTGCTTCTCTTATCATTCTTTTTTGCTTCAAATCCCAAAATATCCACTTTATAAGGTTATTTTGTTCATTATTCTTGCGATTATTCTCTACTATTCCTGGCGACTACGTTTGAGCTAAACCCACCTAATCAATTCTAATTATCTTCACTGCGTTTATCTAGTTCCACTGCTGTGTTTTACCTATTCGATTCAAAATTTTTTTGTTAGTTGTTAGCTATTTAAGTTGGATCATATGAAATCCAGAGATGGGATTTTAGTCAAAAAATGAAGGCTGTGAATTTCGGCAAGCTCCTTTATAATGGATTTAAGAAGTTAATGATTTTATGCCTAAGGAAAGAACTCTCCTATGCTTTTATTTGATTTTTTACTCTGAATTATAAAGATATGGAATTCAATTGAGCAAATGCCTAAGTATAATAGTCTTTTTGATCCATTTTAGAAATGATAGGCCTAGAGTGGAGTTCAAAAATCCGAGGTTGAGAAATCAAAAATAGTTTCATATTCTTATGATCAAATCTTTTAAATTCTCTTTTTATACAAGAATTAGCGAATCTAATCTTGGCACAAGTTGAGCGTTCATCTTTCCATCCTTCAATTGATAACTAGTACTAATCTTTTATGGATTAGGATGCCAAATTATAAATATCACCTCTTTGCTTTAGTCCTCTAATCTTTGGAGTTAGAGTTTGGATAGTTGTTTTCTGTTGGAGAAGTGGCTCCTTTCCTGTTCTTATTGTCGGCAGTATCTTTTTGAACCTGCTGGATAGATTCAATCTTATCTATGTCCATTTTGTTCAGGTTCTAAAAGTGCTAGCTTATTGCCTTCAGCTATTCTTCTTTTATTTTGATGAAATCGGCTGTCTAGAGCTGGATTCTCAGTGCTTACTGAGTTTACCCACAGTTTTTCCATAGATAATCCATCTATTTGCCAAGCAGACCTGTGTATTGTTCTTCTTTGAGCTTCTTGATTGTGGGATAGAGATCTTCAGGGACTTCACTAGCTTTGTTTATGATATCAGTGAGACTTTTCAGCTATTTTTAAACAAATTAATTGATATCTTGCTTCAACCTTTCTAAAGTTTCACGGTAGGTACTAACAGCGGACTAGAGCTCTTAGACCGGCTTTTTTTCCTTGAGAACTCTTCTCACAAACTCTTTGAAGCTGATGGCAACAAACTTATCGGCTTTGTTCTAATGTTGATGCATCCGTTAGCAAGTCTAATCTTCGCACTGTAGACAGAAGAACGCATATTCGGAGCAAGATTCATTTAGACAGACCATCCTCGCTTCTCTTTTGTTTACGCACTGAGGATATTTTTTGAATTTGTATGGGTCAGCATTTGACTTATTGGCTTACTACTTCTTCATTCTTAGCAAAATATAATTGAAAGTAAAAAATACTCACTAATACGCTTTTCCACAAGCCAATTAAAAACATCTTGTGTTCAAATTTTATTATTTATTTTTAAAGATTCCGTAAACTAAGAATCAGACTTTAAGTTAGACTATATCTCTGAAAGTAGCAACTAATCTCAGATAGACTTTTGTGCTAAAGCTCTTTTTAGATTGATTGAATTGTTGCTATTGTAAAATTAATAAAGTTCAGCATTACAATGGTTTACGGTTGACAGGAAAAAAAGAATGACTTTGTTGTTTAAAAAGATAGAGATATAGAAAGTAGATGGTTAATCCTCACTGCTTGTTTTCATAGAAATAGTCAGTCATGGTTTTCCCGCTAAGTAATCCTATCTTTAGTTGTTATTATAATATTTACTAAATGATATTTTTTTACAATCAGACAGGTTTAGGTGTGAACTAGCAGCTGGCTTACCAAGAATTGAGGTTAAAATTTGAAACTCTCGTCAAAGATTATGCAGGCTTGATTTAACTCCGATAGAACATTAAATAAAAGATCAAAACCCTTTCCAAATAAAATGAAGTTTTGAAGACCAAAAAGTTACAGAAAGGTATCTAAAACGTCTAAAAGGAATCTTCCTCTTATGTGCCTCCTATGTCCACAAATTCTAAGCAATCAGCCATGAGACCATCTAATAGGTCTTAGTAAAAGATGAAGATCAAAATTTCTGAATCAAGTTCACTCAAATACGAGCGCTAAGGCTATGAATGCACATACGAGGGTTGTCACAAGGTTTATTCAAACGCTGTAACCATGAATCTGCACATCAGAACGAAACATAATGGAGGTAATAAGAAATAGCGATAGTATTATGCAGTAAAATAGTTTTTATGTAGAGAATACTGCTCTAAGCCGAATAGAAAGGATTATAACCGCCCAAACCTGAGTTAATTCTTCCGCCTAACTTTCTGGAGGTAAGATAGATGATATGCAGGAATATAGGACAAGCCTAGAATATATGAAAAAGTACTGTAAGTGAAGCTAGAAGATTTTATGTATTCTTATTTCCCCATTCACCACCTAGTTTTGTACATTTTTGATATTTAAAAGTTTTTCAAATTAGTATATTGGCTAAAGGATTATTATAAGTGTAATATAGGATGTACGATCAATAACATAAGTCCATCATGGTTTATTTTCTCCCTCTTTGTTTTCCTTGTTTTCTGAAGAAGATTAGCTTGATCCTGATGAAGAGGAAGAAGATCCTCCGGAAGATTGGCTCATTGACTGACCAATTTTCATAGCTGCATTTCTTGCGTTTTCGATAGCTTTTCTCACATCGTCGGCGTCAGAAGGTTGAAGATCTTTATCTTTCAGGTTGTTTAGCTCAGATAAAGCCTTCTAAATTTGTTCGGCAACATCAGTTGGAATTTTGCTTCTAAATTCTTATAATTGACGCTTAGTAGTTTCATAGACTCCATGGGCCTCGTTTTTGAGATCGATTATATCTCTTCTCTTTTTGTCGTCCTATTTGAACTTTTCAGCTTACTTCAGCATACGATCAATATCATCTTTGGAAAGTCCTCCCGAGCTTTGAATAATAACAGTGTGGTCTTTTCCAGTTGCTTTATCTTTGGCGTTCACATGCACAATACCATTGGCATCGATATCAAAGGCGACTTAGATTTGAGGGACTCCTCTTGGAGCAGGAGGAATACCAGCAAGATCAAATTGGCCCAACAGCTTGTTATCAGCTACCATTTCTCTTTATCCTTGGAAAACCCTAATGGTAACAACTGTTTGATTATCAGCAGCAGTTGAGAAAACTTGAGATTTTTTAGTAGGAATGGTTGTGTTTCTTGGAATCATTTTGGTCATAACTCCTCCAAGAGTTTAAATACCCAAAGAAAGAGGAGTAACGTCAAGAAGTAACAGGTCCTTCATGCTGCCTTGTAAAACACCTCCTTGGATTGCTGCTCCTACTGCAACGGCCTCATCTGGATTGACTGATTTATTAGGAACTTTTTCAAAGATTTTCTGAACAAGTTCAACAACTTTTGGCATTCGTGTCATACCTCCGACCAAAAGAACCTAATCGATTTTGTTTTTGGGGAGGTCAGCATCTTTAATGCAACTTTCGCAAGGTTTTATAGTCCTTTTGAGGAAATCATCAGTGAGAGATTCAAGCTTAGCTCTTGTAAGTTTGAAGATAAAATGCTTAGGTCCTGAAGCATCAGCAGTCAAAAAAGGAAGATTAACTTAAGTTTGGGTCGACTGGGATAATTAAATTTTGGCTTTTTATGCAGCCTATCTAAGTCTTTGAATTGCAGTTTTATCTTTTGATACATCAAGTCCTGATTGTTTTTTGAATTCTTCCAGCAAAAATCTCTGAACGATTCCATCAATGTCCTAACCACCACAAGCAGTATCACCATTTGTAGCTTTGACTTCGATCACACCTTGACTGATTTCCAAAATTGATATATCAAATGTTCCTCCTCCAAGGTCATAGACGGCAATAGTTTTATCCTCTTTCTTCTACATACCGAAGGCCATTGCAGCAGCAGTTGGTTAGTTGATGATTCTCTCGACTTTGAGGCCTGCAATTTGTCCTGCGTCCTTTGTTGCTTGACGTTGAGAATCATTGAAATAAGCTGGGACTGTGATAACAGCTCGATCAACAGTCTTTCCAAGGTAGCTTTCAGCAGTTTCTTTCATTTTCATTAACACAAAAGCTCCGACTTGAGAGGGGGAGTAATTTTTTCCTTGGATTTAAACCCATGCGTCTCCACTTGAGTGCTTAACGATTTTGAATGGCATGTTCTTCTTGTCATTTTGAACTGCAGGATCATCAAATCTTCTGCCTATCAGCCTCTTAGTGGCAAACACAGTATTTTCTGAGTTGGTGATGGCTTGTCTTTTAGCTGGGGCTCCAACTAGCTTTTCACCGTCCTTAGTGAAGGCTACGACCGAGGGTGTGGTTCGACTGCCTTCGGCATTTTCGATAACTTTTGGAGTGCTACCCTCCATAATAGCAACACAGGAGTTGGTGGTACCTAGATCAATACCTATGATGGTCCCTTTGCCTGCAGAGCTAAAAGATTGAAGTAATCTTCTGTTCACAAATCTTAGCATGCTAACTAATATTTATTGATTGAATTAAATTTAATTTCAACATACGTTTTTATTCTAGAATTCTTGTCTTTATATTGTTCTTTCGAGCAAAGGTACAAGTAAATCGTAGCTTATTATCACTCAAGGTATGCTCGAATGTTCTCGAACTTTCGATTGATTGTCAAACGATAATATAAAACAAGTTTTTAACTGTTTGAGCTTATAGGCTAAATAGTCTCTAAAATTGCATACAAATAGTTTTGAGTTTCATGAAATTATAAGCTCCAGAATCTAAATTAAGAGCTTCTATGTGCTTATCAAAGGCAGTTTATCCTTTGCATATATTTTTTGGACAGAATATGATTCTATACATAATTTGACAGCTTAAAAATAGCTAGAACTTCTTATGAATAAGACAATTTACGATCACATTCATACTTCTGGCTTTGCTTTTTTCTGGTCTATATCTTTGAGGAGCTTCTGTAGTTCATTTTCTTTCTTTCTCTTCGTCAATCCCAAGCCTTTAGCAAATAATATGTCCATCATGCCTTCATTTAGATAGAAGTACTTTTGATTTACTCATCATTTTAGAATTTTCTCAGTAAAAAGAATATGAAGATTTTTAGTTGATTTATCGTTTCCTAATCTTTTAGTAACTATTGAACTGAATAGTTGATTGTTCCACTTAACGATTGTCTGACTTATTCGCTTTAGATTCCTTTTTAGTCAGATTACTACCTTTTTGAAGCAAAAGGATTATTGTCTGTATACTTTTTTAAGAAGAAAATGCAGATTAAATTAAATGAATAAAAGAGTCTTAGAGCTACTTTGAACCAACTATTTTCACAAGAGATTTTTGAACAGTTTTTTGAACTTCTGAGTCTTCAACCAGTTGAATTGCCAAGTCTTTAGAAGATTTTTGTAAAGACTTTAACCCTTACTATTAAATATACCTACATGAAATCGCTGCTTTTCAAAGCAGAAACTAATAAGTTGAGTATATCATCCACAAACTTCTGTTCCTCAATTATGCTATTTACAAATGAAAGTCCTTACTTTCTTACATTCTCGTCCTCGAAAATAGATCCTAAAAGATTTTTCGCGCTATATACAACAGGAATTACAAATTTTACGTTATTTGAAAAGCTGGCTTTTCAACGGTCAGAAACTAACCTACTTTTAGTGAGATATAGTGGGTTGTCCAATCTTTAATGCGAAGAACCTGAGGTGCATAGATAGGATAAGAGACTGCTAGTAGTACAAAATAAATTTTAAACTTATGAGGCCGTATATGGTGCTTAAACTCCTTCCATTCTTATTATATGTTTAGCCGTTGTCTGAATGCTTTGAAAGGGTTGGGCACCCATGAAAAAAAGCGATTAAAAAAGGACATCACAACTATCTTTATTAAATTAACAACAATATCTATTCTCAAATGTAACAGATCTCAAGTATAAATCAAAATGAATAGACATTAGCAACTTTCCTGGATCTGAAGGACCACCCTTAGATTCTCCTCTTAAAATAACTTTTTCTGAGGCAAGCTCTCTCATATTATGAAGCGATTACACTCAAATTGTAGTTTTTCAAAAAGTTTATGAAGTCTTTTCCTTGTTCAAGCATGATGATTCTAGAGTGACTTTTTTGCTGAGGGGTCGTTTTGCTCATTAGCTAGCCTTTGTCTTCTATTTCTTCCAAAAAATTCAACTGGAACTAGTCTTCTTAGTTTTTTGTTTCATGAGGGATCAGAAGGAGGGTTTTGTTTTGATAGTGCTTTATTGTCACAACTTTGACCCTTAGTTTTCGTTATCCTCTCAATATTTTGATTCTTTGTTGGTTTTTATTTTTAATCTTTTTGATCAGAATGTGGACATTTGGAATAAAGTGTTTTTATTGCTATTTCAGAGCTGGAGCTTCTATCTGTTCAATGTAGACATACTGCAACATCCTTTATCTAAGTTCATTGAAACTTTAAAAGTCCAGATTGTTTTTATTGATGGAATCGATTAAATCGTTTCTCTTCAATATGTAGGCAGTGGTAGTTTATTCGGTAATCGCCTTTAAATTCATGTTTTTATTCAGAATCAAAGAGCTATATCCATAGACATTTAAGGCTGGCTTTTCTGAAACAGGCTTGATAACTCTTACTACTTTCATTAGCTATTGATTGTGATGTAGTTTTTTGCAATGGACATTAACTTTGCCACTGTTGATAATGATCATTTGCTTTTAGCCATTTTACTAGAAGTTGATTACTTAGTCGGGCTTATAGATACAACGAATCAGCTTCAAAGCGATTTAGTTTTGGCAGTTGACTGTGAAGTGAGTCAAAAAGAAGATTGATTTCTTGATAACCTTCATATTGGTCTCTAGCACAAACTGTTCCTTTAGAGCTGGGTCAACATAATCAAGAAATTATGTTTACTAATTGTTCTTTAGTGGGGTTTATCTACTCTAGTTCTACTTTTTCTTTATATCACTCTTCATTTTATAGCAAAGCTCTCTGCTGAGCTGATAATGCTCTTTTAGCTTGTAGATTGTTGACTGATATTCCTAGAATTATACGTTTTTCTTTTGGATTTCATTAACTGTGATTCCTATCACATTTATCATGTAACCGAAGATGGCTGTGCCTACAATCTAAATCAAAGTAACGATTATTGCTTCAAAATAGTTGTTAGGAGTGAGATCACCATATCCAACAGTTACCATGGTTGTGTTAGCCCAATAATACGAGTAGATATAGAGAATGTACCATGGTTTTCCTTATAGCTCTGCTTTTTAAATCCAGTTCTTTTAGCCTTCGGGACAGAAATCTGCCATTGAATACATAACTAAGGCCTAAATAAGAATAGACATACAAAGATGTGTGCCATGACTAAAGTGAAGCCGAAAAGCTAGATGATTCTTAATTATTTTCTTTTTTTATTGTTCTAAGCGTATAGGGTGAGAAAGGTGAAATATTTACCAATATTCCTCCACTGGATGAAGATGCAAATAAACTCGAAAACTATTAGAAAATACTAAAAGTAGACGTTGTTGGTGAATAGATTTCTGACGATCATAAGTATTGCCGCAAAAAATAAGTACAAAGGCTAAATGATATCTTACTTCCAATACACCTCATAGGTATTTTCTTTCTTTTATTCGGCCCAGATGATTCTTATCTTCATTGTTAGTTAGCAAGCATTGACTATCGCCATTATTGCATGCACTGCGGTGAAACTATTAATCTCGAAGATGAGGGAAACTGTTACGATCCATGAAAACATGACGATCAGAATTCCGTGAAATACTTCAATTACAGGAAAAATGCCATTCCGATTTAAGATCTATTCGCTCAAGGTTTATTTCTTGAAAATTTAGCATTATTTTATTTCTTTGGAACTTTAAAACTGCTACAAATATTGTTCCCACTATTCTTTGACACTCTTAGGCGTTCTTGAAGGTGGAGTGAGAAACTTCAACCTCTTTACGAGTCTACTAATGAAAAATTTGAGCTTGAGATTCGACAAACTGAACTGCTTAGAAGGCATTTACAATAAATCTCTTTACCTTAGCTACTGCAATTCGTGTCTAGAGGTTTACGAGTAAGGCGCCTCAAGATTCTTCCTATTGCCATTAACCTTGTTTTTCATACGCGATGTTTAGGTGCTCAGATCTAATTTTTAAATAATGTTTGATAGAGATTGATTGTAAAACTTATATTTGAATGCCCAAGTAGCAAAGCAATTCCACGAGCTAATATCAGATAAAGCCTAAGCACCGATAAAAATTCAAGCCTTCTGAGGCGCGTGAGTTTATAAAGGCCG
>Ga0316217_10006485_pt1 | contig 11560 bp, 9 predicted proteins | sample 1anoAmetaG_FD_203633 | JGI IMG/M metagenome (GOLD analysis project Ga0316217, IMG submission 203633) | Freshwater microbial communities from Trout Bog Lake, Wisconsin, USA - 1anoA | ecosystem: Environmental > Aquatic > Freshwater > Lake > Hypolimnion/Profundal zone | place: USA: Wisconsin... | reverse complement strand
CGGGAACCTTTCCATAGGTCGATTGACCGGATTAATATATATTGGAACTTTACTTTTAATAGGAACTAAGTTTAAATTAAATCGGTTTCACAATTTGCTCTATACTCTCATAACTTTTTTTGTGATAATATCTATTTCAAGTATGCTTCATTTGAATGAAATATCATACACAATATTTGATATTTCATTGTTCCAAAATGGTGTGCTTTTTTTTGTACTTTTGATTCATGAACGCAACGATCAAGGTGTTTTGGAAAAAAGCCTCTATTCATTATCTTTAGGTTCACTGATCTTTTGCGTTTTATATTTAATGGGAATCGGTATTAACTATAATCAAGGTGGACGATTAAGCATATTCGGTGATAATCCTAACGGAATCGGTATACGTATGGTAGTCTCAATGACGTTTTTGATTTATTATGGGATTCTATCCAGTATGAGATTATCCTTAAAAAGAGTTGCCTTGATATTGCCAATTCCTATTATGTTTTTTATTCTGCTGGAAACAGGTTCACGCGTTTCAGTTATTTCATTTGTTCTTTTGACAGTTATTATGCTAATACTCTATTTTTTAGTAGATCCGATAAAAAGGTTTGTACCGTCTATGATATTTTTTGGTTTGGTCTTAGGTTTAATGATTCCGTTTATTTTGTCTAACGAACTGATTTTATATCGATTATTAGCTTCCAAAGAAGGTGATCTAGCGGGTAGAGATATTATATGGCAATTTTACATCGAGTACATCTTGAAAAGCCCATTAATTGGTTATGGATATTCTGGCTTTGCAAAGATTGCTAACTTGAATAATGGGGGTAGTCCTCATAATGTGTTTATCGAGGTTTTACTCTATGGTGGATTGTTTGCTTTGCTTCCTTTTGTGTGGTTTAATGGACAGGTATTTTTTAATGGCTTGCGAATGTACGTAATGAAAAAGGAATACTTAGGACTGCTTTTGTTCATCCCTTATATAGGTATGATAATAAGCGGCCAATCGCTTATTAATAAACTTATGTGGTTTATTTTGGCGTTCAACTGCATTTCATTATGTAAACAAAGTAGTAGTGGAAAAATAAATATTACGCATTACCCTCCTCGAAAGAAATTTAAATAATGTGCTTTGGTTTGGCCCTCAACGTATTGAGAGATATTTTTTTGTTTTCTTTTTCTCGTATTCCCAATGAAGGTGCTTTGTTTTATTGATTCTCTTGGTTCAGGCGGCGCACAACGCCAGCTTGTGACGTTGGCGGTTGGGTTGAAGAAACGAGGACACGAGATTCGTTTTCTGGTTTATCATCAAGATGATCATTTTATTCCTCTTTTACAGGCAGTTGATATTCCTTGGGATGTTATTCCTCATTGTTCATATATACAAAGGGTATTGGCTGTTCGACGGATTTTTCGAAAGGGTTGGCAGGACGTTGTCCTGGCCTTTTTAGAGGCTCCATGTTTTTATGCTGAACTGGCATTCATTCCCAAACCTCGATGGGGTTTAGTAGTGGGTGAGCGATTTGCAAATCCAGGAATTAACAAAGGGGTGGGGCTATGGTTGCGATACTTTCATCGCTTTGCAGATGCTGTTGTTTGTAATTCTTACACAAACCAGCTAATGCTCGATGCTACGTTTCCTTTTCTTAGAAATAAGTTGTGTACAGTCTATAATACCTTAGATTTCAATCTTTTCCGGTCATCTTCACCTGAACCTCATACAACTACAAGTGATAGCTCATCTGTATTTCGCATCGTTATTGCCGCAAGTTATGATGAAAGAAAAAACATGATGAATGTTGCTAAAGCCCTAAACTGTCTTAAAGAAAAGAAAATTTCAATCGTGGTCGATTGGTTTGGCAACACAAGTGCTGATCCGGCTGCGTTTAAACAAGTCGAATGTTTTATCTCCGAAAACGGATTGGGAAATTTACTACACCTTCATCCTGCCACACGGGATATTGCTAGCGAATTCAAAAGTGCAGATGCAGTGGGTCTTTTTTCCTTTATCGAAGGACTCCCTAATGTGATTTGTGAAGGAATGGCCTGCGGTAAACCTATCCTGCTGAGCAATGTGTGTGATTCTAGTAATCTAGTACAGGAAGGAAAGAATGGTTTTTTGTGTGATCCGACTTCCCCTCAAGATATTGCAAAAATAATACATCGACTTTTTTCGCTGAGTTATTTTGATAGGCATAATATGGGGTTGGAATCTACAAGGATTGCTAAATATCTTTTTGACGAAGAGATAGTAATCGGGAGATACGAGAATATTCTGACAAGGGCAGCAAATCACGAACCAATGCGACCAAATTGGAGTTGGCCAGACCTTATACCGGAATCTGCGTTAAAGACAGTTCGGCGATGGGCGGCTAATATAAAGTATATGAAATGAATATTTTGGTTAACGGGATAATTTAAGTATGTGTGGGTTTACCGGGGTATATGATCCTTCAGAGAATTCAGAGATTTTGAAAGAATGTGTCCGACGTATGACAGCAACGCTGATCCATCGAGGTCCAGATGGTGGGGGTATCCATTCAAAGGATGGTATTGCTTTAGGGCATCGCCGTCTCAGCATTCTTGATCTTTCTTCGTCAGGCTCTCAGCCTATGACTTTAGGTGATAACGGCCCGACCATCGTCTTTAACGGTGAGGTTTACAATTTTGCTGAACTTAGAAATGAATTACAGTGTCGAGGTCGCTTTTTCAAGGGCCACTCCGACACGGAAGTAATGCTGCAGGTATATGCTGAATGGGGTTTGTCCGGACTCCGAAGATTTGATGGGATTTTTGCGTTTGCACTCTGGGATCCATTAGTACAGCGCCTTGTCCTCATGCGCGACCGATTTGGTGTTAAACCTTTGTTTATATATCAGAATGGTAATCGCCTTGTTTTTGGCTCTGAAATTAAGGCATTGTTTGCTTCTGGTACTATTGATAAGAGCATTAATGATCAAGCGCTTACAGAGTATCTTTGGTATGGCAATTCCTATGAAGATCGTACCATTTATCGGAATGTTAAGTCTTTGTTACCAGGGCATTGGTTAATTGCTGAAAGTGGAAAGATACGCATTGAACCATGGTGGCAGATAGAGGAATGGCTACAAACGGATTGCCTCATTCCTGATGAAAATAAAGCAGCAATTGCTGTTCGAGATGCACTGGATTCTGCTGTCAAGCGCCAGCTGGTAGCCGATGTTCCAGTAGGTCTTTTTCTTAGTGGAGGAATCGATTCGTCAGCGATCGCAGCTTCTGTTATGCATTTACAGAATAAACCACTTGCTAGTTATTCCGTTGGGTTTGATTTCGAGCAGGGGATTAGTGAATTACCAAAAGCTAGAAGGGTCGCTGCACATTTTGGCCTTGATCACCATGAGTTTCAGGTTTGTGGCACTAACCTAGAAGATGTTTTGCGCAGCCTAGTTCGTAGTCATGATCAGCCATTCGCTGATGCCGCCAATATTCCACTATATTTATTAGCTCGCCAGATAGGAGGCGGGATTAAAGTGGTACTTCAGGGAGATGGTGGGGATGAGATGTTTGCAGGTTATCGTCGTTATGCTATGCTGCGTAATGTAGCCTATTGGCAAATGTGGCCTAAAATTTTTACCCCCCTGCCGGGAGCTTGTTTCGGAAATATTGGAAAACGCTTTATGCGTATGGCAAACGCTATTGGAGCTTCCGATCCAGCCATTCGTATGGCATTGTTGTTAACCACAGAAACATTGCAGGAATCTCCTTTGTCGTTTTTCAAGAAGGATATTCAAAATTATCTTGTATCCAACACGGATCCGTTTTTAGCTTATAAACGTTGTGCAAATCGCTTTCGTGATGCTGACCCTGTACAGCAAATGTTGTTAACAGACATTACTCTTCTGCTTCCATCGGTATATCTGGAAAAAGTAGATCGAGCAACCATGGCTTTTGGTATTGAAGTACGAGTTCCGTTCTTAGATGAAAACCTAGCTCGTCTTGCAGTTAAATTACCTGCTAAATGGAAAGTTGATGGTTCACAGAAGAAAATTGTTTTACGCAATGCTATGCGTGGTCGAGTACCGGATGATATACTTGATGGTCCAAAAACTGGCTTTAATGTTCCTTTTGCGTATTGGTTAAAAACTTCGCTTTATAACTTTGTCTGTGAGGTGGTTCTTGATCAACAGTTTCTCAACCGATTAGGCTTTGACTCTGACAAACTTGAGAAGGCTTTGAGAGAACACCGCTCTGGAACTCGTGAACGTGGATTTACATTATGGAAGCTTTTTCAATTAGCATTGTGGGCTATGGAATTCCCAGGCTAAATTGTCAATCAAAAAGAACTGAGCGGTGCTGATCTTCAGTCATACTTGATGTTATAGCGAGGCTGACGCCATTGAATCAAGTCTTTCTGTGTGGATAATTGTACATAGAAATCAATTGATTGGCGGGTTACGTTATACAACAGAGAAATGTCGTTCGGGAAATGATGTAAACGTTTTTTTTAAAAAAATAAATAAATAATGCGTGTTCTCTGGACACACAACTTTGATCCTTCAATAACCAACAGCGGTTGTTTTATGTACACAGCTGCTAATGGATTAAGGGAGCTTGGGGTAGACATCCATTTGGAATATCTCGGCAATTTGCGTTCGCCGATACGTATTGCAGCAAAACGAAAATATATTCGTTCTATAGCTGAAAAGTTCGATATAGTACATGCACAGTATGGTTCTGCTTGTGCTTTAGTAACAACTGCTATTAAAAATCGTCCTATTGTTTTAACTATTCGGGGAAGCGATTGGAAAACGTATAGCTCGCCAATGAGGTATAGTTTCTATCATTCCCACATAGCTCATTGGATGACACGAGTCAGTCTTTCACATTATAATGCGATAATATCTGTCTCAGAAAGATTACAAAATAGTCTTCTTCCTTTTGCAGCTCATGCTCTTTTTTTAGTATTACCGTCACCAATTGATCTTGACAAATGGCCAATTTATCAATCAAAAAAAAATAATAAAGATGTTAAACGGGTGTTATTTACAAGCTTAAGTCTTTTAAATGATGTAAAGCGTTATAACCTTTGCAAAGAAGTAATAAAATTAGCAAATAACTGTATGAGCGGTGTTGTATTAGTGACAGCAAATAATATTTCTTATGATAAAATGCCAGCATTTATATCTTCATGTGATCTTATTATATGTACATCTGAATCAGAGGGATGGCCAAATTCAATCAAAGAAGCATTAGCATGTAATATACCTTTTGTATCTACAGATGTCAGTGATCTTGCAAAAATTGCAGCGCTTGAACCTTCATGTCGGGTTTGCAAACCAGATGCTCGCGTGTTAGCAAAAAATTTATGTGAAGTATTGCAAATGCAATTCTATAGAAATCTTCGACAGTATGTAGAACCTATGGATATAAAAAATTCAAGCAAAAAACTTTTATCTTTTTATAAAACGATTTTAAATAGTTAACTTTTTATTATAATTTTGGAAATGTTGACTTTTGAAATAATAAATCTGATATTTTAATAAATAATTTATAAAGGTTAAATAGAAGTGAAGTCACTAACGGTTTGGATATTACAGACGGGTGAACCGTTACATATTGACAAGGGTAATCCTCGGCCAATGCGAGCAATGAACTTAGCAAATGTGTTAGTAAATAAAGGTCATAAAGTTATTATTTGGAGTTCAGCTTTTTATCATACTGAAAAAAGGCAAAGAAGTCTTGAGTATGTGAGTATAAATGTGTCACTTAGTCTTGAGATTAGATTAATTCCAAGTCCTGGGTATAAACATCATATTGGGGTTAGTCGGTTATGGGATCACTTTATTATTGCAAACAATTTGAAGAAAATATTGTATCATGAATCTTCTGCGCCTGATGTCGCTTTTATTGGCTATCCACCTATTGAGGTTGCGGCGGTTATGGTTAGTTGGTTAGCTGAACAAAAAGTACCTTGTATATTGGATATTAAAGATCAGTGGCCCAATATATTTGTCGACGCATTTCCTAAATCTATACGATTCCTTGGCAGAATAGGTTCAGCACCTTATTATCATACAGCAAAATATGCAATGCGTGAGGCTACCTGTCTCTCTGCTATGGCAGATAGTTTTTTATCATGGGCTCTTGATTTTTCTGGTAGACAACGAAATGCAATGGATAGAGTCTTTCCATTAACTTCCCCTGACGATAAAGTGACTTTTGAAGAGCTTGAAGATGCAAACTTATGGCTAAATAAAAAGGGAATTATTAATAATGGAAAGCCTCGTCTTTGTTTTATAGGAACCCATTCAAGAGCATTTGACTTTAATCCTGTTTTAGAAGCAGCACAGTATTTTGCTGATGAGGAAAATCCATGTGAATTTGTAATATGTGGGGATGGTGAATGTTCTCCTATTTGGCGAAAAATGATGAAAAATTTGCCAAATGTTATTTTTACCGGATGGGTCAATCAGTCACAAATTAAAGCTTTGACTAGTATATCTCTTGGCGCTATTGCACCATATAAATGTACTGATGATTTTGTGATGAGTATTCCGAATAAGATAATTGATGCTTTATGTGTTGGCATACCAGTTATTACACCACTAACAGGTGAAGTAGCTAAATTGATCGATCAATATAATATCGGTTTGCGATATGATACGGACTCAGGCAAAACTCTCATCCAATGCATCGAAATATTGATATCAAAACCTGTGCAGAGTCAGATTATGTCAAATAATGCATTGAAACTTTATAAAGATACTTTTTCTTTTAATAAAGTATATGGTGAACTGGTGAAACATCTTGAAATATTAAGTCAATTGAATATTGTTGATTATTAAATTTTAGACACTTTAATTTACCTGTATTTATAGTTAAATAATATTCATCATAAAATAATTCAATCCATGACACTTGCGGGGATTTGTATATTTATTATACGTTAAAGCTCTGTGGGATATGTTAGCAGAAGCTTTGCTTCGTGAAAAAAAAATATTCACAGCAGTTCAAAAATATTCTAATACCACAAATCTCTGCTTAGAGGATTCTTTATTAATTTTTTTATTTATTATGAAAAATAAAATAATAGCATTTGTTTTTTATATATTAAATACAATTAAAAAACGTGGAATAAAATTTATATTTATTTATTTTAAAGAAGCAATATTATTTGACATAATCAATGGTACAAATACACATTTTCGTGTTAAAAAAAATGAAGGCATTGGTGTTGCACAGAATGTATATAATGATGGGATTCTTTATGTTGCATCTTTTACTTCAGTAATCGTGAAAACCATTTCTATATCTCAAAAAATATTAGGGAATCTTTTCTATGATTCGCAATTTATAGATCTTGGATGTGGTAAAGGAAAAACATTATTGGTATATTATAAGTATTATAAAAATATTATTACTTATCCAGCTACTGGTATTGAATATGACAATATATTATGTCGTATAGCACAAAAAAATATTGTTAAAATGGATTATTCAAAAGAAAAAATAGCAGTGTACTGTGACAGTGCAATAAATTTTGAAAAATACTGTAAATCAGAATATTACATAGTATATTTATACAATCCATTTATTGGAGATACTCTGTTATCTGTTTTATCTAAATTAAATAAGTATCCGCATTTATTGATTTATGTTGATCCTGTTGAAATAAATATTCTTAAAAATTATAATTATTATATACATTCAAGATACAAAGGAGTTTATAATGCTGATACCTGGGTTGTTGCTATAAGCGAGAAATTACAAAATATTATTAAGTTTAAAAATACTTCAATATAGTATTTTAATATTATATATAAACTTGCAAATATTTAAGCAATGTTGAATTTATCAACAAAATTGTTATTTATATAAAGCAAATTAATTAATATTTTATTATAAATAAGTAGTCAATACCTTTTAAAAAAATAATAATAATGGAAAGTCGTAAAATATGGTTTAAAGGCAATATTGTTCAATCTACAGATGCAAAGGTAAATGTACTTTCACCTACATCACAATTTGGTCTAAATATTTTTGAAGGAATTCGTTGTTATTGGAACCAAGAAAAAAATCAACTCTTTGCTTTTCGTTTAAATGAACATTTTGATAGACTTTTTAATTCATGCAAATTGATTGGTATTAAGTGTCCCTACAATAAACAACAACTCACAGAATATTTGATTGAGACCATTCGGGTTAATCAATATCATGAAGATATTGCAGTAAGAATGACAATATTTGTTGATGGTGAGGGTTCCTGGAGTTCTGTTGAGCCAGTAGAAATGTTTATCGCACCAATAACAAGAAAAAGAACCCTACCAGAATCTCTTAATGGTCTTTCCGCATGTATTTCTACATGGGAAAGGATCAGCGATAATTGTTTTCCACCACGTGTTAAGGCTGGAGCTAATTATATCAATGGTCGTTATGGTCATCTTGAAGCTTTACGCAATGGTTATGACCTTCCAATATTTTTAGGGCGTAATGGGAAAGTGACAGAAGGTGCAGGAGCATGTTTATTTATGGTTCGTCATGGTGACTTGATAACACCAACATTGACGTCATCTGTCCTTGAGAGTATTACTCGTTCTACATTGATTGATCTTTCACATGAAATAGGCATTAAAGTTTCTGTGAGGGAGGTAGACAGAACAGAATTATATTTAGCTGATGAAGTATTTTTATGTGGAAGTGCAGCTGAGATTACACCAATTACGTCTGTTGATAAACAATCTATTGGCTCGGGTCTTCCTGGTGAGATAACAATTTCTTTATTACACAAGTATCTTGGTGCAGTTTGTAATGTCGGAAGAAAATACGATCAATGGACAATGTCTATATACTGACTTCATTTTAAAATGTTTTAATGTAGTTAAATGGTTATTACCAAGCGAATAATAGATCTTACTGCTGGTATAGTTTTGCTTATTCTCTTCTCCCCTTTTTTTTTACTCATAGCTATCATTATAAAGTTTGATTCCAAAGGGCCGGTATTTTTTGTTCAGGATAGATTGGGAAAGGATGGTGTTGTGTTTTCGATGATAAAATTTCGTACGATGGTTGTGAATGCAGAACAATCGGGTACAGGACTGTTTAGTTATTGTGATGATCCCCGGATAACGAGAGTTGGTAAGTATCTACGAATGATGAGTTTGGATGAGATTCCCCAGATTATAAATGTTATTCATGGCTCTATGTCCTTGGTTGGGCCTAGACCTCCGGTTACTTATGAATTGGGTGATTATAGTGATTTTACAGAGTATATGAAGGTTCGTTTTCAGGTTAAACCAGGTATGACAGGATTAGCTCAGGTTTCCGGAAGAAACGATCTCGATTGGAATAAGAAAATTGAGTATGATAATCTCTATGTTGAACAGTATCAACGCCTTGGAGTCATTGAAGACATAGTTATTCTGTTTCGTACCCTTATTGTTGTCTTCTCTATGAGCAACATAATTGAAAAGATTCCTGGAGAGAAAAAATGATGCCATGGATACAGGTCAATCAGTTATCAGATGTTTATGGTGAGTCATTCTTTATTTTTCATGAAGATAAATTCAGAGCAAACTTTCATGATTTGAATACCTCTTTTAATTCTGTTTATCATAACACCCGTGTAGCTTATTCATATAAGACTAACTACACCCCTGCCATTTGCCGAATTGTGGATGATATGGGTGGTTATGCTGAAGTTGTATCCGAAATGGAGTATGTTCTTGCTAAAAATCTTAGTGTTGAAGATACACACATTATATATAATGGTCCTTATAAATCTATTGACTCTTTTAGAGCGGCCCTGAAAGCGGGTACTATTGTTAATCTGGACTCCATGCGCGATTATGAAAACCTATTGCTTGTAGCAATGGAGGTACCAGAAATAAAGCTTGCTGTGGCGATACGTTGTAATTTTCCACTTGATCGTGACAAGGTTTCTCGGTTCGGATTTGATGTGCAAGGAGAGGAATTCCGAGAGGTTACTGAAGGTATTCGTTGGAGCAGTAATATTCGATTGAGTGGCTTGCATTGTCATTTTCCAAACAGAGATCTTGAGAGTTATGGCATTCGAGCACGGCAAATGCTCAAATTATCACGAAAGCTTTTTAGAGACCCACCAGACTTTTTGAACCTTGGAGGGGGTTTTTTTGGAGGCATGCCAGCATCGTTACAAAAAAATTACAAAAACAAATTACCCACGTTTCATGATTATGCCAAGTTGATTGGTGACTTGTTCAATGACGCCTTTGAACATGCAGGTAAATTACCAATATTATTCATTGAGCCAGGTACCGCACTGGTGGCAAATACCTTTAAATTTTATACCAAGGTCATCAGTAAAAAAATAATCCGTGGCCATCATATTGTCACTGTTGCAGGCAGTATTTTCAATATCAGTCCTACTGCACGTTTGATGAATCTTCCTGTCACGGTATTGCGACAATCTGGTCATTTAGAAACAAATGATAATAATGAGTTATGGGATGTTGCAGGTTACACATGCATAGAGACAGATTACTTGACACTTGGAATGCAGGGGCCTGTGGATGTTGGCGATTTTCTTGTTTATGAAAATGTCGGTTCATATTCAGTTGTCATGAAACCACCATTTATTTTACCTAATGTACCGATCTTAAAAAAATCTATCCAAAATACTGATCTTACACTGATCAAACGTGGCGAAACTTATGACTACATATTCCAGAATTTTGAGAACTAAGTATGGATCTCATATATATTACTAATGATGTTTCTCGAGCAATAATAGCTCAAAAAGCAGGCGTTGAACGTGTGATGGTCGATTTGGAAATTAATGGTAAAGTTGAACGTCAAGGCCACCTTAATTCATTGATATCAAACCATACTCTTGTCGATGTTAGGAATATGCAGAAGGTTTTATTTAGGACTTCTCTAATGGTTAGGGTCAATCCTCTATTTTCAGGCTCAAATGAAGAAATAGATGCATGTATTGATTTGGGAGCAAACATACTGATGCTTCCTATGTTTACTTCTGCGAACGAAGTTGAGCAGTTTATTTCTATGGTTGATGGACGGGTAAGAACATGCTTGTTGCTTGAAACTGGGCAGGCATTAGCTCGTGCGAACGATATTTTTAGTGTTGATGGTATTGAAGAAGTGCATATCGGGTTGAATGACCTTCATCTTGCAATGAAGTTGAAGTTCATGTTTGAATTGCTGTCTGGAGGTTTAGTGGACTATCTTGCAGAAATGTTAAAATCCAAAAATATTAAATTTGGGTTTGGAGGAGTTGCTCGTTTAAACAGAGGGCCATTGAGCTCTAATTTAATTCTTACTGAACATGCACGATTGGGTTCTTCACAGGTGATACTATCAAGAGACTTTAATACAGTATTTGAGTCAGACAGTGAACTTGACGAAGAGAGATTTTGTGAAGAAGTGATGTTGCTAAGGAAATTTATGCTTAAAGCAAAGGATAATAATGAAATTGAATATTTAGTTAATAAAGAAAAAGTAAAGCACGCAGTTCGCATGATTGTTTTTAAATCATAAAACGAAATATTGATATAAATATGAAGAATGAGAGGCAAGCGATAAGGCATACAATATTTATTTT
>Ga0316217_10006484_pt1 | contig 11561 bp, 7 predicted proteins | sample 1anoAmetaG_FD_203633 | JGI IMG/M metagenome (GOLD analysis project Ga0316217, IMG submission 203633) | Freshwater microbial communities from Trout Bog Lake, Wisconsin, USA - 1anoA | ecosystem: Environmental > Aquatic > Freshwater > Lake > Hypolimnion/Profundal zone | place: USA: Wisconsin... | reverse complement strand
CGGCTATGAAACCGCCTATGCCGGCAAGTGGCACGCCTTTGACGCTTTTCCGGCTTACAATGGCGGGGTGGTGCCGGGCTTTACCGTTCTGCCGCTGGAAGGCAAAGATCCGAGACATGGCGACAAAAAAACGGAGGAGAAGGCGCCGCAGTGCGATCCTTACATCGCCGATGCCGCCGTCAAGTTTCTCCGGCAACCGCACGCCAAGCCGTTCTTTTTAACGGTCTCGCTGCTCAACCCGCACGATATTTGCGAGTTCAGTTCCTACGAAGGGTTCCAAAAAATGCCGCCCGCTGACCCGGCGCAGTTGCCGCCGGCGCGGCCCAATTCGCATGACGCCGACAAGCTGCCGGCGGATCTGCAAAAGGAAGTGCGCAAACGCGCCGGCTGGAGCGACCTGAAATGGCGCCAATATTTATGGGTTTATTACCAGCTCGTGGAATCCTCGGACAAACTGATGGGCCGGGTGCTGGCCGCGCTGGAACAGACCGGATTGAGTTCCAACACCATCGTGGTCTTCACCTCCGATCACGGCGAAATGATGGGCTCCCATGGGCTGGTCACCAAGGAAAAGCTCTACGAGGAATCCGTGGCCGTGCCCCTGATCATCGCGCCGCCTGCCGGCGCGCCCGGCGTGGACCGGAGCCATCTGGTCAGCGGGTTGGATCTGATGCCAACCTTCCTCGACTACGGCGGCATTGCCGCGCCGGCATCGCTCGAAGGCAGAAGCCTGCGGCCGCTGGTGGCCGGGCAAACCGTGCCGTGGCGGGAGTTTGTCGCCGCGGAGACCGATGGCCCCCAGGCCCGCATGATTCGCACCGGCCGCTACAAATACATTCTTTTCGCGCAAGGTGAAAACCGCGAACAGTTCTTCGACTTGGAAAAAGATTCCGGTGAAATGAAGAATTTGATCAACGACGCTGCGCTTGCCGGCGAAGCGGCGCGGCACCGCAGCCTGCTGCAAGAATGGATGCGCGCCACCAAGGATGCCTTTCACAAGGCCTCGTTTGAACCGGACAAAAGCGAAAGATAAAAGCCGTCAGCAACATTGTTCGACCAAATAAAATATGAACTCAAAAACCACCGTCCGTTTGATCGCCCTCGTCCTCACCCTCGGCACGCTTCGAGCCAGGGCGGAAGCAGCCACCGTCAAAGCGCAGGTCAGCCTTCATCCAAAGCAGCCGGGCATTTCCATCCCGGCGGATTTCCTCGGGTTCAGTTTTGAGAAAAAGATCTTGTCCATCGAATGTTTCCAGCCGAAAAATTCGGTGCTGATAAGCCTGCTCACCAACTTGGGCGGCGGCGTGCTGCGGATTGGCGCCAACGAAGGCGATTCCACCTTTTGGTCCCGCGCCGAAATGGGTCCGCTGCCGGCCATGAAGGCCCTTGGTTATTCCCTGAAACCGCTGACCATCGGGCCGCCGTCACTGGACAATCTCTACGCGTTTTCAAAGCAAAGCGGCTGGCGCGTGATTCACGGCCTGAATCTCGGCACCGGCGATCCGGCGATGAGCGCGGATGAAGTGGCCTATGCGTTTCAGGCCGGCGGTTCATCGGTGCTGGCCTTTGAGGTTGGCAACGAGCCGAACCTCTATCGTAAAAATTCCTCGCAGGCCGGCTTGCGGCCGGCGGACTACAACTACGCCCAATATCGGCACGAGATCGAGGGCTATTACCGCGCCATTTTGGCGAAAACACCGCGCGCCCCGCTGGGTGGCCCGGCGACGACCCGGTTTTGCAACTGGCTGCCGGATTTTGTGCGCGATTTCAAGACCCAGATCACGCTGGTCACAAGCCACGGCTACGCTTTGTCCGGCAATGAAAAAGATCCGCAATCCATCTGGTTTCCCTCCATCGAAAACCTGCTGCGCCCGCAAAAAGACAAGGAGCAGGTTTGGCTGCCGAAGCTGGAGGCGGCCAAGGCGGCGGGCATTCCCTGCCGGTTTGACGAATACAATTCCTGCACGGGCGGCGGCAAAGCCGGCGTCAGCGATGTCTTTGCCTCGGCGCTCTGGAACCTGGATTTCATGCTGGCCGTGGCCGAGCACGGCGGGGCCGGCATCAATTTGCACGACGCGTTTGGCGCCAAGGCCGGCTATTCGGCGTTTTCCTTTCGCGACAACCGCTATCATGTGAACCCGATTTATTACAGCCTGCTGCTGTTCCATCAGGCGGCCCAGGGCCATGTGGTGCCGGTGGAATGCCAGACCCCGGCGAATCTCGCCGTCCATGCCGTTCTGGGTGACGACCACAAACTGCGCGTGGTGTTCATCAACAAGAACCTGACGAATGCGGTCGTGGCGGCGATGGCGGCCGGCGTGCCGATCAAGAAAGCCGAGGTGATTCGTCTGACCGCGCCAGCGGTTGCGGCCACGGAGGATGTCACCCTGGCTGGCAGTGCGGTGCGCGGGGACGGCACGTGGACGCCGCAGCCGGGCGCGCCGGTGCCGTGGACGGATGAAAAATGTGAAGTGCCGGTGCCCGCCGCGAGCGCGGCAATGCTCACCATTGATTTTTGACCGTCTTGTCCCATCATCAGGACCAGTCATGAATAAAATTGCCCGGCTTTGTCTGGCCTTGTTGCTGTCGGCGTCGGCCATGCCCGCCGCCCCGGTTTCGCAAAGGCCCAACATCCTGTTCATCATGGCGGACGACCACGCCTGGCAGGCCGTCAGCGCCTATGGCGAATCGCGCCGCCTGATTCAGACGCCGAACATTGACCGGCTCGCGCATGAAGGCATGAGGTTTGACCGCTGTCTGGTGAATAATTCACTGTGCGGCCCGGCCCGCGCCTCGATCATCACCGGCACCTACAGCCACATCAACGGCTTTTACAACAATTCCAACTGCCGCTTCGACGGTTCGCAAATCACGTTTCCCCAGCTGCTCCAAAAGGCCGGTTATCAGACCGCGGTGATCGGCAAATGGCATCTGGAAACCGACCCGACCGGCTTTGACCATTGGGAAATCCTGCCGGAGCAGGGCATTTATTACAACCCGCCGATGATCCGCGACGGCCGGCGCGTGAAACATGCCGGCTACATCACCGACATCATCACCGATCTCTCGCTCGACTGGCTGAAGCAGCGCGACCCCGACAAGCCGTTCATGCTGCTCTGCTGGCACAAGGCGCCGCACCGCATCTGGGAGCCGGCGCTGCGCGACTTGGATTTCGACCACGACCGCATCTATGGCCGGCCGGACAGTTTGTTCGACGATTACTCCGGCCGCGGCCGCGCCGAGCACGACCAGAACATGACCATTGCCAAAACGATGCGGTTGAACGAGGACAGCAAGCTCGCCGCCCCGAAGGATCTCACGCCGGAACAAAGAAAAATCTGGGACGACTACTACGGGCCGCGCAACGAGGCGTTCATAAAAAAGAACCTTGCCGGCAACGCTCTGGTTGAGTGGAAATACAACCGCTATATGCATGATTATCTCGGCTGCATCAAGGGCGTGGATGACAGCGTCGGCCGCCTCCTGAAATATCTCGACGACACGGGCCTGGCCACCAACACCCTCGTCATCTACTCGTCCGACCAGGGCTTTTTCCTCGGCGAGCACGGCTGGTTCGACAAGCGCTGGATTTTTCAGGAGTCCGCGCGCACGCCGCTGCTCGTCCGCTGGCCGGCGGTCGTTCAAGCCGGCAGCGTGAACCAAGACCTGGTTTGCAACCTCGATTTCGCCGAGACGTTGCTTCAGGTCGCCGGCCAGCCGGTCCCCGGCCGGATGCAGGGACGCAGCCTCATCCCCCTGTTTCAGGGCGCGACGCCCGCCGACTGGCGCACGGCGTTTTACTATCATTACTACGAATATCCCGGCGAACACCAGGTGCGCCCGCACTACGGGATTATCACGGACCGCTACACGCTGGCGCATTTCTATGCCCCCGACGTGGATTACTGGGAGCTTTTTGACCGCATCAAGGATCCCGGCGAAATGCGCAGCGTTTTCGGCAATCCCGCCTATGCGGACGTGCAAACCAATTTGCTGCAGGAAATCTTCCGCCAGCGGAAGGAATTGATGGAGCCGGACAAGGAAGATCCCAGGGCTTTTGGCCGGAACAAAAAATCGAATTGAGGGAAATGCCGGGGCCGGTTGAAAAGCACGGCGCCGCCGGCGGCTGGCCCGCGAAAAAATGGAAATGCAGTAGGAATTTCCCAGGGCGTGGCCTATTGTGCTGCGCGGTTTTAATGAACATCAACCACCCACTAGCAAGCTCCGGGGCGAAGTCTCCATTCCTTCCCGGTTCCGCCTTTCTTGGGCTGCTGTTGGGGGCGCTGCTCCTCCTCAGCAGCGGTTGCCGGCCGGCCGGCTCCGCCGCTGATCAAGCCGGGGGCGGGCGGGAGGATTATGCGGGTTCGGCCAGCTGCCGTGAATGTCACGCGGCGGCGTTCAAGCTTTGGGCGAATTCCCACCACGGCCTGGCTGAACGGCGTGTCAATCCTAACCTTGATGATGCCGCTTTCAAGCCGGCGAGAACATTCTCCCATGCCAGCCAGACGTCTTCGTTTGAATCGGTCAACGGCGCCTATTTCATCACCAGCCGCGGGCTGTCCGGAACGCCCGAAAAACATCAGGTGGACCGGGTGGTCGGTGACGATCCGCTGAGGCAGTTCCTGGTAAGCGCCCCCGGCGGCCGCTGGCAAACCATGGAGGCGGCATACGACCCGCGCGCCAACGAATGGTTCAATGTGTTCGGCCAGGAGGACCGGCAGCCGGGCGAGTGGGGACATTGGAGCGGGCGGGGCATGAACTGGAATTCCATGTGCGCCGGATGCCACAATACCCGGCTGGAAAAAAATTATGACGAGGCCAGCGACACCTACCACACCGCCATGCGGGAGACCAGCGTGGCCTGCGAAGCCTGCCATGGACCGTTGCAGGCTCATGTCACCTGGGAAAAACAGCCGGACCACCGCGGCCGGCCGGATCCGAATTTTCCAAAATTAAGCCCCAGACAGACCGAGGACATGTGTGCTTCCTGTCATTCGCGGCGGGGTGACATCACCGGTGATTTCAAGCCGGGCGACGACTTCTTTGACCATTACGACCTGACGACGGTGGACCACGGCGAGCTTTTTTATGCCGATGGCCAGATTCATGACGAGGATTATGAATTCACGGCATTCCTGGGAAGCAAGATGCACACGGCCGGCGTGACCTGTCTGGACTGCCACCTGCGGTCATTGCACATGCCGCGGCCCCATGGCAATGACATTTGCCTGCGCTGCCATGCGACCGGCCAGCTGCACGCCCCCATCATTCAACCGGAGATTCATTCCCATCATCCGGCCGGTAACAAGGGCGACGAGTGCATCGGTTGCCACATGCCGGTCACGGTTTATATGCAGCGGCATCCGCGCCACGACCACGGCTTTACCATTCCCGATCCGCTGCTCACCCAGGAGCTGAAGATTCCCAACGCCTGCAACCGGTGCCACGCCGACAAAAGCACCGGCTGGGCCCTGAAGTTTGCGGATGAATGGTATGGCGACAAGCTGAACCGTCCCGGCCGGGAACGTGCCCGCTGGATTTATCGCGCGCGCCAGGGCGATGACGCCGTCCGCGAGCCGCTGTTGAAATCCCTCGCCACCGAAACCAATTATTACTGGCAGGCGGTGGCGGTGCAATTGCTGGACCAATGGGTTCAGCACCCGGCCGTCACAACCGCCTTGCTCGGCCAGTTGACCAACGCCAGTCCCTTGGTGCGGGCCAAAGTCCTCCGCGCCCTAGAACCACTGGCGTACCAGGAAGCTGTGGCCCGGCGCATCCGGGAGCGGCTGACCGACGGCTCGCGCAGCGTGCGGGTGGCGGCAGCGTGGGTTTTGCGGACAGAATTGGACACCAACCTGCCGGCCGGAAAAGAATTGCTGCGGCAGCTGGATTTCACCGCCGACCAGCCCGTCGGCCAGGTGTTGAAAGGTATTTTTCTCCAGTCACGGGGGAACCTGCCGGAAGCGCTGGCACATTTTCAAAAGGCGGTTGACTGGGATGCGCATTCATCACCTTTGCGCCAGCAACTGGCGGTCGCGTTGAGCGCCCTCGGGCGACCGCAGGCAGCGTTGGCGCAATTGGAGACCGCCTGCCAGATTGCCCCGCAGGATCCCGAGGCCCATTTCATGCTGGCCCTGGCCTGCAATGAAACCAGCGACACCAACCGCGCGTTGACTGAAATCAAAACCGCCGTCAGGCTTGACCCGCAGTATGCGCGCGGCTGGTATAATCTTGCCCTCATGCAAAGCCGCTTGGGAAACCCAGGGGAGGCGTTGAACTCAATCGAGCGGGCGGAAAAATTAGCCCCCAATGATCCATGGATGCCGTTCACCCGCGCCACCATCCTCGTCCGGCTGGGCGAGCGAGCCTCCGCCCTGGTGGCCGCCCAACGGGCCTTGGCGCTGAATCCGGAATTTCAACAGGCAGCGCTGCTAATCGAAAGCCTGCGGCCAGAATGAGCGGAGCCGCGCCCCCGGCGCGCCGGTCCGCCCGGCCATAAACAGAATTGCGCCGCCGCCGCCGTTTTGGTTATATGCCGACACCGGAAGGATTTGTCACCGGACAAGTCTTCCGCAGCTTCGGCAATGTTTCTAAACATCATTGAACTGGCCCAATCGCTCGGCGTGGACGAGAGCGAAGTCGAGGGCTGGATTCGCAACGAAGGGCTGCCGCATGTGACCGACCGGGGCCGGCTGCTCTTTGATCGCGCGCAAGTGGTGCATTGGGCGGAGTCGCACGGGCTGGCGGCCAAGGTCGGTTTTCTTGCGCCGGAACGCTCCCAGATCCAGGACGGGAAAATACTTAAAACCATGCTGCGCACCGGCGGCATCTGGCGCGACATCCCCTCCGCAACGGTCCTCAATTTGTTCGCCGACATCGTCGCCAAGCTGCCCGGAGCCACGCCGCCCGTCCGCCAGTTGTTGCAGCAGCGGCTGCGCGCGCCGGGCGGAATTTCCTGGGCGCTGGTCGGCGACGGCCTCGCGCTGCCGCATTTGCGCACGCCCATCGCGCTCGGGCGCGACGCCGGCATCTTCGCCATCGTGCTGCTCCGCGACGCGCTCGCGGTCAGCGAGCCCGCGCCGGACGAACAGCCCGTCACGCGGCTGCTGTTCTTCGTCGCGCCGTCGCCGCGCGCGCACCTGGAAATGCTCGCCCAGTTGAGCACGGCGTTGTCGCGCGGCAACCTGCGAAAACCCATTATTGACGGCGCGGCCGACGACGTGATTTTCGCCGCCGCCGCCGCCGCCGAAGATCCCGGCAAGAAAGCAGGCGACGCATGACCCCGGGCTGGCTGCTGCTCATCGCCGGCGGCGGACTCGTCGCCGGGATTTTCAGCGCCTTCAAATCGCCGCGCGTCTGGCTCGCGGCGACGCTCGCCGGCGCCGGTGCCGGTTTTTCCGTCGCCGTGTGGATGCTCGCCGGCGGCGCGACGTGGGACTGGCGGCCGGGTTTCATCCTCGGCGTCGAGGAATTGCACCTGCAACTCGACGGCGTCGGCGCATTTTTTCTGATCTTGCTTTCGATCCTGGGCGGCGCGGCAACTTTGTATTCGAGCGAATACTGGTCCGACAAAAATCATCCCGCCTCCGCGCCGCCGGGCCGCGCGTGGTGGAACGGCATGCTGCTCAACATGGGTTTCGTGTTGCTGTGCGCGAACGGCCTGCACTTTCTCATCGTCTGGGAAATCTTCACCGTCTGCGCCTATTTCCTCGTCACGCGCGAACGCCAGCGCCGCGCCGCCCGCGCCGCCGGCTGGCTTTACCTCGCCGCGTCGCACGTCGCCATGATTTTTCTCTTCGCCTTTTTCGCGCTGCTCGCGGCGCGCACCGGGAGCTGGGAACTCGGCCCGATGCGCGACCATCCCGGACTCGCGCCGTTGTTCTGGCTCGCGCTCGTCGGCTTCGGCATCAAGGCCGGCATTTTCCCGCTGCACATCTGGCTGCCGTCCGCGCACGCCAACGCGCCGAGCCACGTCTCCGCCATCATGTCCGGCATGGCCATCAAGATGGGCATTTACGGCCTCGTGCGCTTCACCGGCTGGCTGCCCGTGCCCGATTCGGCGGGCTGGGTCGTGGCCGCGCTCGGCGTCGTCAGCGCGGTGCTCGGCGTCGCGTTCGCGTTAGGCCAGCACGATCTCAAGCGCCTGCTCGCCTATCACAGCGTCGAAAACATCGGCATCATCCTCATCGGCCTCGGTTTCGCAATGATCGCTGCGGCGCACGGCAATGCTGCGTGGGGACAACTCGCATTAGCCGGCGCGCTGCTGCATGTCTGGAATCACGGTTTGTTCAAGGCGCTATTGTTTCTCGGCTCCGGTTCGATCTTGCACGCCACCGGCACGCGCGAGATGAGCCGCCTCGGCGGACTCTGGCGCGCGATGCCTTGGACCGCCAGCCTGTTCGCGCTCGGCGCCACGGCCATCGCCGGGCTGCCGCCGTTGAACGGTTTCGTCAGCGAATGGCTGGTTTATCTCGGCCTGTTCGACGCCGTGTCCGCGCACGGCACGGCAGCGTTCGCCGCGATTTTCGCCGCCGTGGCGCTTGGCATCACCGGCGCGCTGGCGTTGACGTGTTTCGTGAAAGTCTGCGGCGTGGTCTTCCTCGGCCTGCCGCGCACGGAAATCGCGGCGCACGTCCACGAATGCGGCTGGCGGATGCGGCTGCCGATGCTCGCGCTGGGCGCGGCCTGCGCGGCCATCGGCCTCGCGCCGGTTTTATTCTGGCCGGCGCTGGCCACGGCGGCGGCGGCGTGGCAACCGGCGCTGATCAACGCAAACGCTTTGCCCTCCGCGCCGCTCGTCACGCTCGGCGCGTTTCACCTCGCGCTGGCCGCGCTCGCCGTCTTGGCGGCGGCGTTTCTGTGGCAGCGCGTGCGGCAAAACGGCGTGAGCCGCGCCGGCACCTGGGACTGCGGATACGCCGCGCCGACGCCGCGCATGCAATACACCGCCGGCTCGTTCGCCGGCATCATCACCGGCTGGTTCGACTGGATTCTGCGGCCGCAGCGCCACGCGCATCTGCCGAAGGGAAATTTTCCGGCCCACGCCGATTTCGCGGAACACACGCCGGAAACGGTTTTGGAAAAGGTCGTCGAGCCCGCCGGCGCGCTGGTGCTGCGCGCCTCGCTGGCCGTGCGGCATCTGCAACATGGCCGCGTCCAATCCTACGTTTTCTACCTGCTGCTCGGCCTGGCGGCGCTGGCGATTCTCGCCGTGATGGGAGGGGCGAAATGATGACCGCGCTCGATATTTTTCTGCGCCTCGCCGCGTGGCTGCTGCTCGCGCCGCTGCTGCCCGGCCTTATCAACAAGGTCAAGGCGTGGGTCGCGGGCCGGCGCGGGCCGCCGGTGCTGCAACTTTATTTTGATCTCGCCAAGCTCTGGCGCAAAGGCGTCGTGCTGAGCACCGCCGTTTCGCCCGCGCACATCATCGGCCCGGCGGTGGCGTGGATCGCGATCCTCGCGGCGGCGTTGTTGCTGCCCGTCGGCCCGGCGGGCGCGGCGCTTTCCTTTCGCGGCGACGCCCTGCTGTTTGTTTATCTGCTGGCGTTCGCGCGGTTCAGCATCGCGCTGGCAGCGCTCGACACCGGCTCGGCGTTCGAGGGCATGGGCGTGGCGCGCGAAGTCAGCTACGCCGTGCTCGCCGAGGCCGCGATCATCACGGCGCTGCTGACGCTCTGCGTGCAAAGCGGCAGCGTGTCGCTCGCCACGATGCTGGCGCCGGCGGCGGGCGCGGGCGCAGCGCTGCTGGCGGCGGGCCTGTTCGGTGTGCTGCTCGCGGAAAACTGCCGCGTGCCGTTCGACGACCCGAACACGCATCTCGAGCTCACGATGGTTCACGAAGCCATGGTGCTCGACCATAGCGGCCCGCCGCTCGCGGCCATCCTTCACGGCGCGGCGCTGAAACTCCTGCTCTTCGCCGTGCTGCTGACCGAAGCGGTTTTGCCGCTTGGAAAATTGTCTTTGCTCCAAGCCATCGGCGCGCTCGGCGCGGCGGTGTTGGTCATCGCGGTCGCGGTCGGACTGGTGGAATCTTTACTGGCGCGGCTGGCGTTTCGCCGCGTGCCGCTGCTGCTGACGACGGCGTTCTTGTTTTGCCTGTTCGCGCTGCTGGTCGCGTGGAAAGGAGCCACGCCATGAGCGGAGCCATGAATCTGCTGATCGGCCTGGCGATGGGCTTGAGCCTTTTGGCGTTGGCGAGCAGCCGGCTGCCGTCGGTCATCCGCGCGGCGGCGTTTCAAGGCATGATTCTGGGCACCTTGCCGCTGCTGCTGGAGGAAAAATTCCACTGGCTCGTCGTCGCTGTCGCCCTCGGCACGATCGCGGTGAAAGGTTTTATCATTCCCAACCTGCTGCGGCGAGCGTTGCGCGCGGCGAACATTGACCGCGAGGTGGAGCCGCTGCTCGGCTTCGTGCCGTCGCTGCTGCTCGGCGCGGCGGCGACCATCGGCGCGGCGGCGCTCGCCAGCGAACTGCCGCTGCGCCCCGAACACGCCAAATCACTGCTCGTGCCCGGCGCGTTCGCCACGGTCGTGTGCGGCTTCATCCTGCTCATCGCGCGCACCAAAGCCATCTCGCAGGTCTGCGGCTATTTGATTCTGGAAAACGGCATCTACCTCTTCGGCCTGCTGCTCATCAACTCCACGCCGCTGCTGGTCGAGGCGGGAATCCTGCTGGACCTCACGGTGGCGGTCTTCGTCATCGGCATCATCGTGGACCGCATCCAGCGCGAATTCGACACGCTGGACACGCGGAAACTGACCTCGCTGCGCGAATGAAAGAAATTCTCCTCATCGCCGGGCCGCTGGTTTTCGCCGCCGCCGCGTTCGCGTGGCCGGGCGAACGGACGCGCCCGTGGCTGCTGCCGGCTGCGGGAGTTTTGCATTCCGCGCTGGCGTTGTGGCTGCTGATTGATCCGCCAACGCTCGCCGCGAACGCGTGGTTCGGCTACGATCCGCTCGCTCGCACGGTGTTGCCAATGGTATCGCTGCTGTTTCTCGTTTGTTCAATTTACGGCGTGACGTATCTGCAGATACGATCCGAAAGAAAAAACCGGATTTTCGTCACCGCGCTGCTCGTGATGCTGGGTTTGCTGAGTCTCGCGTTGCAGGCGCAAAATCTCGGCCTGCTCTGGGTCGCGGCGGAAGCCACCACGCTGGTGACCGTGCCGCTGCTGCATTTCAATGGCACAGCCCGCGCATTCGAGGCTTCGTGGAAATACCTGCTCGTCGGCGGCACGGGCATTGCGCTGTCGCTGCTTGGTTCGTTCTGCCTCGGCTACGCGTCGCTGCACGGCGGCGGCAACGGCGACCTCACGTTCACCGCGCTCGTCGCGCAAGGCGCGGCGCTCACGCGCCCGTGGCTCATCACCGCCTGGGTGCTGCTGCTCGCCGGCTACGGCACGAAAATGGGCCTCGCGCCGATGCACACCTGGAAGCCGGACGCCTACGGCGAAGCGCCGGGTCTGGTCGGCGCGCTGCTCGCCGGCGGCACGACGACGATGGCGTTCGTCGCCATTCTGCGCGTCAAGCAAGTCGTGGATGCCGCCGGCGGCGGCGCGATGA
>Ga0316217_10006483_pt1 | contig 11562 bp, 8 predicted proteins | sample 1anoAmetaG_FD_203633 | JGI IMG/M metagenome (GOLD analysis project Ga0316217, IMG submission 203633) | Freshwater microbial communities from Trout Bog Lake, Wisconsin, USA - 1anoA | ecosystem: Environmental > Aquatic > Freshwater > Lake > Hypolimnion/Profundal zone | place: USA: Wisconsin... | reverse complement strand
CGCCGAACTCGATGCCCTTGACCGCCGGGATGGCGAAGATGCCGTGGCTGATCACGGACTCCACCGAATCGAAGAACGGCTCGCCCAGTCCGGCCGGCAGGCCGGAGACCCGGCACTCCACCAGGCCCCCCACGGAATCCTGGTCCGCCATGGCCGCGGCCACCGCCGCCTCGATATCGGGACTGCCGCCGGCCTCCAGCAGCCGGGCCGCCACCTGCACCTTGCCCAGCAGCTTCTTGGCCACCACCCCGGCCGCCACCAGGGCCACCGTCAGCCGCCCCGAGAAGTGGCCGCTGCCGCGCATGTCGGCGAAGCCGCCGTACTTGCGCAGGGCCACCCAGTCCGCGTGGCCCGGCCGCGGGGTGTTGCGGATGGCCTCGTAGGCGGTGGAGTCCACTTGGCGGTTCTCGAACAGGATCAGGATCGGCGCGCCGGTGGTCCGGCCCTGGTGGACCCCGGTCTGGAACAGCGGCCGGTCGTCCTCCCGGCGCGGGGTGGTGCCGCGGGCGCCCCCGCCCCGGCGGCGCTCCAGGTCCGGAAGGAATTCCGCCTCCTCCAGGGCGAGCCCCGCCGGACAGCCGTCCAGGATGATCCCGACGCAGGGCCCGTGGGATTCCCCGAGGATGGAGAGGCGGAAGGAACGGCCAAAGGAGTTCATGGTTCAACCTCGGAGGGAAGCCAGCGCCTGGAAGAAGTCGGGGTAGGACTTGGCCACGCAGGCCTCGCCATCCATGGTCACGCCGAGGCGGGAACCCAGGCCGGCCACCGCGCAGGCCATGGCCATGCGGTGATCATTATGGGGATCGATGGCGCCGCCGGCCAGGGGGCCGCCGGTGATCGCCATGATCCCGTCCCGCACCTCCAGCCTGGCGCCCATGGCCGAGAGTTCGGAGACCAGGGCGGCCCCGCGGTCGCTCTCCTTGTGGCTGAGCCGGTCGCAGCCGGCGATCCGGCTGGTGCCCCGGGCGTGGCAGGCCAGCGCGGCCAGGGGCGGGAACAGGTCGGGGCAGTCGGTGGCGTCGAACTCGAAGGCCCGCAGGTCGCCGCGGCTGGCCCGCAGGGCCTGGCCGTCCCAGCTGAGCCCGGCCCCGGCCGCCGCCAGGGCGTCGACGATGGCCCGGTCGGCCTGGGCCGAGGCGCGGTTGAGCCCGGTCACCGTCACCTCGCCGGCCACCGCCCCGGCCACCAGCATGAAGGCCGCCCCGGACCAGTCCCCTTCCACGGCCAGGTCGGCGCCGCGATAGACCTGGCCGCCGGGGATGCGGAAACGGGTGAGGCCCGGATCCGCCTCCACCCGGACCCCGAACGCCGCCAGCACCTCCAGGGTCATGCGCACGTAGGGCGTGCTGCGCAGCCCGGCCACCTCCAGCTCGCTGTCGCCGGCCGCCGCCGGCAGCGCCAGCAGCAGGCCGCTGAGGAACTGGCTGCTGGCCGAACCGTCCACCTGGGCCAGGCCGCCCTTCAGCGGCCCGCGCACGGTGATGGGGGCGAACCCGCCCCGGGTCTCGCAGTGGGCGCCCAGCTGGCGCAGCGGCTCCAGCACCATGTCCATGGGCCGCCGGTTCAGGGAGCCCTCGCCGGTGAGCAGGTAGCCGTCCCCGCCCAGGGCCGCCACCGCCGCCGTGGCCCGCAGGCAGAAGCCCGATTCCCCGCAGTGCAGGATCCGCGCGCGCGGCCCGGCCCCGCCCTGGATCCGGAGCAGGTTGCCGGACTGCTCCACCCGGGCCCCCAGGGCGCGGATCACCCCCAGGCAGGCCAGCCCGTCGGCGGAGTGCCCCGGATCCTGGATCCGGGATTCCGAGGCCGCCAGGGAGGCCGCCAGGACCACCCGCTGCATATGGCTCTTGGAGGCGGGGGCCTGGGTGCGGCCCCGCACCGTTCCCGGCGCGATCCGGATCATGGGGTCACTCCCCCCCGGAGGAGAAGGCCAGCGTCTCGCGCTGCCGGGGATCCAGGGTCTCCAGGAATTCCTGGTAGCGGGCCTCGTTGTCCCGCAGCCGGGCGCCCATGAACTTGACCGCCCTGGCTTCGGCCGGGGACAGGGATTGCTCGAAACGTTTCTTGGATGCCATGGCAGGATGGTACTTCGCGGGGAGCCGAGAATCCAGCACCCCCGGCAATTTTTACGGGGTTGTTACCGTCCTCAACGCTGCTCCGGGCCGCCCGCGGGCAGCAGCACCCGGAAGCAGGATCCCCGCCCCGGCTCGCTTTCCACCTGGATGCCGCCGCCGTGGCCGCGGACGATGCCCAGCACCGCCGGCAGCCCCAGGCCCCGGCCGGTGAACCGGGTGGAGAAGAACGGATCGAAGATCCGGTTGAGCAGGTCGGGCGCCATGCCGCACCCCGGGTCGAGCACCTCCAGGGTGACGTAGGCGCCGGGCAGGATGGGGGTCGCCGGGGCCTGGGCGCTGAGCAGGGTCTGCGCCACCTCCCGCGCGCCGGTGCGCAGGGTGACCGGGCCGGCGCCGGCCTCGCCCACCGCCTCCCGCGCGTTGGTCACCAGGTTGAGCACCACCTGCTGCAGCTGGTCCGGATCGCCCAGCAGCTCGGGCAGCCCCGGCGCCAGGTCCAGGGCCACCGCCGGTCCCTGGCTTGCGCAGGCCTCCAGCAGCGGCCGCATCCCCAGCAGCAGCCAGTTGAGGTCCACCATCTGGACGGCCAGCCGGCCCTTGCCGGCGTAGGCGAGCATCTTCCGGGTCAGCTCGGCGGCCCGGGCCGAGGCCATCTCGATCTGCTGGAGGTAGGCCTGGACCGGGCTGGCCTCCGGCAGCGCCAGGGCGCTCAGGCTGCAGTTGCCCAGGATGCTGGTGAGCAGGTTGTTGAAATCGTGGGCGATGCCTCCGGCCAGCACCCCGAGGCTCTCCAGCTTCTGGGACTGCCGCAGGGCCTCCTCGCCCAGCTTGCGCTGGGTGATGTCGGCGCGGATGGCCACGAACTGCGCCGGCCGGCCGTCCCGGTCCAGGGTCGGGACGATGGTCGTGTCCACCCAGTAGCAGGTGCCGTCCTTGGCCCGGTTCTGGATCTCGCCCCGCCAGATGCGGCCGGCCAGGATGGTCTCCCAGAGCCCGCTGAAGAAGGCCCGGGGGTGGTGGCCGCTGTTGATGATCCGGTGGTCCTGGCCCAGCAGTTCGTCCGGGCGGTACTTGGAGATGGCGCAGAACATCTCGTTGACATAGGTGATCCGCCCCTGGAGGTCGGTGACCGCCACGATGGCGTGGGCGTCCAGGGCGCGCTTGAACTCCCGGAGGCCGGTCAGTTCCGCCAGCAGGTCAGGCGAGAATGCGGGAGTGTCGGCGGCCATGGGGCATTATCCCCCATCCGCCACCCGGCCTGAGTCCGCATCTCAAAACATTTTTTCATGCCCGGACCGCGAAGTGACGTTGATCACCATAAGCGGGACCGCGCGGGTTTCCCCTTGAGATGCGGACCGGGTCTCACCTAGCATCATGGGTGGGGACAAAGGACGCCGACCTCCTCAATTTTGTCCGCGCCCCGGTCCCCCGGATGATCATGCTGAACCAAAGGGAATATTGATGAATCCAAGCCAGTCACTGCTTCCCAGCGCACCCGAGGCGGCCGGCGACCCGCCCGGAATCGAGCCCGGGGCGCCCATGCCAACGGTCGCCATCGCAGGCAACCCCAATTGCGGCAAAACTTCCATTTTCAATGCGCTGACCGGCTCGCGCCACCACGTGGGCAACTGGCCCGGCGTGACCGTGGAGAAGCGGTTCGGCCATTTCGAGTGGTCCGGGGTGGAGGTCCAGGTGGTGGACCTGCCCGGCACCTATTCCCTCTCCGCCCAGAGCGAGGACGAGCGGATCGCCGCCAGCTTCCTGGGCGAACCGGTGGTCGACGTCATCGTCAACGTGCTGGACGCCTCCAATCTCGAGCGCAACCTCTACCTCACCACCCAGGTGCTGGAACTGAAAAAGCCCATGGTGTTCGTCCTGAACATGATGGACGACGCCGACCGCCAGGGGGTGACCCTGGACATCGCCGGCCTGCAGACCCTGCTCGGCGGCCCGGTGATCCCCACCGTCGGCAACCGCGGCGAGGGCATCGCCGCCCTGAAGGAGGCCATCCTGAAGGTGACCCAGGGCGACGATCCTCGGGTCTGGCCGGTGCGCGCCTCCTTCGGCGCCGACATCGAAGGGGAGCTGGCCAAGCTGGTCGGCGAGATCGGCCGGGACGAGGAACTGGCCTCCCGCCAGGTTCCGCGCTGGCTCGCCCTGGGCCTGCTGGAGCGGGCGCCCGACGCGGTCGCCCAGGCCCAGGCCAGCCACGCCGCCCAGGCGGTCGAGACCCAGCGCAAGGCCAGCGCCGGCTTCCTGGAGGCCCACCTGGGCGCCGACCCGGCCACCCTGATCGCCGAGCGCCGCTACGGGTTCGCCCACGGCCTGGTCAAGGAGGTGCTCAAGCAGGACCACGAGGCCCAGCGCGGCTGGACCACCAGGCTGGACCGCCTGCTCACCCACCGGTGGCTGGGCATCCCCTGCTTCACCGCCATCATGGCGGCGATGTACACGCTCACCTTCACCCTCGGCCAGTACCCGCAGAACTGGATCACCAGCGGCTTCGCCGCCCTGCACGACCTGGCCGCGGCCCACCTGCCCCCGGGCGAACTGTCCAGCCTGCTGGTGGACGGGATCATCCCCGGGGTGGGCGCGGTGGTGGTGTTCGTGCCCCTGATCATGATCCTCATGGGCTGCATCTCGTTCCTCGAGGACACCGGCTACATGGCCCGGGCCGCCTTCATCATGGACCGCCTGATGCACCTCATGGGCCTGCACGGCAAGAGCTTCATCCCGCTGATCATGGGCACCGGCTGCAACGTGCCGGCGGTGCAGGCCACCCGCACCATCGAATCCCGCTCGGACCGGTTCATCACCATCCTGGTGGCGCCCCTGGTGTCCTGCTCGGCCCGGCTGCAGGTCTACATCGTCCTGGCCGGCACCTTCTTCGCGCCGCTGCGGGCGGCCGCGGTCATCGTCGGCCTGCACATCCTGGGCTTCGCCCTGGCCATGGTGATGGGCAAGGTGCTGCGGCTCACCCTGTTCCGCGGCGAGTCCACCCCCTTCGTCATGGAACTGCCGCCCTACCGCATGCCGGTGCTCAAGGCCACCGCCATCCACATGTGGGAGAAGGGCCGGCTGTTCCTGACCCGGGCCGGCACGGTCATCCTGGCCGGGGCCACCCTGGTCTGGTTCCTCTCCCACTACCCCGGCATCACCAACCGGGCCTGGACCGCCGAGCGCCATGGCCAGGAGGCCGCCATCCTCGCCCAGAAGCTGGAGCCGGCCCAGGAGAAGGCGCAGCTGGACCGGCTGGACCTGGCCTCCGAGAGCCGGATCATGAACACCAGCCTGGCGGCCCGGTTCGGCCACCTGCTCCAGCCCGCCCTGGCCCCCATCCTCGACCCCGACCACAAGCGGCCCGAGGCCTGGAAGGACGGCGTCGCCCTCACCGCCGGGTTCGTGGCCAAGGAGATCGTCGTCAGCACCATGGGCGTGGTCAACCAGGCCAAGGCGGAGAAGGACGACGGCGCCGTGGGCCTGAGCCCGCTGCAGGACACCCTCAAGTCGCGTTCCGGCCTGACGCCCCTGACCGCCCTGGCCTTCATGGTGTTCATCCTGCTCTACACCCCCTGCCTGGGGCTGGTGGGAATGATCCTCAAGGAGACCCGGAGCTGGGCCTGGACCGGGTTCTCCATCGCCTACGGGCTGACCCTGGGCTGGGTGGTGGCCTGGGGCACGGTGGTGGTCGGCCGGCTGTTCGGATTCGCGTAGAGGAGCTCCCATGACCCCGCAAAGCTGGCTCGTCCTGGCCGTGGTCGCCCTGGCCGCCCTGTTCTTCGGCCGCAAGCTGCAGCTCAACCTGGCCGACCATGGCCGCCGCTCCGATTGCGGCTGCGGCGAGGGCGCCAGCTGCTGCGGCAAGCCCCGGAGGCGGAACTGAGCTTCCTCCACAATCGGCTCATATTTGTTGTTGACCCCAAGATGGGAATATCCCAGACTCTCCCCTATTCCATCTGACAATAGGGGGGTCCATGAAAAAACAGTTGATTATTGCATCATTGGCCTTGATTGTCGCCCCGCTCCCGGGCCAGGAGCTCCAGCAGTGGGTGGGCGTCCAGGGGGGCTACGACTGGCAGCAGACCTCGTCCCGCGGCGCCAGGGACAACTCCGTCTTCGGCGTCACCGCCGGCAGCTGGTGCACCAGCCGCTGGGGCGGCGACGTCTCCATCCTCGGCCTGCAGCTGACCCCCAAGGTCACCGGCCCGAACGTCAACGAGTACCACGCCCACGTGGCCGCGCTGCTGAACCTGGCGCCTGAGCGGGGCGACTGGATCCCCTACCTGCGCGCCGGCCTGGGCGGCACCCAGGTGGACACCCCCTTCTCCTACGGCTCCGGCAAGACCACCCGCTTCAGCTACCACGGCGGGGTCGGCGTCCATGGCCTGGCCGCGCCGAGCCTGCTGGTGGGGCTCGAGGCCCGGGCGATCCGGGTGGAGACCCGGACCTCGGTGTCCGAACTGGTCGGCCTGGTGACCGTGGCCTACCGCTGGGGCGGCGCCGCCCCGGCCGCCGCGCCGGCCGCCGCGCCGGCCGCGGCCCCGGTGGCGGAGGCCCCGGTGGCGGAGGCCGCGCCTGAGCCCGAGCCTGCCGCCGAGCCTGCCGCCGAGGCCGCCGCCGAGCCCGCCGCCGAACCCGCCGCCGAGCCCGCCGCCGAACCTGAGCCGGAGCCCGCCCCGCCGGTGGCCGAAGCGCTCCCTGAGCCCGAGGAGCAGCCGATCGCCCCGCTCCCGACCAGGATCGTCCTGGACGAGGCCATGCTGCATTTCGCCAACGGCAAGGACGGCATCCCGGCCGAGGCCCTGGAGGCCATCAACAAGGTCGCCGCGAGCCTCAAGGGCTATCCGGGCGAATACTCCCTGGTGGTGAGCGGCCACACCAGCTCCGTGGGCAAGCCCGCCTTCAACAAGCTCCTCAGCAAGCGCCGGGCCGACGCCGTCGCCAAGGTCCTGGTGGCCGCCGGCATCCCCGCCGGTTCCATCCAGACCACCGGCATGGGCCCCGACCAGCCGCTGGCCGACAACAAGACCAGGGAAGGCCAGGCCAGGAACCGCCGGGTCGAGATCGAGATCAAGGCCGCCGGCGCCGAGGTGGAGACCCGCAAGATCGAGACCCCGGTCGCCCCCGACTAGACGGAACGGCGGAGGGGCCCGCATGGGCCCCTCCGCCGTCTTCCGGATCCGACTAATTCAGCTGCAGGACCACGAACAGGCTCATGCTCTTGCGCTTGACCAGGAACAGCGCGCTGCCGGACTTCCTGGCATCGTCCAGGGCGCCCTGGAATTCGCTGAGCTTGCCGACCTTCTGGTGGTTGACCTCGGCGATCAGGTCGCCTTCCTGGAGCCCGGCCTGGGCGGCGGGGCTGCCCGGCTCCACGGCGCTGACCACCAGCCCGGAACTGTCGGCCAGGCCATACTGCTTGGCCAGTTCCGGCGTCAGGGATTTCAGGGTGAGCCCGAGCTTGACCGCCTGGCCGGAATCACCCGACTCGTCGGTATCGGCCGCCGCCGGCTCGGCGGTGGCTTCGCCGATGGTCACCGTCAGGGTCATCGGCTTGCCGGCCCGGATCAGCTCCACCGTCGCCTTGGCGCCCGGCGCGGTGGCGGCCACCCCGTTGCGCAGCTCGCGGGTGTTCTGCACCTCCTTGCCGTTGAAGCGGGTGATCACGTCGCCCACCTTGATGCCGGCCTTGTCCGCGGCGGAACCCGGGTTCACCGAGGACACCAGGGAGCCGTTGCTGTCCGGCAGCTTGAACTGCTTGGCCAGTTCCTTGTCCAGGTCCTGGATGCCCACGCCCAGCAGGCCCCGGGCGATCTTCCCGCCCTTGACCAGGGTCGGCAGCATGGCCTTGATCATGTTCACCGGGATGGCGAAGCCGATCCCCGCCGACTGGCCGCTGTTGGTGGCGATCGCGCTGTTCATGCCGATCACCTCGCCCTTCATGTTGACCAGCGGGCCGCCGGAGTTGCCCGGATTGATCGGGGCGTCGGTCTGGAGGAAGTTCTCGTAGTCGGCGATGCCCACGTCCGACCGGCCGATGGCGCTGATGATCCCGGTGGTCACCGTCTGGGTCAGGCCGAAGGGGGCGCCCACCGCCATCACCAGTTCGCCCACCTGCAGCGCGTCGGAATCGCCCATCTGCACCGTGGGCAGGTCAGCGGGGACCTTGTCCTTGATCCGGATCACCGCGACGTCGGTCTTGGGGTCGCTGCTGACCACCTCGGCCTTGAACTCGCGCTTGTCCGGCAGCTTGATCTTGATCTCGTCCACGTCCTTCACCACGTGGTAGTTGGTGAGGATGTGGCCCTCCTTGTCCAGGATCATGCCCGAACCCATGCCCCGCTGGGGCACCTTGTACTCCTTGGGCGCGCTCCGGCGCTGCGGCCCCTGGTTGCCGAAGAACTGCTGGAAGAAGTCGTCGCCGAAGGGGAACGCCGATTCCGGGGACTGGTACTTGACGAGCTTTTCCGAGTAGACGCTGACCACCGCCGGGCGGATGTGGCCGGCCACCGCCACGTAGGCCTGGCTCAGGGCCACGGCCGGGGCGATCACCGCCGGGGTGAGCGCCGGCGGCGGCGCCACCACCTTGGGCGTGGAGCAGTGGCCGGTGATGGCCAGCAGGCCGCCTCCCACCAGGAGAGGCACGGCCAGCAGGGTGGCGGTGAAGACGACGAGACGTTTCATAAGCGGACTCCTATGGGGGTGCCCTTCGCAGGTTCCTCCCGGGGCCCATATCAAGAACCGGGCCAGATCCGGAGCCCAGGCCCGGCATGGCTTCCGCCCTTTCCGCGAACCCGGGAACCGGGCATTTTTCCCTGCCCCCAGGGCATTTTTCCCGGTGGCGCCCGGGCCGCGACCGCCTCAAGCCGGGCTGCGGCCCTGGGCCGATTGGCCCTACACTTGCTTGAAGGACCACGGATCGGAGGGGCAGCGTTGAGCATGGGTGAGCGCGCAGCGGCCGCCGGCGCCGGGCCGGAGCGGCCCCGGCCCGGTTCCGGGCGGCTCTGGCTGCTGGGCCTGACCATGATCCTGGCCCTGGCCGGGGTGCTGGGGGTGAATCTCTACCTGGAGACCCGCGAGGCCCGGGTGGCCTTCGAGGACTTCAAGGAAGCCCAGGTGAAGGTGGCGGAGGCGGCCGCCTGCGTGCTGCTGTCCAACCTGGAAGCGTCCCCGGCCACCCCCCTGCCCTGGATCCTGCGCGACCTGCGCCCGCTGGAGCAGCCCGGCATCACCCGGATCTACATCCATCCCCCGGTCCAGGACTGGGTCAGCCTCCAGGGCCAGGAGACCCTGGCGCCGCCCCTGCTCCGGGCCCTGGCGGCCCAGGAGCGCTGGACCCCGCTGGACCGGGCCGAGGCGGCCTTCCTCGGGCTGCCGGACCGGGCGGCGGCCATGGCCCTGAGCGGGGCCATGGACCGCGGCGGCCGGACCTGGGTGGTGGCGGTGGCCGGAACCTCGTTCCGGGAGCCGGACCGGGCCCACCACGCCCGCTGGCGGATGCTGGCGAGCTTCGTCTCCATGGGCCTGTTCCTGTCCATCCTGGCCCGCTGGGCCCTGCGCTTCCAGCAGCAGGAGCTGGAGCTGGCCCGGGAGATCGAATTGCGCGAGCTGGGCCGGCAGCGGGACCAGGAACTGAGCCAGGCGGCCCGGGCCGCCACCATGCTGACCCTGGCCTCCGGCGTGGCCCACGAGATCGCCACCCCGCTGGGGGTCATCTCCGGCCGGGCCGCCCAGCTGGTGACCCGCATGCCCGAGGACGAGCGCAACCGCCGGCTGGCCCTGACCATCCAGGAGGAGGTCGAGCAGATCAACCGGACCATCCGGCGCTTCCTGGACCTGGCCCGGGGCGGGACGCCGCGGGCCGAGGCGTTCGGCCCCGCCGGCCTGGTCCGCGCCGCGGCCACCATGGTCGAGCACCGGTTCCAGAAGGCCGGGGTGGAGCTGGCGCTGGACCTCCCGCCGGGGATCCCCGACCTCCGTGGCGATTTCCAGCTGCTGGAGCACCTGCTGGTCAACCTCCTGCTCAACGCCTGCGACGCCTCCGCGCCGGGCGACCGGGTGGAGATCCGGGCCCGCCGCGGGGAGGACCGGCTGGCGCTGGAGGTAACCGACCAGGGCAAGGGGATCCCCGCCGAGCTGGCCGGGCAGGTGCTGGAGCCGTTCTTCACCACCAAGCCCCAGGGCCAGGGCAGCGGGCTGGGCCTGGCCATCGCCCGGGAGATCGCGCGGATGCACCGGGGCGACATCACCATTGAACGGGTCCAGCCCAGGGGCACCCGGATCCGCATCGAACTGCCGGACTAGGGGGACAGCATGGGAGCTCGGATCCTGGTGGTGGACGACCACATCGAGATGGCGGAGATGCTCACGGAGTCCCTGGCCGACGCCGGCTTCGAGGCCGAGGCCCTGGCCTCCGGCGCGGCCGCCCTGGAACGGCTGGAGGCCGGCGGCATCGACGCCCTGGTCACCGACCTGCGCATGAACGAGGTGAGCGGGCTGGACCTGCTGGCGGCCAGCAAGAAGGCCTCGCCCCAGCGGCCGGTGATCGTCATGACCGCCTACGGCGCCATCGACACCGCCGTGGCCTCGATCCGCCAGGGGGCGTACCACTACCTCACCAAGCCGTTCCAGCCGGACGAGCTGGTGATCTTCCTGCGCCGGGCCCTGGAGGAGCGCAACCTGCAGCAGGAGGCCAGGCTGCTCCGGCGCGCGCTCCGCGGCCAGCTGACCGGGCAGCTCGGGGGCGGCATGATCGGGGCCAGCCCGGGCATGCGCGAGGTGATGGAGCTGATCGAGCGGGTGGCGGCGGTGGACGTCCCGGTGCTGCTGCGGGGCGAGACCGGCACCGGCAAGAGCCTGGTGGCCGGGGCCATCCACGCCCTGAGTCCCCGGGCCGACGCGCCGTTCGTGGCGGTGAACTGCGCCGCCCTGCCCGAGGCCCTGCTGGAGAGCGAACTGTTCGGCCACATCAAGGGCGCCTTCACCGGGGCCACCTCCGACCGCCCGGGCCTGTTCGTCGAGGCCGAGCGCGGCACCATCCTGCTGGACGAGATCGGCGAGCTGCCCCTGGCCATCCAGGCCAAGCTGCTGCATGTCCTGGAGCGGGGCGCGGTGCGCCCGGTGGGCTCGAGCCGGGAGCGCAAGGTGGACGTCCGGATCATCGCCGCCACCCACCGGGACCTCCAGGACATGACCCACCAGCAGCAGTTCCGCGAGGACCTCCTGTACCGGCTGGACGTGGTCGCCATCGAGATCCCGGCCCTGCGCCACCGGCGCGAGGACGTGCTGCCGCTGGTGGAGCACTTCCTGGCGGCCTTCCGGGCCAAGTACCCCGCCAGCCCGGTGACCGGCTTCAGCCCGGCCGCCCTGAGCCGGATGCTGGACTACCCCTGGCCCGGCAACGTGCGCGAGCTCTCCCACCTGATCCAGCGGGTGGTGGTGCTGGGCCGGACCGCCGAGGCCGGCCTCGAGGACCTGCCGCCGGCCCTCC
>Ga0316217_10006482_pt1 | contig 11563 bp, 8 predicted proteins | sample 1anoAmetaG_FD_203633 | JGI IMG/M metagenome (GOLD analysis project Ga0316217, IMG submission 203633) | Freshwater microbial communities from Trout Bog Lake, Wisconsin, USA - 1anoA | ecosystem: Environmental > Aquatic > Freshwater > Lake > Hypolimnion/Profundal zone | place: USA: Wisconsin... | reverse complement strand
ACCGCTGCAGGGTAACTACAGGTATAACTCACCACATACTAACAACCATTTACTTCTTACTGTTTACTATTATAAACAGTAATGCACAACAAAAAATTGTGTATTGCTTGTAAATAAAGCGCCAAACGGCCACCAACCAATTAGCCAATGCGCTGATTTGAATTCCCTGGCTTTTAACTCCATGCCTCTGTGCCAAACAAATTTCAGATATTTGCCAAAACAACTCCCTAATGAAAATTGCAGGCATTATACCCGCCCGATACGCCTCTACCCGGTTTCCGGGTAAGCCATTGGTTGATATTGGCGGCAAAACCATGATACGCAGGGTTTATGAGCAAGCCTTAAAAGCCACCAGCCTGACCGATGTAATAGTTGCCACCGACGACGATCGCATATTTAACGAAGTAAAAAGCTTTGGCGGCAAGGTTGTAATGACCAGCCCCAACCACCAAAATGGCACCGAACGCTGCGCCGAAGTAGCCGCCACACTGAATACCGATGTGGTAATAAACATACAGGGCGATGAGCCTTTTATACAGCCCCAACAGATAAACCTGCTTGCCGGCATATTCAGCAAAGACGTGCCAATCGCTACGCTTATTAAGGAACATCCCTTTCATGCACTGGATGAAGCGCTCAGTAATACAGCACGTATTAAAGTAGTGGTTAACAATAATTTAGAGGCCATGTACTTTAGCAGAAGTTTAATACCTTTTATACGCAATTCAAGTAAAGCTTTAAACACTCCTTTTTACAAGCACATAGGCATTTACGGCTTCCGCAAGGACGTGCTGCTGGAGTTGGTAAAGCTGCCCCCAAGTCATCTGGAACTGGCCGAAAGCCTGGAACAACTGCGCTGGCTGCAAAACGGCTACAAAATACAATGCGCCATTACCGATATGGAATCGGCAAGTGTGGACGAGCCGGGGGATTTGGAGGGGTTAAGTTTTCCGGTATGATTTACATTTTTCTACCGCTGAACCACCAATTTGGCATACAAAGAGCCAGCTGAGGTACTGCACTCCACCAAATAAAAGCCAGGGCTTAAATCAGAAATATCCAGGAACACTATCTACAAATGTAATGGGCATAGTATCGCCTATTTGCGCATTAAAGTTATAAAGAAGGGTCTCTAAAGTATCCCTACCCGGAAGATAATAAACCTTCCCGGCTAAAGTATCTTCACGTATAAGGCCCAAAAAACAAGAATCAACATGTTGAGTCCAGGAAGTATTTTTATCAACAGATAATACTTTACACGTAATGTTATTGTAAACCGAATCAGCACCTGTCCAAACTATTCCACGCCAGGTTGGATCACCGCAGATAGCAACGCTGTGGCCATTGTTTTCATTCGGCGGCGGTACCACAAAACAGAGATTATAGGTATAATGCCAGATATTAACCGTATCCAATAAATGATGATAAACAAAGCCTTGACCTGAACCTCTAATTGAAAAAATGAGCGCAAAAAGGGACAGAAGGAAAAATTTTCGCATCATTTTAATTTTCAATAAAGATAATTTGTTTATTTTGTAAAGCTAGTCTTCATAGCTCCGCATTTCAAGCGTGAGTTATGAAAACACCAACAGCCGACAATAAAAAAAGGCTACAGGAGTCAGTACCCGTAGCCTTATTGTCAATCAAAGTAAACCTGCTAATTAAAACTGTTGGCTATAATGGCAACACAATCGTCAATCTGCTCCTTGGTAATACAAAGTGGCGGTGCCAGGCGTATAATATAATGGTGTGTTGGTTTGGCTAAAAGGCCGTTCTCCATAAATTTCATGCAAAGGTTCCAGGCATACGTTTCGTCTTCGGTATCTAACACAATAGCGTTTAACAGGCCCTTGCCGCGTATCTCTTTAATAGCAGGGTGCTTTATCTTGGCTAATTCGCTGCGTAAATACTTGCCCAGGTAAAAAGCGTTATATACCAGGTTTTCGTCTTTAATAACTTGCAATGCAGCCATAGCTACTTTGCAGGCCAGCGGGTTACCGCCATAGGTACTGCCGTGCTCGCCGGGCTTAATGGTCATCATAATAGGGTCATCGCACAACACTGCCGATACAGGCACTGTGCCGCCGCTTAAAGCCTTGCCTAAGATCAAAATATCCGGGCGCACATCTTCCCAGTCGCAGGCCAGCATTTTTCCGGTTCGGCCAAGGCCTGTTTGCACCTCATCAGCCATAAACAGCACATTGGCCTTTTCGCACAGGTATTTGGCCTTGGCCAGGTAGTTTTCCTGCGGCACCATTACACCTGCTTCGCCCTGTATAGGTTCAACTAAAAATCCCGCCACGTCTTTATCTTCCAAAGCGGTAGCCAGGGCAGTTAAATCGTTATAAGGTATAACCACAAAATTAGGCACCAACGGGCCAAACCCACCAAAGCTGGATGGATCAGTAGAAGCCGAAATAGCCAGTATAGTACGGCCATGAAAATTACCCTCGGGCACAATGATCTTGGCCTGGTTGTTGGCAATGCCTTTTACCTCATAAGCCCACCGGCGTGCCAGTTTAATGGCAGTTTCAACAGCTTCAACACCGGTGTTCATAGGCAAAACCTTATCGTAACCGAAATATCCGGTAATATACTTTTCGTACTCGCCTAAAACGTTGTTATGGAACGCGCGCGAGGTAAGGGTCAGCTTTTCGGCCTGCTTTTTAAGCACATCAACTATAAGCTGATGGCAATGGCCCTGATTTACAGCCGAGTAAGCCGAAAGGAAGTCGTAATAACGTTTGCCATCGGTATCCCACAGGTAAACACCTCTTCCCCGCTCTATAACTGCGGGCAGCGGGTGATAATTATGGGCGCCATAGCGCTCTTCCAGCTCTATTAAATATTCTGCTCTTGATACCGATGTTTCTGCGGTCATTTGGGGTGAATTTTGGGTTTAAAAATAGGCAAAGTTTACTACATAGGCATCGGGTTGCGTTGATTTGCAGGTTAGATGGAGGGCGGTTGCAGATGGTTGCAGAAAAAAACTTTTCTGAAAATAAAGTTTCCGATACATACTAAATTTGTTAATGAATCGTTTTTGGGCGTTCCTGCCAGATAAGGGATAATATATTACCTGCAAGCGCAAAAGACAAGTACAAATATGTTAACGCCAACGTTTAATCTACGCTTATTCAGTTATTCATATCCTTGCCAATAATAGCTGCCGCAACGCAATAACCGTCATCGTTCAACAACGATACATTCAAGCAAACCTCATATTCATAAATCTGATTTACAATAATTAGTAACTCATTTTGTTGAAGTTTTAGTATTCTTACCAACCGGTTTGGTTAAACAGAACAAAACATGGCCTCAGAAATAAATAAAGTAGATCTTGGTTCTGCCGCACTGATGGTTGTTGACGAGGTGCATGCCATGCTGGCTTATTGGGATAAAGACCTGGTATGTCGTTTTGCCAACGCAGCCTACCTTGAATTTTTTGGCCGAACCCGTGAAGAAATGGTAGATAAGATGTCAATCGACCAATTACTGGGACCACTTTTTGAATTGAATTTACCCTACATAAAGGGCGTTTTGGCCGGAGCGGCGCAGCTGTTCGAGCGGGCTATTCCTATACCAACAGGCGATGTGCGGTACACACTGGCCAATTACCTGCCACATATAATCGATGGCCAGGTGCTCGGCTTTTTCGTACACGTGGCCGATATTACCCCCACCAAAATGCTGGAAAAGGAACTGCTGCGGATAAGATTGCTGGAAACAAAAAATAAAGATCTGGAACATTTCGCCCACATCGCCTCGCACGACCTGCAAGAGCCATTAGCCACCGTGCGCAGTTACATTGGTATTCTGGAACATGAATACGCAACTAAAATGGACCAAAAGGCCATGCTATACCTGAAAGGTATCGACAAATCTGTAACACGGATGAGCACATTGGTCAAAGCACTGGCCGATCTGTCGCGGCTGGGTTTATTAGGAGAAAAGACACAGGTTAATTGCAACGCCATTTTAAAAGAAGTAGAAGAAGACCTGGCCAGCCAGATCCGGTTGGCGGGTGCTGCTTTTTCAGTTTCGCCATTGCCAACCGTTACCGGTTATGCGGTAGAGCTAAGGCAACTTTTTCAAAACATTATCAGCAATGCCTTAAAGTTCAGAAAACAGGATGTAGCTCCCTTGATCAGCATAAACTGCACCCTCATTGATGGATTTTGGCAATTTGCCATTGCCGATAACGGTATAGGCATTGCCGCTAAGTATTACGATAAAATATTTGATATTTTTAAACGACTGCATTTAAAGCAACAATACGACGGCGAAGGCATAGGCCTGGCTAACTGCAAAAAAATTGCAGAACTGCACGGTGGAAAAATATGGGTTACTTCGGTTGAAGGGCAGGGCAGTACGTTTTATTTTACCATACCGCAAACACAAAATGACCACGCTTAACCTTATCATGCTTATTGACGATGGTGAAGAATTCAATTTTCTGAATGAAATTACCATCCGGCATGCTAACGCCTCAAAAAAAGTGGTCGCGTTTCAATCAGCCAATGAAGCACTTAAATACCTTGATTTAAATAAACAGGATACGGATGCCTTACCCGACCTTATTTTGCTGGATATTAATATGCCGTTAACCGACGGATGGGGCTTTCTGGATGCCTTTGGCCAGCTTAAATCAAGTATGCAAAAGTTACCGGTTATACTCATGCTCACTTCTTCATCAAATCCTGAAGATAAAACCAGGGCACTGGGCTATAGCACAGTTTCCGGCTATTATAGTAAACCACTGCTAAAAGCTGTTTTGGAAGAAATTCTGCAAAAATTCTTTTAATGCTTTTTATTACAATTATGCTTACATTTTAAGCTCTGCCCAAGCGCACTTTTAACCCTTCAAAAATTGTGGATAACGTGTGGATAGCTGTTAGTTTCTTTCAGTTTCAGGGGTGTCCCGATTTCCTATTTTCGCCTTCCCCTTAAACTAAGGGATGAGACACGAAAGCGCAATACCAGTTGCGCCAGTAAATTGAACCGGATATGCAGTTAACCACATTAGAAATTAAAGGTTTTAAAAGCTTTGCTGAAAAAACCACTATACACTTTAATAATAAAATTACCGGTGTGGTAGGCCCTAACGGCTGTGGCAAAAGCAACGTTGTTGACAGCATACGCTGGGTACTGGGCGAACAGAAAACCTCTATGCTCCGTTTGGAAAAAATGGAGAACCTTATTTTTAACGGCACCAAAACCCGCAAGGCCGCCGGTATGGCCGAGGTATCGCTTACCTTCGAAAACACCAAAAACCTGGTTTCGTCCGATTATAAAACCATTACTGTTACACGCCGCTTATACCGCGATGGTGAAAGCGAATATTTACTGAACGGGGTGCCATGCCGTTTAAAAGACATTAACACCCTGTTTATGGATACCGGTGTAAGCAGCGACTCTTACTCCATCATCGAGCTGGGCATGGTTGACGAAATACTGAACGACCGCGAAAACAGCAGAAGAAAGTTGTTCGAGCAGGCTGCCGGTGTTTCTAAGTATAAAAAGCGCAAAAAGGAAACCATTGATAAGCTGAAAGGCACCGATGGCGACTTAGAGCGTGTAAAAGACTTACTGTTTGAAATTGAAGGCCAGTTAAAGACTTTAGAGAGCCAGGCCAAAAAGACCAAGCGTTATTACGAGTTAAAGGAAGAATACAAACAGCTTAGCTTATTGCTGGCTAAATACAACCTGCAAACATACAAGGTAACCTTTAAAACCCTGGAAGAACAGAAGCAACTGAACGACGATAAGAAGCTTGAACTCGAAACCCTGGTTAACCAGGCCGAAGCCAAACTGGAAAGAGAAAAGCTGGACAACGTGGATAAGGAAAAGGCCCTTTTCGAGGTGCAGAAAAAGCTGAACACTCTGGTTGCAGGCGTGGGCGAAAAAGAGAACGAAAGAAACCTGCTGAACAGCCAGATAAAATTTGCGCTCGATAAAAAAGACTCAGCCGCCAAGCAGATTCTGGAAGCGAACGAACAGGTTGAAAAACTGGGCCTCTCCATCGAAAAACTGAGCCTGGATAAACAAACGGAAGATGCAGTATTAGAAACCCGCCGTGCCGAACTGGCCGTGCTTGAAACCGAGCTGAACGAAATACGCAACGTACACAGCAACCTGAAAACAACCCTATCGGCCGAACAGAAAACATACAGCGAAAAGGAACGCCAGATTTTTGAATTAGATAAAAAACTGGCCGTTAACCGCAGCAGCAACGAAAGCCTGCAGCGCGATCTTTTTCAAAGCGAAGAAGACGTGCAGAAAAAGCGTGTTGAACTGGAACAACTGCAACAGGGTTTCGACCAGTTGAAATCCGATAAGGAATCAACCGAGTTAAAGCTGAGCTACCTGCTGAAAGAAGAAGACGGCAAAAAGAAAGAAATAGCCGACCTGGAAAGCTCGATAGAAAAGACGCGCAGCGAATTAACCCAGGAAACGCGCACACTTGATGCTAAAAAGAACGAATACGACCTTACCAAAAGCCTGGTTGAGAACCTGGAGGGCTTCCCTGAGTCTATCAAATTTTTAAAGAAGAATGCCAAGTGGAGTAAAGAAGCTCCCCTCCTTTCAGATATCATTTACTGCGCCGAGGAATTCCGCGTGGCAGTTGAAAACTACCTGGAACCTTACCTCAACTACTACGTGGTGCAGAACATACAGGAAGCTGCCATGGCCGTTAACCTGCTCAGCGACTCAGCCATGGGCCGCGCCAACTTTTTTATTATTGATGAGTTTGAGAAATACGAACCACACCCGGCACTGGAGATTGCCGGCATTAAACCCGTAAACGGACTGGTTGAAATGGACGGCCAGTACAAAAACCTGGGCGCCTTTTTATTAGACCGCGTTTACATGATTGACGACAGCGGCCCCTTTGATATTTCGAAACTGGATACCCAGGACCGTAAAATAGTTTTGCTTTCAAAAAGCGGTAAATACATCCGTAAAGACTTTTCGTTAAGCGGTGGCGCTGTTGGTTTGTTTGAAGGCAAAAAGATAGGCCGCGCCAAGAATCTTGAAAAGCTGCAGGAAGAAATAAAAGTGCTGGAAGTATCTACCTATAAACTACATCAGCAGGTGGCTAATGCGCAGGTTAAAATAAACCAGCTTAAAGCCTCGTCAGTAGTTAAAGAAATTGAAACACAGCGCACTTTAGGTGCGCAGCTTAACGGCAAGTTCTCGGCCGCACAGGCAAGCATTCAAAGCCTGGTTAAATTCCTGGAATCCGCCGATGCCAAAAGCAAGAGCATTACCGAACGTCTGGAAGCATTAAAAGCTGAAGTTGACAAAATAACCGTCGACTTAGGCACCCTGCGCGAAGAACAAGCTGCTGCTAAATCGGTGCTCGAAAAAACAGATAAAGACTTTGTTGAGATAACCAATAAACTGAGCGAAGCTTCATCGCGCTACAACCAGAAAAACATCGAGTTTCACCAGCAACAAAACAGGGTGAACACCTTAACCCAGGAACTTGGTTTTAAGAAGAGCCAGATAGATACCCTTACCAGCCAGCTTACGCGCAACAACGAGGTTATTTTAGAAAGCCAGATGCAGATTGAAGAAAGCCAGAAAAAAGCGAAAGAACTGGAAGGCGCCCTGCTGAATAACTATGCCGATAAAGAAAGCTACCAGGCCGAAGTAGAAGCTGCCGAAAAGGGCTACTACGATAGCCGTGGAGAAATAAACGAACTGGATGCCAAAGTGCGCGAACTGGCACGCAGCAAAGATACCGTGGTTACCCTGCTAAACGGTATCAACGAAAAATTCAACGAGCTTAAATTGTCACTTACCTCGTTAAAAGAACGTTTAAGTGTTGAGTTTAATATTGACATTAATGTGATATTGAACGAGGAGTTTGAAATGGTACAACCGGTTGAAGAAGTGCAGGCCGAGGTTGACAAGGTTAAAAAACGCGTAGATAACTTTGGTGAAATAAACCCGATGGCGCTGGAAGCATTTGAAGAAATGAAAAAGCGTTTCGACTTTATTGTTGCCCAGAAAAAAGACCTGGAAGATGCCAAGGCTTCGTTGCTTGATACGATCAAAGAAATTGAAGATACCGCCAAGGGTCAGTTTCTGGAGGCATTCAACAAGGTGCGCGAAAGCTTCATCAACGTATTCCACACCCTTTTCAGCGCCGATGACCAGTGCGACCTGTTCCTTGAAAACCCTGACGATCCGTTAGAATCTAAAATTGAGATCATAGCTAAACCTAAAGGCAAACGCCCTACCGTTATAGACCAACTTTCGGGTGGTGAAAAGACCTTAACGGCCACAGCGCTGCTGTTTTCGTTATACCTGCTTAAACCGGCTCCGTTCTGTATTTTTGATGAGGTTGATGCTCCGTTAGATGACAATAACATCTCAAAATTCAACAAGATCATCAGCGAGTTCTCAAAAGACTCGCAATTCATCATCGTAACACACAACAAAATGACCATGTCGTCAGTAGATGCTATCTACGGTGTTACTATGCCTGAGCAAGGTGTATCGCGTGTTGTGCCGGTAGATTTCAGGAGCTTAAATTAATTAAGTCTTGTATATCTCTCTGTAAGCTTAGCGGCAACCCGGTCCGGTTAAAAAACTTGTGTAATAACACTTAGAACCACTAAGTGGTACAAGATAAATTCAATAACTACATTAACCGGCCATAATCCACGCCGTTTTTTACTGATAGTATTAGTACAAAACAACTGAAAAGACCTGAGTGGTTAATTTCTATTATGCTTAATTATTAAGTTTATTGCATTGGGCTGCGCCTCTTATCACGCAATCGTTAACAAACAATTTCAAAACAAGCGCTAACCCATTATATTCGCGCTAAATTTTTGAAAGATGAAAAGGATATTCTCAGTTTTGGCAGCCATTGTTTTACTTACAGCATGTAACCCCAAGCAAGCCTGGAAAAAGAAGGCTATTGACGATCAGGAAAAGTCTGTAATGGATGCAGCAAAAAGAGGAAAGATAGACACCATGGGCCTCAATAACCTGTTAGTGGCTTATGATGCCTATGTTGCGGCCTATCCAAACGATACCCTGAGCGCCAACTACCTTTTTAAAGAAGCCGATTTTTACCGCTATATGCGCCAGCCACAAAAAAGCATTAAAATATACAATACTATATACAACAACTACCCCGCATTTATCAAACGTCCGTATTCATTATTCCTGCAAGGCTTTATTTACGAAAACGAAATACGCAACCTCGATTCGGCCAAAGCTAAATACCTCATGTTCCTGCAGGTTTATCCTAACCACCCTATTGCCGAAGATGTAAAACTTACCCTGGAATCGCTCGGCAAATCGCCTGAGCAGGTTATTGCTGAGTTTGAAGCCCGCCAAAAAGCAGATTCAACCACCGCAGCCGCAAATAGCATGAAATAAAAAAGCCACAAACTTTCGTTTATGGCTCTCATTTATTTGTTGCAACATTCAAACTAGTTCCAATCCATTTGTTCATCATCGCCAATGTGTGGCGTTGAGGTTGGATTTGTAACGTCTGAATTGCCTAAGGTAATTTTTGGTGTTTCTTTTTCCTTGCTTACTTCTTCTTTACGGTAAGGAAGTTCGTTTTCAGAACTACCTTCACTTTGCCCTTCGTTTCCTGTTCTTACAGGGCGCTCAGAATCATAGTCATACTCCGGCATCAGGTCTGTTTTAATGTAATCAACCGTCTCGTTCAGCGCCTCTAAAAACTTCTTAAAGTCTTCTTTGTAAAGAAATATTTTGTGGCTGTCGTAACCATCACCTTCAAACTTCTTTTTGCTTTCAGTAATAGTTAAAAAGAAATCGCCCTGCTTGGTGCTTCTTACGTCAAAAAAGTAAGTTCTCCTTTTACCCGCCTTCAATTTCTTGCTAAAAAAGCCACTGTACTTGCCACCATTGCTGTTCTCTTTCTCCACGTTTAGACGGTTTTAGGTTTAGTTATGAATCAATAATTTATTAAAGTTAGAATTTTTGTCGTATTTCCAATCATTATCTTAACAATTATTGTATCAACCCCGGTATCACCTCTTCTTTCTCCTTTTGCTCGCTCAGTTGGCGTTCATATATCTCAGCATAAACACCCCCTTTTTGCAAAAGTTCGGTATGGGTGCCTTGTTCTGCTATTTTTCCATCTTCAAGCACTATTATATTATCAAAACGCATCAGCGCAAATATACGGTGGGTAATAATTACAGCCGTTTTACCGGCTAAAACCTCGTCCAGGTTTTGTTGTATCTGCTTTTCGGTAGCGGTGTCAACGGCGCTCAGGCAATCATCCAGTAATAGTATGTTAGGTTGCTTAACAAGGGCCCGGGCTATAGAAATACGCTGTTTTTGGCCACCCGAAAGGGTAACGCCCCTTTCGCCCACCACCGTTTCGTACCCTTCCGGAAACCTTTCAATTTCGGCGCCTATGCTGGCATAGGCGGCATATCTTTGGGCTGTTTCCTTGTGTATTTCAGGTAACCCGAATCCGATATTCTCAGTAATGCTTTCCGAAAACAGGAAAATATCCTGTGGCACAAAACCTATCTGGCGCCTGTAGCTGCCCAATTGCCTGTCTTTGATATTTATGCCATCAACAAGTATTTTGCCGCTGGTCGGGTCATACATGCGCATCATCAGGTCGGCAATGGTTGATTTGCCCGAACCTGTGCGGCCAATAATAGCCAGGCGTTGGCCAGCTTCTACCTTAAACGATACATCTGCCAGGGCCTTAATGCCCGTATCAGGGTAAGTGAACGAAACATGGTCAAAGGCTACTTCGCCCTTAATTTCCTTTTCAATTCCCGGGGCATCGGTTATCTCACTTTTGTATTCCAGAAACTCGTTAATACGCTTTTGCGATGCAATGGCTCTTTGTATCATTGATGCCACCCAACCCAGCGAGCTTACCGGCCACATCAGCATATTGGTATACATTAAAAATGCAGCCAACCCTCCCGGGCTAAGCTTGCCGGCCGCTACCTGCAACCCACCCACAAACACAACAATAATAATACTGCAGCCAATTAAAAAGGTCATAGACGGAAAGTAAATGGCATCAATCTTAGCCATGCTTATCTGCCGTTGCTTGTACTCTTCACTTTCCTCAGCAAAGTGCTTCATCATTTCCTTTTCGCGCACATAAGCCTGCACCACCCTTATACCCGAATAGGTTTCCTGGGCATCGGTGGTCATATCCGAAAGCTTGGCCTGTATCCGGGTGCTGGCCTTTTCAACCAACTCGTTTACGAAGTATATGATAACTGATAAAATGGGCAACGGAATAAGCGCCCACATAGTAAGTGTGGGGTTCATAATAAGCATAGATGTAATGGCAAAAGCAATAGTAAAGAACAGGTTTACCGAATACATGATAGCGGGCCCGCAATACATGCGCACCCGGCTTACATCTTCAGTAATACGGCTCATCAGATCGCCCGTATTATTCCTTCTGTAAAAAGCCAGGTCTAATTGCTGGTAGTGATCGTAAATATCGTTTTTAAGGTCAAACTCAATCAACCTCGAAACCACAATAATGGTTTGGCGCATGGCAAAGGTAAAGGCACCTGCCAGC